>Ga0073928_10003526_pt1 | contig 24611 bp, 21 predicted proteins | sample PaiPotPPA55metaG_FD_76969 | JGI IMG/M metagenome (GOLD analysis project Ga0073928, IMG submission 76969) | Iron sulfur acid spring bacterial and archeal communities from Banff, Canada, to study Microbial Dark Matter (Phase II) - Paint Pots PPA... ...
CCGCACGCTCGGCGGCAGCAAATACGCCTGGTCCGGGTTGTAATCCAAAAATTTCCCCATCGCGTCCCCCTCTCCTCGCGCAGTATAAGGGACGTGTCAACGCTAGTTCCCACACAGACTCTTTAGCCCCTGAGGAGACTCTGTCGTTCCGAACGGTCAGGCAAGTAGTCGCGGCTTCACGGAACAAGGATGATTTTGCCGTGTGATCCCGGTGCCAGCACTTCCGTGTGCGCTCGCGTAGCCTCGGCGAGGGGAATCTCCTTGCCCACCACCGGCCTCAGCGTCCCGTTCTCGAAGCCTGCATACAGCGCAGCATGGATTTCGTTGGCTTCCGCATCGGTTACCGCCCATAGCGTAAAGCCCCGGGCGGAAGCACGGCGAGCCATCAGGTCTCGCGGGTTGATGGTGATCTCGCCGCGGTTCCCAATGATAATGACGCGTCCGTGCGTGGCGAGCATTTTCAGGTCAGCGGCAAGATTCACATTCGCCAGCATCTCCAGAACGATATCCACGCCGCGGCCGCCCGTAGCTTTCATGATTTCGTCGGTATATCCCGCCTTCGTGTGATTAAAAGCCTGGTACGCTCCTTCGCGCTTGATCAGTTCGAGGCCCTTGTCGCTTCCAGCCGTGCCGAACACCGTGAGGCCCTCGGCGCGTGCAATCTGCACCGCCGCCGTGCCCACGCCGCCACTCGCGCCGTGCACCAGCACAATCTCTCCCGCGCGCCCCTTCGCTTCCTGCTTCAAAGCGTGATACGCCGTGCCGTACGGCACCCAGATCGCCGCGCCCTGATCAAACGTAATGTTCGCGGGCAATTTCTGCGCCTGGTCTTCAAGCGTAAGCGTATATTCCGCGTAACCTCCCGTGATGGTCTTCGCCGTGTACACCCGATCCCCGGGCTTCACTTTGGTCACGTCACTGCCGACAGCTTCGACCACGCCCGCTGCATCCGAACCCGGCGTGTAGGGAAGTGGCGGCTTGATGGCATACGTGCCCGAGCGCATGTACGTATCGTAAGGATTCACGCCAGCCGCATGCACCTTCACCAACACCTGCCCGGCTTCCGGCTTAGGCGTTGGAACCTCTTCGTACTTTAGAACCTCCGGACCTCCAAACTCGTGCACGCGAATCGCTTTCATTTTTTCCTCGCCCTCATTTTTTCAATCGGTTTTGCAACGAAAGGTCTTACGAAGTTCCCGCCCAAACTCCGCGAAATCAAAAATGGTCGTCGACCGCGACCGTTTCCACTTTCTTGCTGACCAGCCCCGCACCCTCGGCCCACGCCGTCGTCTGCCAGTTGTCTTTCCCCTTGCCCTGTGGAATCCACGGCGGCAGCGTCTGGTTCAAATAGGTCGCCAGCGCGTAGATATAGGGCTCGTACATCTTGCGCATGGCAGCGAGTTCCTGCTGGGCCTGTTCGGTGTCGCGAAGCCGCATGCCATTTTCCGCCAGCGTGGCCCGAAGCCGCTGCGCATCCTCCGGTGAGAGCCGCTCGTAGGGCAACGCGTGCGGCGGCGTCCCAAACACCTGCGCGAGGTCCGCGACCGCGTGCCGAGCAATCGCGAACGTAAGCTTCGCCTGTCGCTCGCACGCCCCCTCGATGCCCACCTTCAGCAGCGCGCACGCATCCAAAATTGCCGTCAGCGCCGCGATCCACGATTGGTTGTCATGCTGCGACTTGAAATACGCCAGCACCGGATACGAGAGGTGGCTCTCCATCAATTCGGCGCACCACAGCTCCCAATCCTTCAACAACTCCCGCAACGCTTCTCGTCCACCATCGTAACTATGACGACGAAGCAGTTCCCCGGCCGTGGGCGGCGTTCCCGCGCGCGAATCGAGCAGTGAAATCTCCACCTCGCGTTTCGAGAACGAACCATAAATAAAAGGGAGATACCCGATGATCGCCGCAAGAAAACCAAATCCAAATCCAGCCTCGGACACCACCAGCAGCCGCGCCAGCTGCGAGCGCGGAACCACATCGCCAAGTCCCAGCGTGAAAAATGTCGTCCCGCTGAGATAGATGTCAGTCGATAAACCGGGCTTCCCCCCGGTTATGTTCACGGCCGAGCCCGCGCCATACTGCATCAGGCCGAATCCGATAACGAGCCCTACCGCCCAGACTCCGATCAACACCAGCAGCGAAATCGGCCCGTAGAAACCCAGCAAAGTCTCGCGTGTTTTCCGCGAAGGAAACAAGCTCGCGAGAAACTTCGAGCTTTCCCAGGTAGTCTTGTAAAAAGCCCGGGCCAAGCGGAATTTTCGCGTCACCCGCCGCGGCAGGATGACGGACTCGAACGCGTCCCAAATCACGATGAAAAATATCGCGATACCCGCCAGGAATGCGCCAGGTGCTGGAATCATGGGCGGCATTGTACTCGTTAAGCTGGGTGTGCCAAAACAGGAGCGGCTTACGATTCCAGGCGCGCGTTGACAGAGATTTCCGCTCGAAAAAGCTTCGACACCGGACAGCCCGTCTCCGCGTTCTTCACCGCGGTATCAAACTTCGCTTTGTCCGCGCCGGGGACGCGAGCAACCAAATCCAAGTGGCTCTTGGTGATGCTGAACCCGTCGCCCACTTTATCGAGCGTGACCGTCGCGGTCGTTTCCATTTTGTCCGCTTTCAGGCCCATCGCCCCCAGTTGCCCGGAAAGCGCCATCGTAAAGCAGCCCGCATGCGCCGCCGCCAGCAACTCCTCGGGATTCGTCCCGACGCCATTCTCAAACCGCGTGCTGAACGAATACTGCGTTTGCTTCAGTGTGCCGCTGTCGGTCGAAATGGATCCCTTACCAGTCTTCAGGTCGCCTTGCCAAACCGCGCTTGCTTTGCGTTGCATTGTGTCGCTCCTTTTGCAGTCTTCATTCTCTTTGAATGCACAGAATTCGATTCCCACGCTCTTCGCAAGGGTATATTGATCGTATGACGCTGTCGAGACGCGCCCACCCAGCTTGATGTCCAGCCCCTTGGATCGCACCACGCATCGTCCCTGGCCGCTGCCCGGCGGGCCATGGATTATGGCGCAATCCTGGCACGACCTGTTGTTCGCTCATTGGCCAATCGATCCAGCCCTGATGCGTGCCCCGATGCGTGCCCTGATGCGCCCGTACATCCCAGCCGCGCTCCAGATCGATACCTTTGATGGGCAAGCGTGGATCGCGGTTGTGCCATTTCGCATGTCCGGAGTGCGGCTCCGAGCAACGCCGGCATTGCCGTGGCTCTCCGCTTTTCCGGAACTGAATGTGCGCACTTACGTCGTGGCCGATCGCAAACCCGGCGTCTGGTTTTTCAGCCTCGACGCGCGAAACCCGGCAGCGGTCGCGATCGCCCGCGCCTGGTTCCACTTACCCTATTTTCGCGCCCGCATGAAATGCGAAGCCCGCAGCGCATGGATTCACTATGCCAGCGAGCGAACCCATCACGGCGCCAGGCCCGGTAGTTTGCAAGTGAGCTATCGACCAGTAGCAGAAGTTTTCGAGGCCAAACCCGGAACCCTCGAGCATTTCCTGACCGAGCGCTATTGCCTCTACAGCGCCAACCCACGCGGCCGCCTCTACCGCGGCGAAATCCATCACCAACCCTGGCAATTGCAAATTGCCGAAGCAAACTTCCAACAAAACTCCATGACCGAAGCCTCCGGCATTTCGCTTCCATCGCAAAAGCCGCTACTCCATTTCGCCCGCCGCCAGGACGTCGTAGTCTGGCACCCGCACTGCATCAGTTGAGGATGCGCCTACTCTATCCGGCTACTCCATGTAGGCGCTGGGCTTTAGCCCGGCAAGCCATTGCAGTTTCCAGATCCTCGACGTTCTCTCCTCACCACTTATGAAAAACAAAAAACACCCCTAAAACCATGCAACCAAACCCCGCCGCGTAGTTCCATCGCAACTTCTCACCCAGATACAGCACCGAGAAAATCGAAAAAACCGTCAACGTGATGAATTCCTGAATCGTCTTTAACTGCGCCGTCGAGAACTCATACGACCCAATCCGATTCGCCGGCACCTGAAAGCAATACTCAAAGAAAGCGATCCCCCAGCTGACAAAAATCACCTTCCACAACGCCTCGCTCCGATATTTCAAGTGTCCATACCACGCAAACGTCATAAAGATATTGGAGACCGTCAACAGCAGGATCGTTCGCACGCGAGTTTCTCCCCTTCTGATCGCAACAGCTCAAACGATACAGGTCATCGGTTCCCAGGAGAATCAGGGAATCCTGGCAGGCCATAAACCCCGGATATATACGGTGTCTTGGACCACTCGGTAGTAGATCAACCAGTTTCCGACGTGAAACCAGCGATGGCGGCGGAAGTACCTGCTCTTGGTCCGAACCGGAGACATATGCGGAAACAGCTCCACGAGTGCCAAACGCTCCAGAATCTCTTCACGATCGCGATAGGGAAGGTCGTTGAAAAGTTCCCAAACGGTGCGGGCCCAGAGGATCCTGCATTTCACCGGTTCTTGCTCTTCGCGCTCTTGGCTCGCGACATCTTCGCGACTTCACTGTGTGGAATCACGCGCCCCGCGCGGATGTCGGCGTCGGCCTTCGCCATCATCTTCTGGAAGGCTGGATCGGCTTCGACCTTGTCGAGCCGATCTTCCATGTCAGCGTAAAGTTGAATCGCTTCGCGAACGACCATGCTTCGATTACCGGCACGATATGAAGCCAAGTCCTCTAACAGCTGATTTGTCCGCTTATCCAGTACGAACTGTCTGCGCATGCCGTCGCCTCAGTACAAAGATACCACGGAGTGTGCATCGATCAACACTATTCATGAATGATAGTGCATCCCTTCTTTAAGGCGAATCGGGCACTTTGGGAAACTAAACGTTGAGGGTTAGCGAAACCAGGCCGGGTGGCGGCGTGGGCACAATCGGCGGCATCTTCGAACGATCGACTGGGCGGTAGAGCGTGTCGCGCTCGACCGGGATGCGGCCGGCGGCGCGGATCAGACGTTCGAGTTCGGCGCGCGGCGTGAACTCCGACGTTCTCGCGCCGGCATCGTGATAGATCTTCTCTTCTACGACCGTGCCGTCCAGATCATTCGCGCCAAAGCGCAACGCGATCTGCGCGATGCTCGGCGTCAGCATGATCCAGTACGCTTTGATGTGGTCGAAATTATCCAGCATCAAGCGCGACACCGCGATGTTTCGCAGATCCAGGTACCCGCTGGTCTTGGGAATGTACGAGAGCGCCGTATTGTCCGGGTGAAACGCCAGCGGGATGAACGCCACGAACCCGTGGGTCTCATCCTGTAGCTCGCGCAGCTTCACCAGGTGATCGACCCGCTCTTCTTCGGTCTCCACGTGCCCGTACAGCATCGTGGCGTTGGAGTGCAGGCCAGCTTGGTGCGCTTTGCGCGCGGTGTTCAGCCACATCTGCCCGCTAGTCTTGTGGTCGCAGATGATTTTGCGCACCCGCGGATGGAAAATTTCCGCGCCGCCGCCGGGGCAGGAGTCGACGCCGGCTTCCTTCATTTTCTGCAACACTTCCTCGACCGAAATCTTGGCAATGCGCGAGAAAAAATGGACCTCCACCATCGTGAAGGCTTTCAAGTGCACCGTGGGACAGCGCTGCTTCAACCCGCGCACCATCTCCAGATAGTGATCGAAGGTTAGATCGGGGTGCAGCCCGCCAACGATGTGAAATTCCGTGGCGCCTTCGCGCACGCCCTGCTCGGCACGCTGATAAATTTCTTCGAGCGCAAACGTATACGCACCCGGCGAACTCGCGTCACGTCCAAACGCGCAAAGTTTACAATGCGCCACGCAAACGTTGGTGGGATTGATGTGCCGGTTGACGTTGAAATAGGTGACGTTGCCGTGGCGTTTCTCGCGCACATAATTGGCGAGCCACCCGACAGCCAGCAAATCCGAAGAGCGGTACAGCAGGATGCCGTCGTCGATCGACAAGCGCTCTCCCGACAGCACTTTCCTGGCGATAGGCTTCAGCCGTAGGTCGGTAATCGTCAGTTCAGCCATTTTTCTCTTCAAAACTTCCGAAACTTTCAAACCCGCCAAACCGCAGCAGCAGCGCCCCAGAACAATAGAAACGACATACTAATATAACCGTTCATCGCGAAAAACGCAGCGTCGAGTTTGCTCAGGTCGTTCGCTTTGACAAGCGAATGCTCGTAAGCGAGCAGCGCGGCCACGACGGCGATGCCCACCCACGCCGGCCAGGGAAGCGCGAAGCTTGCTGCCAGCCAGGCCAGCAAACCAACCACGCCAACATGCATGATACGCGCTATGAGGAGGGCGTTCGCCACACCGAAGCGCTTCGGCACCGAATACAGTCCCGCGCGGCGATCGTAGTCGATATCCTGGCAGGCGTAGAGCACGTCGAAGCCGCCAACCCACAGCGTGACCGCGGCGCACAGAATGAGCATACGCAAATCAAGCCCGCCGGTAATGGCGATCCACGCCGCTGCAGGAGAAATACCCAGCGCGAAACCCAGAAAGAGATGCGACCAGTTCGTGAAGCGTTTGGTGAAGGAATAGAAGAACGGAATGGCCAGCGCGAGCGGAGCCAGCTTCAGTGCCAATGGATTGAGTTGCCACGCCGCAACGACGAAAACCGCAATGGCTATCAGTGTAAAAATCCACGCGAAGGAAACGGAAAGCGCGCCGGTGGCCAGGGCCCGCAACTGCGTGCGCGGGTTTTCGCGGTCGTAACGCAGATCGACAATGCGATTCAAGGTCATGGCCGCCGATCGCGCCGCGACCATCGCCACAATGATCCAAACAATTTGCCGAAGCGTCGGCCAACCTCGGGGCGGCTGATGCGTAGCCCGCGCCGCCAGCAGTGCTCCGGTCAGCGCAAACGGCAGCGCGAACACCGAGTGCTCAAACTTGATCATTTCCAGCACGGTACGAATGCGGTTCGTTGTCATCGGAGTAAAAAAGAATTCACCACAGAGGGCACAGGGGACGCAGAGAAGAAAAGAATTCGTTTCCGTCTCTGTGAACTCTGTGCCCTCTGTGGCGAATTCTCTTCATGCCTTCGCTTCTTTCGTAGCGGCTCGCCCCGTCCAGCGATACATCTTTTCCTGCGGCAGCCCGATCTGCGCCAGCACGCGGCAAACATACTGCGTGACAAGGTCGTCGATCGTTTTCGGCTGATGATAAAACGCCGGAATCGCGGGCATGATCACCGCTCCAGCCTGCTGCGCCCGCATCATATTTTCTAGGTGTACGCGATTAAACGGCGTGTCGCGAATACACAGCACCAGTTTGCGCGCTTCCTTAAGCATCACATCCGCCGCACGCGCTACAAGGTCATCGCTGATACCGTTCGCAATCGCCGCCAGCGTTCCCATCGAGCAGGGAATCACGATCATGGAATCTACTTCGTAGCTGCCCGAAGCGATGGACGCCCCCACGTCTTTGTTGGCAAGTACCTCGATTTTCGCGGCAGGTTCCCCCAAAATCCGCGTCGCCAACTGTTTTAGATCGCCCGCGGTGATCCCCAGCTCCTCCGCGAAGAGCCGCTGGCCGGTTTCCGTGACCACCAGGTGGATGCGGGCAACGCGCGCGTCCGCCTCCAGCAGTGCCAGCGTTTTTTGCGCAAGAATAGCGCCGCTGGCTCCGGTCACACCTACGGTCACGGTTTGTCCCTGGGCGTGTGCCATTTTTTTGTGCGGGTAAGATCAGTCTCGCAGCCGCTGTTTTGGATGTCAACCGCGCTCCCATCGCGCCGCGATCCTCGCCACCACCTCGTTTCTACAACCGATTGATGCACGAAGCTACGCAGGCGGCGCCGAAGCCGTTGTCGATGTTCACGACGGTCACATTTGACGCGCAACTGTTCAGCATGCCCAAAAGCGCGGCCACCCCGCCAAAGCTTGCTCCGTAACCCGTGCCGGTCGGCACGGCAATTACCGGCACGCCCACCAATCCGCCGACAACGCTTGGCAGCGCCCCTTCCATTCCGGCGATGCAAATGACCACGCGAGCGGTCGTCAATTTCTCGCGATGCTCCAGCAAACGGTGGATTCCCGCGACTCCCACGTCGTAGAGATGCTCGACGCGATTGCCCATCATGCGCGCGGTTAGCAGTGCTTCTTCCGCGACCGGAATATCGCTGGTCCCCGCGGAAACTACGAAGATCGTACCCTTACCGGAAATTTCGCTGCTACGCTCCACAGTGATCACGCCCGACAGGGGATGGAATTGAGCCACCGGATGTGTTCCCGATTTTTTCCCGCCGTTCTTCCCCGACGCTTTTCCGAAATTGACGCGGCGTACCGCTGCAAAAATCTTGGCGTCCGCCCGCGTAACCAGAATATTTTGCCGCCCGTCCTTGTGCCGCACCATCGAGCGCGCGATTTCCGCCACCTGCTCCGGCGTTTTGCCCTTGCCGAAAATCACTTCGGCATAGCCCTGCCGCAGCGCACGGTGGTGATCCACTTTCGCGAAATCCAAATCCTCGAACGGGAGGTGCTTCAACCGTTCCAGCGCGCGCGCCGGTGAAACCTCGCCCGAGTGCACCGCTTCCAATATTTTTTGGAGCTCCCGTTCGTTCATAAAATCGTGAAAGCAACGCCTTCAAGTTCAACAGCCCACCCGGACACCGTGGCGATCCGGACATCGTGGCACAGCCATTTCTGGCTGTGCGCTCCCGAGTCTGTGTGCGAACTCCGGTTTTCGTCAGGGCTCGGCTTTCAGCCGTGCCGGAAGTCGCGCCTCTCGACCGGCTTCAGCCGCTGGGGCCGCAACGTGCTACGGCGCCTTGTCTCTCATCAACTTGCGCAGCGGCTGATTGTCAGCATAAACGCGCCACTCCGCAACCAGCCCGTCCTTTACCACCACTAGCCACGCCGCAGGCACTTCCCAGAAATTGTTGTTGGCCGCGCCGCCGCCGGTATATCTGCCGCTGGCCGTGCCAAGGATCGCCAGGCGATCGTTGGTCTGGAAAAACTCCACCGCGTGTACCTGGTAGTCGGCCACCAACTTGAAATACATGGTCCAGCCCTGACGCATGGTTTCGCGGCCAATTATGCGCTTCCCCAGAGCGTCCTGAAAAATGTGTTCCTCGGTCATCAACCCGCACAGCGCGTTGACGTCGCCGGAGTTGATGCGCTTGATAAAATCCATCGCCACCTCGAGAGGCTGCGGGTTCCCCATCCTGTCTCCTCAGGGCTGGCGTCCCAGTATACCGTTGAAAGGGGAAGCTTTAGGAAGTGCCACTGCAGTTGCCCGGACCGGCTTTCAGCAAGACTTTCATCACACTCGCCTTTTGCGCGAATCCGATCGCCGCGGGCGCTTCGGCCAGCGGAAACGTGCGTGTGATCAGCGGCGTGGGATCGACTTTGCCCGACCGGAGCAAGGCAATGGCTTTGGCGAAGGGGCCGCAGCGGGAGCCGACGACCGTGATTTCTTTGACCACGATGGGCCAGGTTTCGACCGGCGCGGCTCCGTGGAAGGTTGATTTCAAGACCAGCGTGCCGCGCGGCTCGGTCATGTGTTGCGCTAGCGTGAGGCCCGTTGGTGAGCCCGTCGCTTCGACGACCAGTCCGAACGTCTCCTTGATGCGTTTGATGTCGCGCGCGTCACCGGCCACCAGCCTGGTTTCGATTTCGGCGCGACGCGCCAGCGACAGTTTGTCTTGATGCTTGCCGTACATCTCCACACGCGGGAGCGCGGTTCGCAATACGCGCGCGATGAGTTGCGCGAGCTTGCCGTCGCCAAGGACGGCAGCTTCACGGAATTTGCGGACGTTCACCTGATCCAGAATTTCGCACGCTGCGGCGAGTGGTTCGACGAAAACGGCTTGCTCGTCGGTGATCGAATCGGGGATGCGGTGAAGATTTTCGAGCGGGAGTGTCAGGTACTCGGCGAAGGCGCCGTCGTGGTTGACAATGCCGAGGACGGTGCGCCGGGCACAGTGGGTTTTGAGCCCACGCCGGCAGAATTCGCAGACAGGATGAAAACCGTAGGCGGAGCACGAGACGTTGATTTCGCCGGTGACGCGGTGGCCGACCCAGCGGCCTCGCGCGGATTCCGGGAGCCCTAGGACCTCGGTCACCTCGCCGACGAATTCGTGGCCTGGAGTGCCGCTAAACGAGTGGTAGCCGCGTAGGATTTCTACGTCGGTGTTGCAGATTCCGGCAAGGCGGACGCGCACTCGTGCCCAGCCGCGCCGCAGCCTCGGAAGCGGCTTGCTGACCTGCTTCAATTTTCCGTTGGCGACCTGGAACGCCAGCACCGTGTCGATTGCTCCAGGGCGCGATTCTAACAGCAGGGTGGGGGACCCCTCCCCCTTTTTTCGCAGTGATTTGAATCTAAAGCACTTACGCTACGGAATGGCGTAGTGATTTGATTCTAAATGGGTTAAAGCTGCCTCCCAGTAACTCGACCGATAGAAGGGACCCGGCGGTACGGCGCCAGCGGAGTTCGACCAGCCAACTCGCCATTACTGAAGTTTTATAGTACCATAAAGGTTACCTGCCGTCAAATGATTTCTTATGCTGGTTTTGCGGGGCGGTGCGCTTCGGCTGGAGTGGTCCGATTTGGCTGGCGGGGTTCCTTTCTTGGTGGTGGAAGACACGCCGTTCGGGCAGGCATACTTTGTTATAGAAACGGTTATGGAAACGCATGCCCATCGGCCTACATGGAAGACGCTGCTCGCTTTCGGGATTATTTATTTTGTTTGGGGATCGACGTTCTTAGCGATTCGCGTGGGAGTGCGAGAGGTTCCGCCGTTCTTGCTGGCGGCAATGCGGTTTTCCGTGGCAGGGCTGGCGCTTTGTGTGTGGACCGCAGCGCGGGGCGAACGTTGGCCGAGGGGACGCGAGTGGGCATCGGCGCTTTTGCTGGGGACGCTGATATTTGTGCTCGACTACGGGTTGCTGTTCTGGTCGGAGCAGCGGGTGCCTTCGGGCATTGCGGCGGTGATGCTGGCGATGATCCCGGTTTTCATGGCGCTTTCGGAAATTATCTTTCTGCGAACGCAGAAATTGACACTGCGCCTGGGCGTTGCGCTGCTCATTGGAATTGCGGGTGTGGCAGTGCTGGTGAGCCGGTCGTTGAACCTCGGCGGGGCGCCTATCGACCGGGCCGGAGCAGTTGCGCTGATCATCGCGTCGATAACCTGGTCCATTGCGTCGATATTCACGCGCAAACTGCCGTTGCCGCCGTCCAAAATGGTGAGTTCCGGCGTCCAGATGCTCTTGGGCGGACTGCTGCTGGCCCTGGCAGCGGGCGCTCTGGGCGAATTTCGCAATTTTCATCCGGCGAGCGTTTCACGCGGAGTTTGGTTTGCGCTGCTCTATCTGATCGTGGCGGGATCGATTATTGGGTTTACTGCCTATCTGTGGTTAATTCATCACGAATCTCCTACAAAGGTAGGGACTTACGCGTACGTGAATCCGGTGGTGGCGGTGCTGGTGGGTTATTTCCTTGGCGGCGAACCGATTGGATTGCGAACGATACTCGGTACCGTGTTTGTGCTCGTCAGCGTGGTGGTAATAACTACCACGCGAGAGAGGAAGCCGGCAGGGGCACCAATAGAGGAAGGCGGAACCGATGCTGTGGAGGCTTAGTGAACATCGCCACAAGGCGTGCTCTATCTCTGGCCCCGCTATCTTGCCGGATCGGCAGCCCAATCGGAAATATGTGTGCCGGAATTGCTCGCTAACGGATCGGAACCAGGCCGCGTTCCGCGAACACTATCTTATTCGCGAAACTTCCCGCTTTCGATAGTTCTCTTGCGCGGCCATTACGCGGGTGATCTCCATTTCAATCGCTTTGGCGGTGACTGGCTTGGCGACGTAGCCATCCATCCCAGCTTGTTGGCATCTTCGCCGATCTTCTTCAAATGCATTCGCGGTCATAGCCATGATCGGCAGGTGGCGTCCCGAGCTTTTTTCCCTGGAGCGAATTTCTTCGGTAGCCCCGAGTCCATCCATGAGGGGCATTTGCATATCCATGGCCACGAGATCGAATTCCTGCTGGGTCGACAAGCGCAGCGCCATTTGCCCATCGCTCGCAATCGTAACGTTGTGCCCCATTTTCTCGAGTAGCCGCGAGATCAATCGCTGGTTCACAATGTTATCCTCGGCCAGCAAAATCCTTAAGCTCGGGCGTATTTCCTCGGCGGTTTTTTCTGGTTCGGAGGCTTGCGCCTGGTCCACTTCGCCGTGGGAAGCTCGCAGCGCTTCCAGAAGGGCCGACCGGCGGAACGGTTTCAAGATCGTTTGAGTCACACCCAGCTGCTCGCACCGGTCGCGTTCCTCCTGGCTCAGCAGGTGTGAGTGAACGAGTATCAGCGGCACGCCGGCTGCGGGAGATGCGCGCAGTGTGGCGGCCAGCGCCAATCCCCCCGGGCTCGGCAGGTCCATCTCCAACAAGATGGTAGAGAACTTTTCGCCGGTGCGCTCCGCGTCTGCGATCTGAGCCAGCACTTCGCCGGCGCTGGCTGCGGCCAAAGCTTTGATGTTCCAGCGCAGAAGGAGACGCTGGAGCAACTCGCGGTTGATAGCGTTGTCATCGACAGTGAGAACGCGGGAGCCCTCCGGAAGCATCGCGCGGCTCGGCGGTCCGTTCTCGGTTGTGCAAAATCCGGCCATCCCGCTACCTTGTTGAGCGAGTGCCGGTTGAGCGAGCGGCGCACTCCTCGCGTTGGCCTGCTCCGGCTCCGCCTCGCGCAATACGGCTATGGTGAAATGGAATTTGCTGCCCAGTCCTTCTTTGCTCTCTACCCAGATACGACCGCCCATAAGCTGCACGAGTCGCTGGCAGATCGAAAGTCCGAGTCCGGTGCCGCCATAGCGCCGCGTGGTGGACATATCCGCTTGCGAAAATGCTTCAAAAATTTTTTCTTGTTTCTGCTCGGCTATTCCGATGCCGGTGTCGGACACCGTGAATTCCAGGAGCAAGCCGTCCTGCGTCGGCTGGGCAATCCGCGCGTAAACCGCCACCTGTCCGTGGTGGGTGAATTTCAATGCGTTTCCCGTCAGGTTGATCAACACCTGGCGCAGGCGCGTGGAATCACCGCGCACCAACTCCGGAATCTCTGGATCGGCGTTCCACAGCAATTCGACGCCTTTTGCCTGCGCGACGCGCACCAGGGGTTGCAGCGTTTCTTCGATGCAGTCTTCCACCGACAACGCGGCGATTTCCAGGTCCAGCTTGCCAGCTTCAATTTTCGAAAGGTCCAGGATGTCGTTCAGCAGAGTCAGCAGCGATTCCCCCGAACTCTTGACCATACTGAGGTAATCGCGCTGCTCGGAGTCCAGCTTGGTTTCGAGGGCGAGGGTGGTCATCCCCAGAATGCCGTTCATAGGCGTGCGAATCTCGTGGCTCATGTTCGCCAGGAACTCGCTCTTGGCGCGATTCGCGGCCTCCGCATCTTCTTTCGCCTGGCGCAGAAGTTCCTGCGCTTTTTTACGCTCGCTGATGTCCACGAAGGTGACCACGGCTCCCAGCATGCGGCCCTGTTGCAGCAGCGGGTGACACCAGATCTCGGCATCGAAGCTGGTGCCATCGGAGCGCCAAAGCAGCTCGTCGGTCTCGTGAAATATTCTGCCGGCCCGGAAGTCTCTCTGCAGCGCGCACTCGCTTGCAGGGTAGCGCGATCCATCCCGCCGGGTATGATGGAGGACGTCATGTATATTGCGGCCCAGCACGTCGTTCTGCGAAGCGTAGCGCAACAGCCGGAGCATCGCGAGATTGCAGAACGTGCATTCGCCCGCAAGGCCCACTCCGTAGATGGCTTCGCCCGTGGATTCCAGCAGCAGCCGCATGCGCCCTTCCTCTCGGGAGAGGCGCTGCTCACCCGCGTTCCGCTCGCTGATCAGGGCGCCCAGCACCAACCCGGCGAGCGACAGAATGAGCATCAGAAATTGCAGCACCGTGAGGTCACCGGGATCGCGCGGATAGATCTTCAGCGCCACGATGATTCCCGTATCGAGTGTCAGGATGGCCGCAGTGGCGCCCCGCAGACCGCGCCGCACGGCCATCCAGATCAGCGGCAGAAAAAGCAAATAGAACATCTCGTTGCCGCGAGACCAGTGTCCGCTTAACGCCATCCACAGCGCCGCGGTGAGGCACACCGCGAATAATCCCGACTCCGACGCTCTGGGGATTCCTCGCAATTCGTGTCTGCCCACCAGGAGCAGGGGTTGATCCTCGCGGGTCCTGGCAGGTTCGGAATAGCCCGCAAACTGCCGGAGCCCGGGCAGCACATAGATGAGACAGAACGGTGTGATGGACCCGATTGCCACGGCATCACCGACCCACCAATTGAATGTCGCCTGCAAGTATCCCTGCGAAGGAATGAGGTGATCCAGGACAAGAAAGCCAGTCCCAGCAAACGCCGCCACGCAGGAGGAGAGTATGGCCACAAGCAGCAGCCACATGACGTCTCGCAGCGAGCGAAGTTGCAGATCGATCTTGACGACGTTACGCAGTATCAGGGCTGCGGAGGTATAGGTGGCCGCGAATTCGATATTCCCGACCAGGAAGGAGAACGAGTAGACCGGCAGGTGATAATTCAGGATCGATGCGATAGTTTCCGCGATCAGGATGGGAAATGCGTAGCGCGGCCCGAAGGCAATCAACACCGCGAGCGCCAGGCCCGTTGGTGGATACCACGCACTGATCTCGGTCCAAATCTGAAGAGGTATTGTGGAGCGGTCCAGCAGTACGTGCACGATGACGAAACACACTGCGACGAGTAACTGTCGAAGCATTCGTCGCGTGTCTGGGGTCAATTGACCTCCGGCCGATTTGTGGTGCGCGTCTTCTCTGGCATTGCGCTTGGGGACAACATTGAACGGTAGAAATGCTCAATTGCGGAACGCACAAGCAAGGCTGTCCCGAATTGAAAATGTAGCCGCCCAGAGCCTCCGCAAGTGCTACTCGCCAGCAATCGCAGAATGCCGCTAATCCCTGCGTCTTCAGCGATTTTGCGGCTGGTAACCGTGAGGTATGGCCGCTACAAAATACCGCCCCCGCTCTAGCCAGCGCTCCGAGGGCCAAAACTGTAGGCCTGTCGCGCCGGGAGAGATTAGAGAATGCTGATCCAATTCCACATTGGCGGAAGCTAGCGGAGGGCCGCAGCGAGGGCTCTGACAAGTTGGGGTTCTTGTTCCGGGAAGACGGTGCGGAGGTCGAGCACCAAGCGGTTGTCTTCGATGCGGGCGATTACGCTGATGCCTGCGGGCGAGCGGCGGAGGCGTTGTTCGAGTTGCGCAGCGGAGTGGCGGGCGCTGGCGATTTGGATGATTTTTGTGGGGAGGGATTGCGTAGGGGTGGAGCCACCTCCGGCTAGAGAGGCGCCATCGGTGATTTCGAGTTCAACTTCGCCTAGCGAGATTTCGGGAGTTAGCTCGCGCAGGAAATTTTCGGCGCGGCGTTTAAGTTCTTGCGGCGTGAGGCGAATCATGCGGAGGGCGGGGATTTCGTCGAGAGAGGCGCGGAGGTAGGCGCTCAGGGTGGCGGCTAGCGCGGCGGTTGTGAGCTTGTCGACGCGGAGGGCGCGGAACAGTGGGTGGCGGCGTATGCGGGTGACGAGTTCTTTTTTTCCGGCGATGATGCCGGCTTGCGGGCCGCCCAGGAGTTTGTCTCCGCTAAACATCACTACGGAGACGCCGGCTTCGATGCTATCGCGGACTACGGGCTCGGTGATTCCGGCTGCGGAGAGATCGACGAGGCAGCCGGAGCCGAGATCTTCGATCAGCGGCAGGCTGGTGCGTTGACTCAGCGTGGCTAGTTCTTCGAGCGTGGGCTTTTCCGCAAAACCGCTGATCTGGAAATTGGATGGGTGGACTCGCAGCAGCAGGCGGGTGTTTTGGTTGATGGCGCGCTCGTAGTCGGCAATGCGGGTGCGGTTTGTTGTGCCGACTTCGCGGAGGGTGGCGCCGCTTTCGGCCATGATTTCGGGGATGCGGAAACCGTCGCCGATTTCGATCAGCTCGCCGCGGGAGACGATGACTTCGCCGCCTTTGGCGAGCGCGGCCAGGACCAGCAGAACGGCCGCGGCGCAATTGTTGACGACGATCGCGGATTCGGCGCCGGTCAGCCGTTCGAGTAAATGCGCGGTGTGGACGTCGCGCTTGCCGCGGGCGCCGGCTTCGAGGTCGTATTCAAGATTGCTGTATTGCGTCGCGGTGCGGCGGAATTCTTCTACCGCGGCTTCGGTGAGCGGGGCGCGCCCTAGATTGGTGTGGAGGATTACGCCGGTGGCGTTGATGACCGCCTGAAGCGAGCCGGAGAGGATTTGCTCTACCGCGGACGTGATGTGTTCCTCGAGGGCCGCGGCGCCTAGAGTGAGGACTTGCGCTTGCGTGTCGCCGGCGATTTTTGCGCGCAGGTCGGCTAGCGTGGCGCGGGTTACATCGAGTAGGAGCGCGCGATCGACGCGCTTCGCGAGGGAGGCCAGGCGCGGTTGGGCTAGGAGTTCGTCGACGGACGGAATCTGGCGCAGGAGATCTGCTTGGTCGGGGGAGAGGGTGCGCTTGGTGGGGGATTCCATGGGGACATTTCAACACAGAACGTCTCGGAGTGGGAGGCTTGAGACATAGCTGAGGAAAAATGCGGAAAAAAAAACTTAACACAGAGGGCGCAGAGGTCGGAGCACAGAGGGCATAGAGAAATTCGAGAACAATTTTCGGCTGGCCTTAGGGACAGGTGGGTGAGCGGGAGTACGGTGCTACATCAGGCGCTCTTGGCGCGGGTACCGTTGACGGGATTGCTGGCGGCTCCTAGCATGGGGAGAGCGAGGTTTTAGTCCATCCATGGCCACCATCGACGAAGATCTGGGCCAACTCGAACGGGACATCCGCCAACTGAAGATCGAGTACGACCAGTATTTTGGTGGGGGCAGGAAGCGTCCTCCCACCGAAATCGAGTGGCGTATTGAGTTGGTGGTCAAGCGCTACGGCGAACGCGGCGGCGAGCTGAAGTTCGGGCAGCGCTTCCGATTCAACAATCTGACGCAGACCTACGCGAAGTACAAAGATATTTTCCGCAAGAAAGTGCAGTTGAAGGAAGAGGGGAGGTCGCAGCGGCACTTTGGCGCTGCGGCGAAGGCCATCGAGGCGGAGCGCGCGAAGGCGCATCCGGAGTTGCATCCGGCAGTGGCGGCGCCTGCTGTTCGTCCGGCTGCTGTGGTCGAGGGTCCGGTGGTGGCGCGTCCCGCAGTTGCGGCCCAGGCTTCGCCTTCGGCGTTTCGTGTGGTGTGCGCGGATCCTGAAAATGAGACCGAGAACGTCGAGCGCCTTTATCATGCGTTTGTCCAGGCCAAGACGCAGACGGGTGAAGAGATACACAAGTTGTCGCAGGCGGGCTTCAAGGAATTTGTCCGCAAGAAGACGAAGGATCTGCAGGAGAAACAGAATTGCCGCAACGTCGAGTATGTGGTGGAAGTCGTTGAGGGCCAGGTCAAGCTGAAGGCGTTGGTCAAATCATAGAATTGCGACGCACAATTTTGTCGCGTGAGAAATTTCCCTCAGGGCAAGTTTCGGCAGCGGTTCAGTTTCCGGTCAGCGCGTCAGGCGTTAGAAAGCCACCAGCCATAGCCTGCGCACCAACAGCCACCCCAACCCTTTGAGGTTGTCCGACCTACTTACTCCACGTGAAGGATTCTAAACCTGTCCACACGTCGCGTTGGTGGCAGTGGACCCACTATACTCGAGTTGGAAACTTGACTTGAACTGACATACGCCCTAGGATTTTAAGCCTCAGGTGTTTCCTTCCTAGGCATCGATCTATGAGCCGCCACATTCGCAAGTTTGTAGTGCTGGGGATCGCAATCGCGCTTCTTGTACCAGTGACAATGGCGCAGAAGCCCTCGGCTCCAGCTCCTCCTCCGCCTGCCGCACCACCAAGCCGTTCCGCGACTCCAGCTCCCCCGAATTCGGATCCAACGCAATCGAGAGAGGATCTTGTGATGTTTCTCCGGGGACGCGTTGCAACTCCGGACGGTGCACGGGTTCCAAACGATCTGTTGGTTCAGCGAGTTTGCAACAACAGGGTGCGTCAAGAGGTGTATGCATCTCTTCGCGGCGATTTCAGCATGCAATTAGGCTCGAGGACCGATAATTTTCCTGAAGGTAGCGCCGAGGCGTCTTCGAACAATGGAGTGGTTAACAGAAATTCGGACATGGGAATTTCACGACGCGAGTTGACCACTTGTGATTTGCGGGTCTCGGCCTCGGGATTTCAGTCCCGTGTCATCAGCCTTATGGGTCTCGATAGCGTCGGCGGCAGCATTGACGTGGGTGCTGTCGTGGTGCAGAGAGCGGGAAAGGTGGAAGGCGCGACGCTGAGCGCCACTCCCTACAAAGCACCGAAAGATGCCAGACAAGCTTATGACAAAGGGCTGCAGGCCGAGAAGAACGGCAAACTTGCCGACGCGCACAAATATTTTGAAACTGCGGTGAAGCTATCCCCCAGCTCGGCGAATGCATGGTTTCAGTTCGGTACGGTTTTACAGAAAGAGAATCAGCAGGATGCGGCTCGTAAAGCTTATACCCAAGCCACCACTATCGATACCAGGTTCCTGCCGCCTTATCTGTCGCTCGCGTCAATGGCCTACCAGGCAGGGGAGTGGACCGAGGTCCTCGATCTAACTGGTCACATCCTGGACCTCGATCCGTTGAATCGCGTCGCCGTCAACAATTACATTTTGGATCTCGATCCTTCGAACTACGCCGACGCCTACTTCTACAACGCGATGGCAAACTACAAGCTCAACAAGATCGAAGACGCTGAAAAGAGCGCTCTCAAGGCGGAACACCAGGACCTGGTCACTCATTTTCCGCAGGTGCATCTCTTACTGGGGGAAATCTTTGCCCGAAAGGGCAACTATGCTGTTGCGATCGGGCAGATGCAAACTTACTTGGCGCTAGTTCCGCATGCGAAAGACGCGGATCGGGTGCGGGAACAATTGGCAGAATTGGAGAAGCTGAACGGTCCAGGGTCAAACAGCGAAAAAACCGATCAGAAGTGAGTATCGGCGTTGGCTCGCCGCTCCCTGCTCGCGAGCCTTGCACGTACAAACCAGTTCGCTGGTGGGGTCGGTGCACGGAAGTTGACCGTCCACGACCCCAACAACCTGTCTGCGGAAGTGCCTCAACTTCCGATAAGCGGTAACCGGAAACTGACCCACCGCCCAAGTTCTCCCTCGTTTCCCATTTCAAGCTGTAGCGCTTACACTGTTGTGCTTTTCTTTTTTGATTTGGCCCTGGAGGGTCGAGGTACCGACGGCATTGACGTTGCATATCGGTCGGTTATGGGTCAGGTTGGGTCTAAACCCCGCCCTCTCGGAGAGGGCGGCTACAGGGAGAGGGGGTTGAGATGGCAGTGGAACGCGCGCTGATCAGCGTGTTTGATAAGACGGGGATTGTGGAGTTAGCGAAGCGGCTTGCGGCTTTGCGTATCGAGATTCTTTCGACGGGAGGCACGTCGAAGTTGTTGCGCGAGGCGGGTGTGGCGGTACGGGATGTCTCCGATTTCACGGGCTGGCCGGAGATGCTTGGCGGGCGCGTGAAGACGTTGCATCCGAAGGTGCACGGCGGGCTGCTCTACCGGCGCAAGCATGCTGAGGATGAAAAGCAGGCGGCGGAACATGGCATCGCGCCCATCGATCTGGTGGTGGTGAATTTGTATCCGTTTGAGGCGACCGCAGCGAAGGCGGGGCTCACGGCCGAGGAATTGATCGAGAACATCGACATTGGCGGGCCGACGATGCTGCGGTCGGCGGCGAAAAATTTCGAAAGCGTTACGGTGGTGACCGATCCGGCGGATTACGCGCGGGTCGCGGGTGAACTGGAGCGCGCGCGCGAAACTTCGCTGGCTACGCGCATGGATTTGGCGCGCAAAGTGTTTGCGACTACCTCGCGTTACGACGGCATGATCACCACGGAACTGGAGAGGCTTTCGGCGGCGTCGGGGCACGTCGCCTTGGCGGAGAAACCGTTACTGCCAGAGCGCGTGCATATTGCGCTGCGGCGGCAGCAGGAACTTCGCTACGGGGAAAATCCGCACCAGGCCGCTGCGCTGTACGTGCCGGCCAGCCGGCCGCCCGAAGGTCTGGCTGCGGCGAAGCAGCTTCAAGGCAAGGAGCTTTCGTACAACAATTTTGTGGACCTGGAAGCGGCGCGCAGTTTAGCCGCGGAATTCAAGAAGCCCGCGGCGGTGATCATCAAGCACAACAATCCCTGTGGCACCGCGGAGCAGGCGACGCTTCGGGACGCTTACCTGAAGGCGTATGCGTGCGATCCCATCTCGGCGTTCGGAGGAGTGCTGGCTTTCAACACCGTTGTGGACGCGGCTACGGCGGAGGAGGTCGCAAAGTTGTTCGTGGAATGCATTGTGGCGCCTGGTTTTGATGAGAAGGCCAAAGCGATTTTTGCGGCGAAGAAAAATTTGCGGCTGCTGGAATTGCCCGAGGGTGGCCTCGAACCCGAGCGGGAGTTGCAGCTCAAGAGGATTCTGGGCGGGATGCTGGTGCAGCAACCTGATCTAGGGGAGCTTAGCGACGCCGAATTGCGCACAGTGACCAAGCGTGTGCCTACCGCCGAGGAGATGCATACCATGCGCTTCGCGTGGAAGGTTTCGAAGCACGTGAAGTCGAACGCCATTGTGTTTGCGCGGGAGAGCGCGACGCTCGGGGTCGGCGCGGGACAGATGAGCCGCGTTGATTCGGTGAAGCTTGCGGTGATGAAGGCGCAGGTGCCGTTGCAGGGTAGCGTGGTCGCGTCCGACGCTTTCTTTCCGTTTCCTGATGGTGTTGAGGAGGCGGCTAAGGCTGGGGCTACTGCGGTGATCCAGCCTGGGGGGTCGGTGCGGGATGGGGACGTGATCGCGGCGGCGGACCGGCTGGGGCTGGCGATGGTCTTTACCGGGATGCGGCATTTTCTGCATTAGATGTAGAGGATGTGACGGGATCGTGCAGAGATCGGGGCGCCGGGCTAAAGCCCAGCGCCTACATAGGCCATGCGTCATTCCCTTACGGCCGTGCATCCAAGCATTCGCCACTGGATGTGCTAGCAAGGGTGCTAGAAGGCGGCGTGTGAGGTTCGATATGGCGACGACCAGCGATGAGATGAAGATTGTGCTGCAAGTGGGAACGGAACTGCGCATTACCAACAAAGGGGAAGTCATCGTGAGCAATCCCGAATTGGAACTTGCGCGGGAGGAAGGCGCCGCCGATGCAGTGCTTATGTACAAGTTCAACTCGAACGCTGGCGTGCATAGTTTCCGGCTCGTGGACCCTTTCGCGGACCGCAAGCACACGAAGGTGCATCGGCCAGGCGACTAACGCGGATCAGGTGGGTCACTCCCAATTGACCTTCGTCCGAGAGTTATGCGTAAGCCGATCTTGAACGTTTGGCCTTGCCGTTTCCCACATCGCCGTATTTGATCCTTTTCTCAACGCTTATCTCCCTTTGCGCATCCTATTGGGGTGGCCGATTTGGGTAGTGCCGCTGCAATCTTGATGAACGCGAATGCGGACGGACCCTTCATCTCGGAGCAAGCACGAGTGTCAGTGTTACCTGGAAAACAGCGATTTTAGAGTTTTGACCCTCCAGGGGGCCGCGTGGGATACTTTTCGTTTAGGGGTAATTATGAAACTTCGCCGACTGACCGTTGCCGCAACCCTATTGGCCGCATTTGGCGGCTCGTGTGCTTGGGGGCAGCAGCCTGCGGAGCAGCCACAGGACACGCCGCAGAGTCCGGAAGGAGTTACCTCTTCGGCGTCGGGTATAACACTCGCGGGCAGCGCGGCGGCCGCGCCTTCCCAACGCGCCGAGGCTTACTACGACTTCACGATGGGGCATGTGTACGAGCAGCAGTACGAGAACACCAGTAAAGCGGAATATGCGACGCAAGCCATCGATTTTTACAAGAAAGCGTATGCGCTGGACCCCAAGTCGCCGGTGATCGGCGAGCGTCTGGCGGAGATGTACTGGAAGGCGCAGCGACAGCACGATGCGGTCGCGGAAGCCCAGGAGATCCTCAAGCGCGATCCTAACGACGTGCCCACCCGCCGCCTGCTGGCGCGGATTTATCTTCGCCTCCTCGGTGATTTGAGCGGCAACGGCGGCCAATCGGAGATCGCCGCGCGTGCCATCGACCAGTATAAGGAAATCTACCGGCTGGAACCGACCGATACGGAATCCGCATTGTGGCTCGCGCGGCTGTATCGCCTTCGGAACGAACATGACAAGGCCGAAGAGGTTCTGCGCGGCATCTTGAAAGGTGACCCGGACGACGAGCCGGCCATCGAGCAACTTACACAGCTCTTGCTGGACGAAGGCAAGTCTCCCGAGGCCGTGGCGCTTCTGGAGGGAATGACCAGCCATTCACCCTCGCCGGTACTACTCGATTTGCTGGGTGACGCTTACACGCAAACCAGGGACCTTGGGAAAGCCGAACAGGCCTATCGCAGGGCTTCCGATCTCGATCCATCCGAGCTCAGCCACTTGCGGGGTTTGGGACAAACCTTGTTGGCAAAGGAGAAATACCCCGAGGCCCTGGTCGTCTATCAAAAGCTTGCCGATTTGATGCCGGACGATGCGGACGTCTATCTGCGCACTGCGCAGATTTACCGCGAGATGCATCAGCTCGACCATGCGGAAGAGAATCTGCTGAAGGCGCGGCAGTACGCGCCGGGCAGCCTGGAAGTGATGTACAACGAGGCCATGTTGTACCAGGCGCAGGGGCGCTACGAAGATGCGATTCGCGTGCTCTCGGATGCGATCTCCGGCGTGAAAGGGCAGTCGGCGATGATGCCGTCGCGGCGGCGTTCGCTTGCGGTTCTCTATCAAGAGCTTGGGCAGTTGTATCGCGATCGCCAAAGTTATCAGGCCGCGGCTTACACCTATGAAGAGTTGGGTCACCTGGGCGATGAAGAAGACCGCCGAGCGCGCCTGCTGTTGATGGACACCTATCGCGAAGCCCGGGATCTGCCGAAGGCGTTGCAGGTAGGGAAGGAAGCAGTGGCGAAGTATCCCAAGGATGCGGCGATGCAGTCGCGGGAAGCATCGTTGCTGGGGGAAAATGGGCAGACCGACGAAGCCGTAAAGATGTTGAGGTCGCAGCTCACCAACAGCGAGGCAGACCGGGAAACGTATTTGAATATCGCGCAGGTTTACGAGCGCAGCAAGCGCTATAAAGAAGCGGAGGACGCCGCGCGCATGGCCGAAGCGCTGCCCGGTCAGCCGCGCGACAACGAAATGGTTTGGTTCCTGTTGGGCGCGATCTACGAGAAACAGAAATTTTTCGACCGCGCTGAAGAACAGTTCAAGAAGGCTCTTGCCGTCGATCCCAGCAACGCGACGGTGCTCAATTACTACGGCTATATGCTCGGCGATTTAGGGCAGCGGCTCGACGAGGCGGAAGACCTCGTGAAGGGCGCACTGAAGGAAGAGCCCTACAGCGGCGCGTACCTCGATAGCCTGGGCTGGGTGTACTACAAGCAGAATAAGTTGGCCGATGCGGAAGCGACCCTGCGCAAGGCCGTGGACCGCGATAGCCACGATCCCACGATTCACTCGCACCTCGGCGATGTGTATTCCAAGCTTGGGCGCACGGAGCTCGCCGCGGTGGAGTGGGAAAAATCACTCTCCGAATGGCGCCGCTCGCTGCCGGCGGACATCGAGACTGACAAGATCGCGGAGCTTGAGAAGAAAGTCGGCCAGACCAAGCATCGCGTGGCGCAGAAGTCCGTGCCGCAAGACGCCAAGCACCAATAGAATCGCGCAGGGCATGTAGAATAGTCCGCATGCGCGAAGTTCGAATCCCAGCGTTCGCGAAAATCAATCTGCGCCTGGACATCCTCGGCCAGCGCCCCGACGGTTATCACGAACTCCGCACCATCTTTCAGACCATCTCCCTGCATGACAAATTGTTGCTGCGAAGTTCGCGGAAGCCCGGAATATCGCTTGCGATTCATGGCAGCGAGCGGCTTTCGCAGGAGCCGGTCACCAGGAATCTCGTCTACCGGGCCGTGGATGCGTTGAAGCGCGAGTTGAAGATTCGCGGCGGGGTAGAGATTGAACTACGCAAGATGATTCCAGCCGGCGGCGGATTGGGCGGCGGATCGAGTGATGCCGCGGCCGCATTGCTGGGGTATTTGCGACTGACGCGAAAAAAGCTCGCGTTGGAGCGATTAATCGAGATCGCAGTTTCCCTGGGCGCCGACGTACCGTTTTTCATGTTTGGCGGGCGGGCGCTGGGAGTAAACAGGGGGGACGAGGTCTATCCGCTTGCCGACAGCGAGAAACAATCCGTTGTTGTGATTACCTCGCCGGACATCCACGTTTCCACGCCGGAGGCATTTCGCTGGGTGAAGGCGCCTTTGCTGGCGGAAACGCGGTCGCGGCAATTGACAAAATCGGTCGGTAACTCTAAACTTTGGAGGTTCTGTGCTCTGTGCTGGAGCGCGCAGTTAAGCGGCCTCTCGAACGATTTTGAGCGGCCCGTTTTCCGGCGTCACCCTCGACTCGCAACACTCAAGAGGGATTTGCTTCGAGCAGGAGCGACAGAGGCCATGCTGGCGGGTAGCGGTTCGGCGGTGTTTGGAGTTTTCCCGAGCCCAGCGTTGGCGCGCCGAGCCGCTGTTGGGTTTCCGAGCGACCAGACCTTCGTTTGCGAGACA
>Ga0073928_10003528_pt1 | contig 24584 bp, 18 predicted proteins | sample PaiPotPPA55metaG_FD_76969 | JGI IMG/M metagenome (GOLD analysis project Ga0073928, IMG submission 76969) | Iron sulfur acid spring bacterial and archeal communities from Banff, Canada, to study Microbial Dark Matter (Phase II) - Paint Pots PPA... ...
CTCTATAATATTGTGCAAGCCTTTTGCGAACTTCGGTTGCTCGCACCCGGACGACCGCGTCGTTTGAGGTATCGTAATCGACCGGCCTACGAAACATTTCTGCGCCGATCATTCGCTCACGCAAAGAGTCCAAGTCACCCGCCAAAGCGTGTTCGACGACCAGTCTGAGAAAATCCTGGCAACGCTTGCTTGAAGCGAACGCATCGCTCGAAATCACAAACTCGAGCGCGCTCCGAACTAAGTTAGCTTGTTCGGCGCTGAGCTTATGGACCGTTACAGAATGCTGTCCCGTTGCCATCGGCGCTATAGTAGCGCTTAACGTGGCTTAACGGGTAGTGGGTGACATGCGTAAACCCCAGACAGACAAAAGGTTGCTCGCTAAACGGTCTCCTTAACGGTCCTCGGACCAGGAAACCTGTCAAATCTAACCCGCCTGAACTGTTTCGAACATTCCCAATGGTTCAGAGTTCCTTTATCGTCACGCCTGAATATGGCCGTTTGCCAAGAAGTGCGGTTTGCGAACGACCCGCGGAGGACCCTATGGGCGCGACTGTTGCTTTTACCGACCTCGAGAGCTTCGCAGGAGCAAACATTCCTGAACTAGGTGTGCTGGAAGAAGAATACTCTTATTTCGAGTCGGAAATTGGATTGGAGCACCAATTTGAGGACATCATCGGCAAGAGTGCCGGTCTGCGCAAGGTCTTGGACTATGTTGCGATTGTGGCGCCCACCGCGGCGACGGTGCTCCTGTACGGTGAAACCGGCACTGGGAAAGAACTCATCGCACGCGCGATTCACAACCTCAGTCCGCGTCGCGATCGGAATTTCATTCGCCTGAATTGCGCGGCCATACCTTCTGGCCTCGTGGAGAGCGAACTATTTGGACACGAAAGGGGCGCGTTCACAGGCGCCCTCACGCAAAAGGCAGGCCGATTCGAGTTGGCCGAGCGCGGAACTCTCTTTCTGGATGAAATTGGAGATATCAGCCTGGACGTGCAGCCAAAGCTACTGCGCGCTTTGCAGGAGCGTGAATTTGAACGACTGGGTAGTACGAGGACTATTCGCGTAGACGTTCGATTGATTGCTGCAACCCATCGCGATTTGTCAATGCTGATACGCAATAACCAGTTTCGTGAAGACCTTTTCTACCGGTTGAATGTCTTTCCGATTGAAATTCCTCCGCTTCGCGAAAGGCGCGAAGATATTCCGCTACTGGTTCACCACTTCGTTTTGCGCGCTTCCCGCCAGATGCAGAAGCGCATTCGGTCGGTTCCGAAACAGGCGATGGAGGCTCTGGTGAACGCCGATTGGCCGGGGAATATTCGCGAGCTTGAAAACTTCATCGAGCGCTGCGTCATTTTCACCCAAGGGGACGAATTGAACGTCCCACGCGCAGAGCTGAGGCGCTCCGCTGCTTCAGCCACATCAACTTTCGAAGAGGCTGAGCGGCAGGTCATCATCCGAGCTTTGAGAGCCGCCTCTGGGAGAATATCCGGCCAGGGTGGAACCGCAGAGCGCCTCGGACTTAAACGCACAACGCTCCAGAACAAGATGCGCAAGCTGAACATCGGACGAGCCGACTATTCTGGCTGACACTGGGTATTCAGTTTTGTACGCCAACGCTAATCGCCTAGGTTTTCTTTCGGCCAGCGCGATGTGCCCATATCGTGGCGCTGCCCGTCACAGGGCACACCCTAGCCGGAACCCCTCTTGTAACCCTACGTAGCTTCAGCAACTTACCCTAATGTGTAGTTGGCACGAGACCTGCAACTTTGGCCTAGAGACTTTGTTAGGGGCGCGGTGTGATTGGCCGGAACGGCCGGTCGTTTCGCGCTCCGGCGTGGTCGCTCCGTTGTTGTGGAGTTCCGACTTCACATAGGAGCAGACGGCCAACAGACCGACACGCGGTGAATCCGTTGTCGGCTGCTCACACTCGACAAGGAAACGAATGCTACGGTTTGAGATACGCAATTCAGGCGAAACATGGCACATCATGCTGGAAGGCCGATTGACCGGTGACGATGCCGAGCACGTACGTGTGCAGATAACGCGCTGCCCCGTGAGCGTAAAGCTGCTCGTGGATCTGACGGAAGTTGTGTTTATTGACGACGTAGGGGAACAGGTGCTTTCGTTTCTCGGGAGGTTAGGATCTGTGTTCGTAGCGCCCAATTCCTATACGCTCGATTTGTGCGAGCGCTTAAATCTTTCTGTGGCTCCGAATGACATTTCGCCTGAGAACGGGTTAGGCAGTTCCCAGACCGACCGCCAATCGCGTACTTCTAGACTCCCGCGAAATAAGTAAGTCAGAGGCCGGACGAAACTTGCGAGCGGCACCATCGCCGCCGTCAGGGGTGCATTCTTGATGATTCATCCTCGCTTGCGCGTGTGACCTTCACACAAGGGGCGGGTCTAATCGGGTTTTAGTTCCTCAGGCAAGCTCTTTAATTTGGCATCGGTGAAAGAGGCGAAGACATACGGAGTGGCTTGCGCCACTCATGTTGCCGGTGCCGTGTTTGGAACGCTAACTGCGAGTTTCTTTGAAGGCTCGGAACGGGTTGCCGCTCAGCTTTAGGGCTCACGCCTAACGTTGCTGTGAACCCGAGCTGTGCACAACCCTCGCGCTTTGCAACCGGGCGTAGGAATTCGCACTTCTGTGAATTTGCGTCCGTGCAAGACCGCGCATCAGGCCGGAGTGCGCAGCTTCCCACTGCATGTTGAGGTGCGTTCTTCCGTCGGATTCCTGAATTAATCGCCAGTGCATCTTTAGACCGGTCATTTTTCCTCCTCTGCTAACAAGCACCGGTTCCTACTATCCGTCCTGACCATTGACGTTGCGCCACAGCGGCATAAGCGCAATGCACATGCCAAACGTCACTGTGTTTTCAATGTGGATTCCGAAAGATGGGTGAGATTGCTGAAATTGCTGAAGATCAGTCCAATAACTGGAATGTTGGCCGCACCCGCTAACTGACTCGCAGATTAATCCCCGTCTTCCGCACTATCGGAACGCCGGCAGCGGTGCCCGAATACGGGCAACGCAGCGTCAACAAGGCGCAGGCTGGCTTCGTAATTTCAACAAGTTGCGCGTCGCGCAAATTGGCATGTCTCCTGCATTGGGCATATGCGGAGGCTGCCATGCCGGCCACTGAAAAACTTGACACCCATCGCAAAGCGGTGACTCTGAATCTCGATACGTCCAAATTCGGCTCTTTCGCCGAGATTGGTGCTGGGCAGGAAGTCGCACGCTGGTTCCTTCTTGTTGGCGGTGCCTCCGGCACCGTCGCCAAGAGTATTTCCGCTTACGATAAGGAAGTGAGCGACAGCTTGTACGGCGCCGGTTCGCGCTATGTTTCGAGGCAACGACTGGAAACAATGCTGGAGACTGAGTGGACTCAGTTACTCAGGCAATTGGACCACAAGCGAGGGCCAGAGACGCGCTTCTTCTCTTTTGTTGATACGGTATCTGCGCGAAATTACGCCGGAACAAACGATTCGCACGGCTGGGTTGGACTTCGATTCCAGTCACGTCCTGGCGACGAACCCAGTGACATTCTCTTGCACATCAACATGCGTGACTCTTCCAACGTTCTGCAACAGGAGGCCATTGGTATTCTGGGCGTCAATCTCATCTACGCTGCGTTCTATCAGCTACAGACGAACGAATCGTTTTTCGAAGGACTCGCACAAGACGTTATAAGGGAGCGGATCGAGATCGATTTCGTCGATTTTCGCGGGCTGGCCTTCGCAAGTTGGGATCGGAGGACTATCCTAGCGTACCTGGTGCATGCAGGATTCGCCGAGGCCGTGTGCTTCCCCGCTTCCGATGCCCCTATTCCACCCAATGAATTCCTCCACAACAAAGCGGTGGTACTCGCACCCGGATACTTTGGCCATGCGGACCCTGTTCATGCGCAAATCCATGCAGAATTGCTGGCGGCAGGCGTTCAAGAGCTTCAAAAGGAGTTGGGGGAGGGCGCTCCTGCCCCTATCGGCTGCTTTTGCGTGACGGCGGCTCCCCTCGCTCCGCAAGAGTCAGCGCCAGAAGTCTCCGACTTGTTGCGCCGAATTGATGCTCTTCTTGCGCGGGGCGGTCACGTCCTGTTGTTTCGAGAACGGGAGCTTTACAACATGACGGCTCTGGTGAATCGCTACACAAAGGCTCCCGTGCGCTTTATCGCAGGTCTCTCGCTTGTGGTGCGAGCTTTCGATGATCCCTACTTCAATCTGGAAGGCAGACTTCTGGAAGCTCTTGCTCGCCTTTTAGCACAGAACATACGCATCTATAGTCACCCGATGACTGCGGCAGATTTGCGGGAGGCAATCAAACTTTTTTCAGCTATCGAATTGGAATGGACTGAAACGAACGGATACGTTTCCGCTGAACAGTTGCGTTTCAAGCCTCCTCTAGATCACCTCTATGCCTATCTTCTCGCAAGCAATTTTCTCGTTCCGATTCGCATTCCGGCAAAAGCCAGTGGAGTAGCCAGTGCGTAGAATCCGACAGCTAATTTGGGTTTCCTGCCGAGTGTTTCTGCCGCTGCTTGGGGCCGGCCTATTGGGGTACATGGTGTTTCGAGCCGGCCCCGGAGCGGTTTGGAGGCAAATTCAGGAAGTTGGCTGGGGCTTAGCTGTGATCATCCTCCTTGGAGGTTTGTCTCAGCTAATTAAGACCTGTGCCTGGCGGCAAACTCTTACATGCGATATCCACGCACTCTCCTGGTCCCGCAGTCTTGGCGCGCAACTGGCCTCTGATGCGGTCGGGCAATTCGGTCTTGCCGGGAAACTGCTTGGAGAGGGCCTACGCGTATCTATGGTCGGTGCCACTGTGCCACTCGCCGATGGAATATCGTCTTCCGCGATTGATGGAGGGCTGCATACGTTCACAGCGGCAGTCGTCACAGTATTGGGAATCACTGCAACCTTACTGCTCGCTCCGCTCCCCGGTAGTTGGCGAGTTTACGCGTTGCTGGTCGCCGCGGTGCTCATCGCAGTCGTGGGACTGGGCGCAGTGGCGGTCGCAAGTCGGTGGCAGCTGATGGGGAACGCGGCGAGAGCGATTGGGCGATTGCCATGGCTTTATAAGTTCGTGACCGGTAAGCTGCCGATCATAGATTCAGCTGAACGCAACCTACTCACCTTTCATCGCGAGAACCCCGCCGCATTCTATGCGAACCTGACACTCAATACTCTGTGGCATGCGATGGCCGTCCTGGAGGTATATGTGGTCCTGCACTTCATGGGAACAAGGATCGGCTTGGTCGGCGCGTGTGCGCTGGAGGGTTTGACAAAGGTGATCAACCTCGTTGGCGTCGTGAGTCCAGGCAACTTCGGGACTTACGAGGGTGGAAATATTCTCATTGCAAGTCTGCTCGGTGTTTCGAGTACTGCTGGATTGACGTTGGCCTTGTGTCGGCGTGCGCGGGCAGTGTTCTGGGCAGCGGTAGGGGCCGCTTGCGTTGCCATAATGAGGAGAGGCACGCCGGTAGGCAAATTCGAGGTGAAGGGTGATGATAAGGACCTGTCTTTGCATAACGCTTGCATTCGTGCTGCTTCTGGCGTCCCCTGCGACTAAAGCCGACGGCCAAGACGAGCCATACAGATTCTTTCGCGAATTTGTGGGCTTGAACGAAGATCAGATCGGTACGATCCGCTCAGGGAAGGCGCTTGCGAAGGTTGTCGAGGCCACGACGCCGGACGAGGTGTTTGTCTTCGGCGCGGTCTATGTAAAGGCGAGTCCCGAAAAATATCTCCAACTTGCGTCCAACATCGACGCCCTGCGAAACCTTCCGGGCTATATCGCAATCCAACGCTTCAGTGATCCGCCCCAGCTTTCAGACCTCGACGGCTTCGCTCTCGAACACCAAGACATCGAGGAACTGAAAACCTGCAAGGTGGGACATTGCGAGGTTCAACTGCCCACCGAGGCCATCGAGGAGGTCAAGCAATCGCTCGACTGGTCCGCGCCCGACCTCGACTACAGGGTTAACCACCTGGCCCGCCGAATGGCGCTGCAGGCATTGCTCGACTACATGCATGGAGGCAATGCTGCCCTGGGCGTCTATCGCGACAAGAATCATCCCGCCGCGGTCGCCGAAACGTTCGCGTCGCTGATAACACGACTAAGCGCCCTTCCCGTGTACCTCCCTGAACTCAACGAATATCTTCTCGAATATCCGCGGGCTAAGTCGGATAACGTACAAGTCGGCTTCTACTGGGAGGAAGTGAACTTCGGATTGAAACCAACCTTTCGGATCGTGCAGAGGATCGTTTATCGGGGAGCGATCCCAGCGGACCCAGCGTACGCAGTGGCTGAGAAGCAGCTTTATGCAAGCCACTACTTTGAAACGGCGCTCGATCTAACAGTCTGCGTCAAAGACGTGCAACACCCCGGCTTCTACATCATTACGGTCAAGGGCTCGAAACAGGCCGGCCTCACCGGCTTAAAAGGAAGCATCGTGCGCAAAGTGGCGGTGGATAAAGCTCGATCTTCCCTCGAACGCGTTCTCCTTACGATCAAACAACGACTGGAATCGGAACACACCCAGAGTGATTGACGGCTGCCATAGTTTCCTGTTGCTAGAAGCTCGGCGCGATTGACCTGCTCCCCATCAATTCAGTTTTGCCAATTCGCTTCTTCTGCTGAGTGGCTGCTTGAATCGCACAAGATTCGTAGTTTGCCCCCCACCTCAATGCCCGACTGGCGATGGTCACTGGCGGCAGCATTGCCCGCATTCGGGCAGGCCAACTCCTAAGGCTTCGACTTCTCCCAATAAATCCAACAACTTGCGAGGTGCGCAGATTGGCATAGGCCCTGCAATACCCACCGCAGGAGCTCACATGAATTCAAGAAACAGAACGATACAGAGGCGCACAGGACGTTCGGCCCTGACAACATTTCTATCCCGCGTCTCTCTGATCCTGTGCCTCCAGATCACCCTCGCGGGGATTGCTTGGGGACAGACGCCGGCGCCAGATTCTCCAGCGCCAGTCTTGACTTTGGATGAAGCGATCCGAATCGCAACCGGCGCCAACCGAGACATCCAAATCAGCAAACTTGAAGTGGTCAAGACGCAAGAGACAGTCGCGCAGGCCAAAACAAACTACCTCCCGAAGCTGGACGCGAACGTTCTTGCCGGAGTGCCGCTGCAGCCGCTGAATTTTCGAGTTCCTGCCGGCAGCTTCGGCACCTACCCAGGCATCGGTCCCATCCCGGCAACAAATTCAAACATTCACTCACCGGTGCGGTTCGGAGCGTTTGTGAATGCCTCAGCGGCACAACCGCTCACTCAACTCTTCAAGGTGAACCTCGCGGTGAAGCAGGCCCGGCTCGGAGTCGATCTTTCCAAGGAAGGAGTTCGCGCTCAGAGTCAGGACACCGCGCGACAGGTGAAGGAAGCTTACTACCAAGTGGCGGAGCTACAGTCGCAAATCGCCAGTGGAAGAGCAGCTGTTCAGGCTTTGAGCGAGCTGTCCACGTTAACTGAGCGGCGGCTCGCACAGGAAACCGTGTTGCAATCCGATTCGCTCACAGTGAAGACCAAACTAAAACAACAACGCTATCAGTTGCTCACGGCCGAAGACGCCCTCGAGCTACAAAAGCAGAACCTGAATCGTCTCCTGGGGCGCGACCTGCGCACTCCCTTCTCAGTGGAAATGCTCCCGTTCGGCGAGCTTGTTGAATGGGATCTCGATAGTGCTCGAAAGCAGGCGTTGGAACAGCGCCCCGAGCTTCGGGAAGCCAAGCTGCAGACCAAGATTGCAGAGATGGACGTCCGTCGCGAGCATGCGAAATACATTCCTGATGTGAGCCTTCAGGTCAGCTACCTCGGATTCCAAAACATTAATTTCCTCCCACAGAACGCCGGCACTGTCGGAGTCCAATTTCAATGGCAGCCATTCGATTGGGGGTACAAGAAGCACCGGATCGCAGAACTCAAGGCTGCGACGGAGCAGAAGGCGACTGCCGAACAGGACGTTGAACAGCGGGTTCTCCTGAACGTCGAAGATGGGTTTCGCAAGCTTGAAGAGGGACGCATGCTGCTGGACGCGCAGACGGAACAACGTGGGGCCGAGCAGGCAAAGCTCCGTGAGGTGACGGACCGCTATAACCAGAACGCAGCGCTTCTGGCTGATCTCATGCAGCAACAGGCAGCAGTATCGAAGGCAGAGGCGGAGTACCAGCAAGCACTCGCGGGATTTTGGACGGCACGCGCTAACTTTGAAAAAGCGATAGGGATGGAGTAAACCATGGAAAACAAGTCAAGCATGGGGCTATTGAAAGCAGCAGCAACTCTCTTGGTGCTAATCGCAGGTGTAAGCGGATGTCAGCAACCAACGAAGGTAGCAGCAAAATCCGCGACCCCTGTACGTCTCGCGGATGTTGCGCTCTCTTCTTCTTCGGAAAGTCTGCGGTACTCGGCTTCCGTTCTACCCTTCGCAGAAGGGACCTCGTCATTCAAGTCTGCAGGGTATGTCACGGAAATTAAACAGGTCGTCGGCGCAGATGGACGGCGCCGGGACATAGGTCCCGGGGACTATGTCAGCCGGGGCACCGTTCTCGCTCAGATTCGGCATCAGGATTTGAAGAATCAGCTTGACCAAGCCGCTGCAATGCTGAATCAAGCGCAGGCGCAGCATGTCCAGGCAACGTTGGACTACGAACGTGCGAAGGCGCTTTACGCCACGCAGAGTTTGACCAAACCCGAATTCGATCAAGCGCAGACTAGGTTCGATTCGACCAATGCAGGTGTGGATCAGGCCAAGGCGAATCTACACGAAGCGCAACTCACGCTTGAGGATGCCGATCTCACGGCACCCTTCTCCGGGTACATCCTTTCCAGAAACGTCGAACTAGGGAACCTCGTCGCGCCGGGCATGACGGCATTTACGATCGCCGATACGAGCGCCGTCAAAATCGGCTTTGGCGTCCCCGAACATGCGATGAAGCAGCTCCGGCTGGGCCAACAATTCAGCATTCGCCTGCAGGACGACTCGAAAGAGTACCAGGGGCGCGTGACCAGTATTGCGGCGGGCGCGGACGAGAAAAATCGCGTTTTCGCCATCGAAGTTACCGTACCTAATCCCAAGAGCTATTTGAAACCGGGGATGATTGCTTCGCTCAACCTGGTGGGCGTTCAAAGCGCTCCAGTTCCCTCCGTGCCTCTTACCGCCGTCGTTGCGGATCCTGCTTCCTCTGGCCGATACGCCGTTTTCGTCGCCACGGACGAGAGTGGTAAGTGGGTGGCGCATGTGCGCGAGGTTAAGCTCGGTGAAACCCATGAAAGCGATGTGGCAGTCGATGGCGTGAAGGCAGGAGAAAAGGTCATCGTTGTTGGGGCGGCCGGTTTGAAGGACGGAGATTTCATTCAGGTTCTTCCATAAGGAGTATGGAACACATGGCACACGCAAACGCGCAAGAGATCAGCAATCGCCGCAATGTCCCGAGGTTTTTCGTCGAGCATCCCCACATCTCCTGGTTGCTTCTCGCCGGAGTTCTGATTTGGGGCTGGTTCGGCTACCAATCCATGCCTCAGCGAAAGGACCCCGAAATTCCGGTGAGAGTTGGCGTCGCGGCGTGTCCCTGGCCCGGAGCCACAGCGCAACAAGTAGAACAATTCATTACGCGTCGGATTGAGGACGTTGCCGCTGAGAATAAGACGATCCACCCTGGAACAGATGCGGACTACGGTATTAAGTCCATCTCTCTTCCAGGCTATTCGTTCGTCTACATACAACTCGATGAGGGAGTTACCGATACGAAGCGGCAATTCAGCGACATCAATCTTAAGCTCGATGCCCTGAATTCTCAGTTGCCGCAGGGCGCCGGCCCCGTAAGTTTCCAAAGCGATTTTGGAGACACTGCCGCGCTCATGCTAACTGTTGCGAGCCCTAAAGTGGACGACATCGAAATCGCCGCCCGCGCCAGCTCCGTTGAATCGGCGGTTCGAAAAGCTCGTGACACAAGGCAGCCAAATCAAGCGGGCCATCGCATCACAATCGTGGATTCCTTTCCTCAATCGATCTCGGCTCGCGAGGTTCTTGACATCGGACACACGTTTCAAGACGAAGCGCAGAGTGCCGGAATCATCCGAGACTCGCAAATCATACAGGGAAGCGGATTCATCGGCTTCGATGGCGTTTCCGACGCAGATGACAGCTCGATTCAAGCGTTCATCAGGCGGTTTACCTCGGAGCGGTTGAAACGATCCGAGTTGCATCCCGACGGCTGGGAACCGGTGATCATCCGCGATCCGGCCGAGACGCGGGCGAAACTGGCTACCGTCGCCGGCGACAAGTACAGCTATGCCGAACTCGACAATTTTTCTGACTTGATTGGACGAACGCTGCAGGGCGCTCCCGAAGTTTCCAAGGTAGAACGCAGGGGCGTTTTGCCGCAGACCGTTTATCTGGATTATTCGCAGGATCGGCTCGCGGCCTACGGACTGCGTCCTGCTGATCTCTCCAAGGTACTGTCGGCCCGCAACATCATCGCCCCGGGCGGAAGTGTTGAAACCGGCGAGCGCAGGGTCACTCTTATTCCCTCGGGACAATTTGACAGCGCTCAAAGCATCGGCGATGTGGCCGTATCGGGTACGTCAGAGGGTGCCCCGGTATATTTACGGGACCTCGTGCAAATAAGCCGAGGCTATCAGGCTCCTGCCCAATATCTCAACTACTACACTTGGCGAGACTCAAACGGGCGTTGGCAGCGCAGCCGTGCGATCACATTAGCGATCTATATGCGCGATAAGAAGCAAATCGCACGCTTCGGAGGGTCCGTGAATTCGAAACTTTCGGACCTCCACCAAATTCTTCCAGCCGACCTGATTCTTGCGCACACATCCGACCAACCGCTGCAAGTCAAGGAGAACATCCACCTGTTCCTGCGGGCCCTGGTCGAAGCCATCATTCTGGTCGTTATTGTTTCGCTGCTTGGATTTTGGGAGTGGCGTCTGGCTCTGATCATGGCTCTGGCCATACCCATCACGCTCGCGATGACGTTCGGCATTGTCTATATGTTGGGGATCGATCTTCAACAAGTCTCCATCGCAACGCTGATCATTGCCTTGGGCCTTCTCGTCGATGTGCCGGTAGTCTCTGGCGACGGGATCAAACGCGGCTTGGCGGAAGGGTTGCCGCGGAGAATGGCCTGCTGGATCGGCCCCACAAAGCTTGCAACTGCCATTTTCTACGCGACGATCACCAATATCATCGCCTATCTCCCATTCCTGATGCTCACCGGCAATACCGGCGAGTTCTTGAAAAGCCTCCCCGTCGTGATGACCGCTTCACTGCTGTGCGCGCTCTGTGTTGCGATGACGTTTGTTCCGTTCCTCGGCTACTACATTTTGCGTGCTCCAGCAAAGCGAGAGCCGACAATCGAGGAGAGACGAGAGCGAGGATTCTACGGTTTTTACAACAAACTCGTCGGCAAAGCCATAAAACACCGTTGGGCCGTCCTCGGCGGGTCGTTGGTTTTCCTGATTATGGGTGGACTGTTCGGTTCTCGACTTAAGACCCAGTTCTTTCCCGAAGATGTTCAGTATTGGTTTTATCTCGATATTTGGTTGCCGAATGACGCTCCCCTGAGCGTCACCAATGATGCTGCAATCCAGGCCGAAAGAGTGGTCCGGCAGGTGGTTGAGAACTTTCCTGATGCCGCTAGCAAGCAAAAAGGTGGGCATCTTCTTAAGTCGCTGACGACCTTTGCCGGTGGGGGCGGACCTCGCTTCTGGTTTTCGGTTTCGCCGGAAATGCCGCAGACCAACTACGCGCAAATGATCGTTGAAGTCACTGATAAAGAGGCTTCCCCGAAGTTAGCCCGTCCCATCCAGGACGCTCTGGCCAAAGAAGTACCGGGCGCCTGGATCACGGTTCGCCAGCTTCAAACGAATCCTGTCGAGAATCCCGTGGAACTGGTGATCTCTGGGCAGGAGGACGTCGACGCAAGAAATGAGGCTAGCGATATTCGAACGCTTCGACAAATCGCCAGGCAGGCACAGGACATCGTCGCTCAATCTCCCGGCATTTCCGTTCTCCGTGATGATTGGTTTCCTGATGATGTTCAGCAGAGGATTCAGATCGATCCAGACCGCGCAAACGTGGCTGGCATCACCAATGCAGATGTCGCCGACGCGTCGACCGCTGCGATGAGCGGTTCCATGGTGGGCGTGTTCAAGGAGGGCGACAAGACCATCCCCATTGTGGCGCGCCTTCGGATGCAGGAGCGTTCCCAGCTTGCCGATATCAAGAACCTGTATGTCTACTCTTCGCAGACAAACAACCGAGTACCTTTGCTTTCGGTCGCGACGGTCGGAAATTCCTTGGAAACTGGCCGCATCGTCCGGCGCGAGCATTTCCGCACCATCTCCATACTTTGTTATCCGGAGCCGGGAGTTCTTGCCTCTGAAGTGCTCAATCCGATTCTTCCAAGACTGCAAGAGTTTCAGAAAACTCTTCCTCCGGGTTATCAGCTCCGCATCGGGGGCGAAAGAGCGAAACAGATAGACGGATTCACAAACCTCAGAATCGTTCTGCTTATTTCTTTGATCGGCATTTACCTGGCCTTACTAATTCAGTTCAATAACGCGGTGAAACCACTTCTCGTATTCGCCGCTGCTCCCTACGGTGTAATCGGCTCTCTGATCGCCCTCGCGATTATGCATACGCCGTTTGGGTTCATGGCCTTTCTGGGCATAGCCAGCTTGATCGGCGTGATCGTCAGCCATGTGATTGTGCTGTTCGACTTCATCGAGGAAATGCATGCGAAGGGCGAACCGCTGGAGCAGGCCCTCGCAGACGCGGGCATCCAGCGTATCCGGCCCGTGATGATCACCGTAGGAGCGACAATCCTTGCCCTTTTTCCACTCGCTCTGGAAGGCGGGCCTCTATGGCAGCCTCTGTGTTACGCGCAGATTGGCGGCCTTGCCGTCGCAACATTTATCACGCTGCTCCTGGTGCCCGTCCTTTACAGCATCTTCGTGCTCGACTTGAAGATCATCCGCTGGGAAGCGAAAGAACCCCAAGCTACGCAGGGCGAAGCGCTTGAAACGCCCAAGACCCTTCCGCAAACAACCTGAGCTAATGAAAATGACACTCGTTCCTCAAGCCGCGGCCGCCGTTCTTCTCTTAGTCCTCACACTCTGCATACAGTGTGCCGGGGTTGCGGCGCTCATCGAGTGGCTAAGAAGCGTTACTGCCAAGGGCGTCAAATTTGGTCCGATTCGTTCTGCCGTATTGGTGGTGAAATCGACGGTCGCCATCATCATTCTCCATGGGCTCGTGATCTTGCTGTGGGCGAGTTTCTATCGGTTGCAGTGCTTCCGCTCATGGGAACTCGCCTTGTACTTCTCTGCGAGCAGTTATGCCACCGTCGGGTACGGCGACGTGATCCTTCCGGGTGTGTGGAGACTTTTGGGGCCTTTGGAGAGCATGGCGGGGGTACTAATGTGTGGAATATCAGTCTGTCTTCTATTTGCAACGATCACGCGGTTGGTCAACCGCGATCCACGCCATTCTCGAACCTTGGACCATGCAAGCCATCCGGTGGCCCTTGGGGAATCACCATATTCGAGTGGGCAAAGCCATCCCTAACGGTTCGGCTTCCGACTGTGTGAGATTTTGGGTGCAGGATTGGGTGCAACTAGAAAAGGAAAATGGCTCCCAATTTCTCGTAAGCGACACCAGATAGGGCACTTAGATTTTTGTCCACCTCGGCTGTTAACCGAAGGGTTGCTAGTTTGAATCTAGCCCGGGGAGCCAAATTTCTCCTATCTCGTCTGGGACTGGAACTGCGGCGCAATCGCACGGTTGTTCTCGCTTTTCCGTATCGGTGTGCCACCCCGGGGGACGCGCGTGAAATTCGGCGCGGCGTCCAAGAGCTCGCGATGGCGTTGAAACGGGAGATGACTCTGCGACGAGTTCGCCTTTCTGTTTGATCGCTATGGCGCGAGTGGCCATTACGTTGGCGCATTCCGCTAGTGACGTCGCTCGCGTCCCTCGCTAAACTCTTCCTGGTAAGTTCAGCATGGAGGAATGAAATGACCGAAGTGGCGCCAGCCAAAGAACCCCAGAAACCGCAAACTTTTCCTGCGAAAGCGTTCGCGGCGCAAAACGCTTCATCTAGCATGGCACCCTACACCGTGCAACGGCGCTCTCCGCGTCCCCAGGACGTCCAGATCGAGATTCTGTACTGCGGCGTCTGCCACTCAGATCTCCACCAGGTTCGCAACGAGTGGCAGGAGGTTATGCCCACAGTTTATCCGTGCGTCCCTGGTCACGAGATCGTAGGCCGCGTCGTCAAGGTTGGCCGCGACGTCAAGAAATTCAAGGAGGGTGATATCGCCGCGGTGGGTTGTTTGGTGGACTCTTGCCGTACCTGCGCCAACTGCCGCGCGGGAGAGGAGCAGTATTGCGAAACCGGCTTCACCTTGACGTACAACTTTCCGGACCAGTTTCTCGGCGGTGTCACCTATGGTGGATATTCGGACAGCATCGTGGTCGATGAGGCCTACGTCCTGCGTGTCCCCAATACATTAGACCCCGCTGGCGCCGCACCGCTGCTCTGCGCTGGCATTACCACGTACTCGCCGCTCCGCCACTGGAAGGTTGGCAAGGGACAAAAGGTCGGCATCATAGGCCTGGGCGGCCTTGGGCACATGGGCGTGAAATTTGCTCACGCCTTCGGCGCCCACACGGTCCTCTTCACCACATCCCCCAACAAAACCGCCGATGCTCTCCGCCTCGGCGCCGATGAGGTGGTCATTTCCAAGAACGAAGCCGAGATGTTGAAACATGCCGGCAGCTTCGATTTCATCCTGGACGCCGTCTCCGCGGACCACGATCTCAACGCCTATCTCCAGCTCTTGAAGCTAGACGGCACGATGGTCTTGGTGGGCGCGCCCTCGAAACCGGCTCCCGTCTCGGCTTTCAATCTGATCATGAAGCGCCGGCGTCTCGCAGGCTCCGCCATCGGCGGACTCCGCGAGACTCAGGAAATGCTGGATTTTTGTGACGAACACGGAATCGTCTCGGATATCGAGCGAATTCCCATTCAGCAGATCGACCAAGCGTACGAACGTCTGCTCAAGGGCGACGTGAAGTACCGTTTCGTCATCGACATGGCTTCTCTTAAGTAAGCCACCCAGTGAAGGTGCGCGTTGGTGGCGTGTCTCTGAAAGAACGCTACGTCTTGAATGCCTTTGTGCGATGGCAGTCGATTTGGGTCCGTTCTGCATCCAAACAGAGCCCTTTTGGCGTACTTAGCATGGGGGTAGAGCGATGAATCGTTTCGTGACACTGGCGTTGGTTCTTGTTGCAGTACTGCTGATCTTGTTCGGCGCGATGCGCCACAATGCGGCAAGTGCGGCGACCGCACTTCCCGATCCGGCGGTGGACGAAACTCTAGCCGTGAAGAAGGGCCATGAAACAATTGTCGTCGCGGGCGGGTGCTTCTGGGGAATTCAGGCTGTGTTCGAGCACGTGAAGGGCGTCACCCGAGCAACCTCCGGTTACTCGGGAGGTACAGTCAAGAATCCAGGATACGAAGAGGTAAGCAGCGGCACCACCGGACACGCCGAATCCGTGGAAATTGTCTACGATCCGTCGCAGATTACTTTGGGGACGCTGCTGAAGGTGTTCTTCTCGGTTGCGCATGATCCCACGGAACTGAATCGGCAGGGTCCGGATTCGGGCACTCAGTATCGCTCTGCAATCTTCTTTGCCAATCAGGATCAGCAGCGGATTGCCCAGGCTTATGTAGATCAACTTAGTCAGGCCAAACTTTTTTCAGGGTCGATCGTTACGCAAATTGTCCCTCTGACGGGTTTTTATCGAGCCGAGGATTATCACCAGGACTACGCCGCCCATAATCCCAACAATCCTTACATCGCGACGTTCGACCTGCCTAAGGTGAAACATCTTCAGCAGGAATTTCCTAACCTATATCACTAAGTGTTTGGCCGCTGCGTTGAGACGCCTCCCCTGCACGGAATCAGGCCTCGCGCGAGGCTACTCTTGACGCAGGGCGGTCATTGGATCGACGCGGCTGGCGCGACGCGCCGGCACAAAACTTGCCAACAGCGCTGCGGCTGCAAGCACAGCAACCACCATCGCGAAGGTCAGCGCGTCCGGCGGCCGCATCGCATCCACAAGGTGTACCAACAGACGTCCCGCTGCGAACGCCACAATCAAGCCCACAACAACGCCGCCCGCAATCATTCCAAAGCTCTGCCTCAGCACCATGCGCATCACGTCCCTAGGAGTGGCTCCGAGCGCCATGCGCACGCCAATCTCGGGCACGCGCTGCCCCGTCAGGTACGCCAGCACGCCGTAGATTCCAACGCAAGCCAGCAATAACGCCAGCCCGGCGAATATCCCGAACAGCAACAACAGAAACCGATGCAATGCGAGCGAATCGCCCGTAAGCTGCTCCATCGTGCGCACTTCGTACAGAACCTGATCTCCGCTCGCGCCCCGGATTGCCCGCCGCAGCGATTCGACCACGCTCAACGGCGCAACGCTGGTCCGCACCGCAATCGACATCAGTTCAGACCACCGCCGCAAAAACGGTTTTGGGACCTGCGCGAACGGATAGTAGAACTGCGCGCGCACTTGCGCCTGATCGTCGCCAGCCAGACCCCAATACCGCACGTGGCCTACCACACCAACGACGGTGTAAGGCTCCGTGCAGTCCATGAAAATCTTAACGCTCGCGTCCTGATTGACGCCAACGCACGGCATATCAGGAATCCATAGACGCTTTCCCAGGGGGTCTTGGCCGTGGAATGCACTCCGCGCCATCACTTCATCAATCACGACGACAGGCTCGCTCCCCAGGCGATCCTCGTCGTTGAAGAATCGACCTTCGCGCAGAGGGATGCCCGTTACCTTCAAATAATCGGGGAACACGCTGGTTGACAACGCCATCGGCTGCTTGTCCTTGGGCGGAATCTCCGGAGTCGTCAGGTAGCCCACTGGATTGTTGCCCTCTCGCAACGGCACCGTATCGACGGCCGTAACGGCCTGTACTCCGGGCACACGGCGTGCACGCTCCAGCACGTCTTGCCATGCCGCGGGGATTCGCGCGGGATCTGCAAGTACCGCCGGCGAAAGCGCCATGCGCGTGACCAATAGATTCTTTATGTTCAGTCCTGGATCCAACGACGATACCCGCAGCAGGGTCCGCCCAAGCATCCCGGCAGCGATCAGCAGTACCACTGCCACTGCAATCTCCGACACGACAAACGCGCCGTGCAGACGCCGCGAACTCCCGGCAACAGTGCGCGCTCCCTGGCGCAGCATTTGTTCCAATTCGCGAGCCGGCGCGTACATTGCCGGCGCTAACCCGAAAAGGACACCCGTCAACACGGAAACGCCAATTGCAAACGCGAGGACGCGCCAATCGAGTTGCACCTCATCGGCTCGCGGCAACGTGCCCGGCCATAGCGCCACAAACGGCCGCACACCCAGCTGGGCGCATAAGATACCGAGTGCACCTCCGGCAAGCCCCAATACCCCGCTCTCCGTGAGGCATTGCCGCACCAACCGTCCCTTGCTGGCTCCCAGCGCCGCGCGCATCGCGAGTTCACGTTCCCGCGAAATCGTTCGCGCCAGCAGCAGACTCGCAACATTCACGCACGCAATCAACAGCACCAGGCTGACTGCACCGAGAAGCAGCCATAAAGTCGACCGCACGTCTCCCACTTCTGGACGAAGTCGTTCCGCCCCAAGCGTGCGGCCTTTATTCGTATCTGCGTACTCCTCCGCAAGGTGGCTCCCAACGAGCGCCAGCTCGTTCTCCGCCTGAGCCAGCGTCGCACCGGGACGCAAGCGCGCCAAAACATGGACCGGCTGAGCAGCGCGATTCTGGAGATATCCCGCGGTGTCTTGGCCAAGAAGCGTGTACACGTCCGCCTCGTCGCCGTACAACCGAAAGTCGGGCGGCGCGATGCCGACGACCGTGTAGCGCTTTTGATCGAGAACAACCGATGCTCCAATAGCATCGGGCTTTCCGGCAAAGTGTCGCTGCGCGAAGCTGTAGCCAACGATGATCACAGGCCCGGCGCCGAGGTGGTCTTCTTCGGGGAGGAAGGCTCGGCCTTGCACGAGGGGCACTTGCAACACCGAAAACAGGTTCGACGATATTTCACGCACGTCCACATACTCAGGTTCGCCGGGTTCGGTCACCGTTCCGCTGTTGTAAACCGCCGCTGCCATATCCAGAGACGACGCCTCGCGCTGGCAATCGAGAAAATCGAGATAGGCAAGCTTCTGCTTGCCGAAAATTTTTGTGTTCCACCCCTCCGTGTGCGCGTTCACCGTCACAAGCCTGTCTGCCTGCGGATAAGGCAGCGGCTTGAGCAGCACACCGTTTACCACGGTGAACATCACGGTCGTCGCGCCGACGCCCAGCGCAATCGTGAGGAGCGCGACCGTTGTGAATCCCGGATTCTTCCGCAGCATGCGAAGCGCGTAGCGGATGTCCTGCCCCAAATCTTCGAGCCACCTTGTGCCGCGCTCGTCGCGGCACTTTTCCTTCACCTGCTCGGGGCCGCCGAGAGCAAGCCGGGCTTGTCGTCGCGCTTCGTCGGGAGCGTGCCCGCGCGCGACCAGTTCGCCCACGTGTTGCTCGAGATGGAATTGCAGTTCCTTGTCGAGCTGCTCTTCCATTTGGTTTCTCCGCCACAGCCGCCGCCACCAAGTCATTGCGAACCTCCCTCCGCCATTCCCAGAATCAGGCCGACGGCTTCGGTGAGTCGCCTCCAGCCTGCAGCTTCCACTTCGAGATGTTTCCGCCCTTTCGGTGTAAGCCGATAGAACTTGGCCTCTCGCCCCGTCTCGGTTTCCTTCCAGTCCGCAGCGAGAAAGCCGCGGTTTTCCAGACGGTGCAATGCGGGATACAGCGATCCCTGGGGAACCTGCACGACGTCGCGGGACACCTGCTGCAGCCGTTGCGCGATGGCGTATCCGTGGATAGGCCCGAGCGCAACCACTTTGAGAATCAAAAAGTCCAGAGTGCCTTGCGGGAGGTCCGATTTAGCGTTCATTTTGAATGCCTCGACCTCCTACATATATCACTTGGACGTGTAGAAGCACAAGGGGTGAGCCTGTCGAGGGCCACTATTTTGATTCTTCACGTCGAGTCCGTCGTGGGGGTTACGTTGGCTAGCGACGCGAACTCCTGCGGGCGCTAATCCGTAAAATTGAATAGCATCTATTCCAAAATCCACTTTTCAATAGAGCAGGCTACCCACGGCGTTTTGGGCGCGTCAAATCAACTAATTCGGTAGGTTCGGCCCGTGGCGCGCGTTCTTGGTGTGAGAAGTGGTATTTCCCGCGCTGATCCAAAATCGAGAAACACAAAGCCCGGATCGAACCAATCGTCACTCCAATGCTTGGGAGCCGGCAACACCCATGGCGGGAGAATCCCAATTGAACCGTCGCGTTCGGTTCGGCGCATTCGAACTGGACTTGCTCGAGGGTGAGCTTCGCCGGCAAGGCTTGAAAGTAAAGCTCAACGAAAAGCCGTTCCAGGTACTTTCGCTTCTCGTTGAGCGAGCCGGTCACTTGGTTCGCCGGGAAGAGTTGCGTCAGCACTTGTGGCCGGCGGACACCTACGTGGACTTTGACTCGAATATGAACACTGCTCTCAGCACGCTGCGGCACACGCTCGGCGATTCATCTGAGAACCCAATTTTCATTGAGACAGTGCCACGCCAGGGATATCGGTTCATCGCGTCCGTGATGCCCATCGACGAAATTGCGCCGGTGAAGAACCCCGACGTGGAACACGCCATCGAAGAAGGCGGGATCTCGCCTCACCTGGATCGGAAAGCCCCCACTGTCTCGCGGCGTCTCCTTCCAGTGCTTGCGGCAACCCTGATGTTGGCTATGGTGGCGGCGATTGCCTATTTTCGCTGGCAGGCGCGCGGAACTGGAGGCGCCAGCGCACCTCGGAAGGTGACCATTCTTGTGACGCCGTTCGAGAATCTGAGCGGCGATCCCAGTCAGGAATACCTGAGCGACGGTCTCACCGACGAAATGATCACGCGCCTGGGTCAAAGCGCTCCGGAACGCCTCAGCGTTATCGCGCGCAGTACCGCTATGCAATACAAGGGGATTCACAAGCCGGTCGAGCAAATCGCCCGCGAGCAGCATGTGGACTACATCCTCGAAGGAAGCTTGCGCCGCCAGGACGATCGCCTGCGGATCACAGCCAGACTTTTCAGCGCGCGACAAAATGGGAGTCTCTGGGCGCAAGCTTACGAACGATACACCAGCGATCTGCTGGTAATTCAAAGCGATGTTGCTGACCGGATCGCTCAGTCACTGTCGATCCAGCTCTTGCCGTCGGCGCCCCGTTCCTACACCGCCGTCAAGCAAGTAAATCCCCAAGCCTACGACGATTACCTGAAGGGACTCTTCTACCTCAACAAAAGAACGCAGGAAGACTTGCGGCGAAGCATAGACTACTTCCAGAACGCGTCGGAAAAGGACCCTCAGTTTGCGCCCGCATTCGCGGCGCTCGGCCTTTCGTACAATGTCGCCGCGGGTTGGACGTACCTGAGTCCGAAAGAGGCGTATCCGAAAGCCAAGGCAGCGGGTGAAAAAGCGCTGGCGCTCGATGATGCGCTTGCGGACGCGCACTTTGTGGCGGGAGAGGTCGAGCATGAATACGACTGGGATTGGGCCGCATCGGAGGCGGAGTACAAGCGCGGCCTCCTTCTCAACCCAAGTTCAGCCGGCGGCCACAAACTGTATGCGGAGTATCTCACGCATGCTGGACGCTTCCCCGAAGCCATCGTGGAGATCCGCAAAGCGCAGCAGCTCGATCCCAGTTCTCTCATCACGAGTTCGTTCGTGTGTTTCGTCTACTATCACGCGCGCGAATTCGACAAGGCGATTCAGATGTGCGGTCAGGTTCTGGATCTCGACCCCGATTTCGTGCCGGCGCGCTTCTGGCGCGGAGCCTCCTATATGTTCAGCAGGCGATACCAGGAAGCGCTCTCTGACTTCAAGCGCGATTCCGGCTTGTCGAGTCATGCGCCCTATTTTGAGTCTGCGATTGCGATGGCAGATGCGCTCCAGGGAAATCGGGTCGCGGCTCGAAAGATTTTGCGGGAATTGACGCACCAAGCCGAGCACGGCTACGTCTCTCCGTTTTTGCTGGCGGACATCTATATATGCCTTGGCGACAAAGAACAAGCGCTCGCGATGCTGCAAAACGCGGAGCAAGAACATTCGGCTGACCTGGTCTTCCTGGCGACGGCCCCGGAATTTGAGAGTATTGCGAAGGATCCGCGGTTTCAGGAGATCGTTGCCCGCATCGGTTTTCCGAAGACGGCTCTTGAGTTTGCAGCGTCGCAGGAACTTTCGGTAGTGCGTTGAGCGGTTCTTTCGTGGGAACCCGGATAGCCTGGTGGTCGTATGATAGTTCAGGGATTGTGAGCGCGCCGGGAGGCTTGAACGTTCGATGGAATCGGCTCGAAAATTTTCTGGGCGCGTCCGCTTCGGGCCATACGAAGCGAACCTTCGTGAATCCGAGCTGCGCCGGCAAGGTCTCAAGGTCAAGCTCAACGAAAAGCCGTTTCAGGTTCTCTCCGTCTTGGTCGAGCGCGCGGGATCGCTGGTCCGCCGCGAGGAATTGCGGCAGGCACTCTGGCCGGCCGACACCTATGTTGATTTCGACGCGAACCTGAATACCGCACTCAGCACGTTGCGGCACGCCTTGGGAGACTCATCGGACAATCCCGTCTTCATCGAGACGATTCCGCGGCAAGGTTACCGTTTCATCGCGCCGGTCTCCGAGATAGAGGAAGAAACGCGAGAGGGAGCGCCGGTTGCTCCGGCACGTGCGGAAACTGTCGCGAGCGCCGCGGAGGCCGTCGGTTCCGGAAAACGGACTCAGAGGCAAAATGGAGCGCTGCTGTGGGCGGGAACCCTTGTCGCGCTGGTTCTAGCCGCAGTGGGAGGCTTGTTCTATTTCCGTTGGATGGGACGCGCCGCGGAGGCCAAGAGCGTTGCCGGGAAGATAACGATCCTGGTGACGCCGTTCGAAAACCTGAGCGGTGATCCCGATCAGGAATATTTGAGCGATGGCCTGACCGACGAGATGATTACTCGTTTGGGAGAAAGCTCCCCGAGGCAATTGAGCGTAATTGCCCGCAGCACCGCGATGCAATACAAGCGCACGCAGAAGACCGTCGAGCAAATCGCGCGCGAACAGCATGTGGATTACGTGCTCGAGGGGTGCATGCGCCGCCAGGGTGACCGCGTCCGCATCACGGCGCAGCTCTTCAAGGGTGGCGTTTCGGGGAGTCTTTGGACGGAGGCATATGAGAGAAATGCGAGCGATCTGCTAACGATTCAGCGCGACGTAGCCGACCGCATCGCTGGCTCCCTTTCTTTGACGCTTTTCCCCGCAGCCAGCAGCGCCTCTTCTGAGAGTGCCGGCATCAGCCCCAAGGCTTATGACGTCTACTTGAAGGGTGTCTACCAGTGCAGGCATCTCTACGCAAACGGTCCGAAGGCGGCCCTTCAATTTTTCCAGCAGGCGATTGATGAACAGCCGAATTTCGCACGGGCGTATGCGGAACTGGCTTCTTGTTATGAGTCGGAGGTTCGTGGGGGATTCCTCCTGCCAGATCAAGGATTTCCTCCAGCCAAGGCTGCGGTGCAAAAAGCGCTCGAGCTCGATAATTCGCTCGCCGATGCCCATCTGGTTCTCGCGGATTTGCTCTACTCCTATGAGTGGGATTGGTCAGGCGCGGAGAACGAATTCCGGCAAGCCATCAACCTGAATCCGAGTTCGGAATGGGCGCACGGGCGTTACGCGACGTATCTCATGCTGCTTTCGCGTTTCGACGAGGCCCTCGCAGAGGCCCAGAAAGCGCAGCGCCTCGACCCGCTGTCGCTGCAGATGGATTCCACAGCGTGTCTCGTCTATTCCGGGGCCCGGCAGTACGAGAAGGCTGTCCAGGAATGCCGGAGAATTCTCGATATCGATCCGAAGTTCATCACCGCGCACTATTACATTGGCGTTTCAGAAATATACGAACGCAAATACGCGGACGCCTTGTCGGAATTGAAAGTCGCGCAACCACTCGGGAACCCCGTTCTGCTTGCCGACGCGATCGCGCACGCGACGCAAGGTGACAGGCAGCAGGCTCTCCAGGAACTCGAACAACTGAAACGACGCGCGAAAACGGCCTACGTGTCGCCCTACGGACTCGCCGAAGTTTACAGTCACCTGGGCGACCAGCAAAAAGCTTTTGAAATGCTGGACGAATCCTTCCGCCAACACTGCGGTGATCTCATCTATCTGGGCATCGATCCCGATTTCGACAATCTCCGCGACAATCCCCGGTTCAAACAAATGCTGGGAAGGATTGGATTCGCCAACGTCGAGACAGGATCTTCCGTCATGCCAAGGTCGAGTCCGGCTTCCTAGCTTCACTCCCGGTAATTTCATTCTGCGTAGAAAACTCCCGAATTTCGGACGTTCCAGCACGGTTGCGGCTCTCGAGTTTGCCCCAGACGCCAATTAGCATTCAGTTCGTCCTTAGATGTCATTTTGATGTCGCCCCTTGTTCGGTTACGAACACCTCTGTTTCGCCGGAGTTTCGGGCGGCGGAACTGCTTGAGATTCAGAAACAATTTAGCACCCCGTCGGCGCGATTTGATTTTGCGAAGGTTTGCCCGGTATCGGAAATGCTCCTGGACGCATGGTTGCGCCGAGCCCAATCAATGACACCTGGCGAACGCAAGCGCTTGCTCGATTCGTACGGGAACGCGCCCGTGATCTTGTCCTCTGTCCTGCGCGGCTTTCCGAAGAAGATGTGGCTCTACAAGGCCGCCCCGGATCGCTGGAGCATTCACGAGTACGTGCTCCATCTGGCTGATAGCGAGGCAATCGAGTACGTCTGCTGCCGCAGGTTCATTGCCGAGCCGGGCTTGTCTCCACTCTCGTTTGACGCTTCCGCTTGGGCCAGCAGGCTCGGATATTTCCATCAGAATACGCGCGAGGCTCTGCAAATCACCGCCGGCTTGCGCCGCTCCACGCACCGCCTGCTCATTAGCTTGCGGGAATCCCTGTGGCATACCGCATTCGACCACTCGCGTCACGGCAAGATCAATATGGAGACTTGGCTTGAGATTCAGGAGCGCCATATCCCCGACCATCTCGACCAGATGAAGGAGCACTATCGCGGTTGGTTGAAGCTGAACCCTCCCAGGAGGTCTCCCTCGAACCAGCGAGAGACGAGACCCATTGCCGCCGTGTCCTGCTGATTCACCTCCGCTCCTCCAAAACAACATAGGTCATTTTGGATTTAATTCCATATTTGGGACTTCCGAACCGCGGGACAGCCATCCTTCTCAACGCGATGTGCGATAGCTTCGACGGATGCTTTCATATGTAATTTAGAACGCGGTGCTCCCTCTCTCTTCGCCCTTCATCCCTAATGCCACAACCCTCGGGGCCCACTTCCGGACAATTTAGGACTAATTTAGGCTGCAGACTCCCTCATTTCATTGAGTCAGGAGGCTGGCGGTATCAAGGCTGCAAGGTACTTCCTCGAAAGTAA
>Ga0073928_10003529_pt1 | contig 24583 bp, 24 predicted proteins | sample PaiPotPPA55metaG_FD_76969 | JGI IMG/M metagenome (GOLD analysis project Ga0073928, IMG submission 76969) | Iron sulfur acid spring bacterial and archeal communities from Banff, Canada, to study Microbial Dark Matter (Phase II) - Paint Pots PPA... ...
AGATCGTGCCGGTGCGATCCGGACGCAGCCGCGGGCTCATGTCCCGATCGCCCTTCCACAAGCATTCGTAATCGCGGCAAACTTGAGGTCGGCCCGCATAGATGCCGCAGCCGCCGGAACCGGAGTTAAGACAGTGGTCGCACAATTTGCCGGCGGATTTCGCCATTTCGGCGATCTCGAGAACCTTGCAACAAAAGCTGCATTCGCCGCAGGCTTTTCCTGGGATTGCAAGCATGGATTTTAGCCTTGCGATTAATACCGATTCGATAGTGCATTTTTTTATCGCGGAAGGCGCCGGCGCAAGAGAAATCGAAACGCACCTTAAGGATTTGTGCTCCGGTGCGGTCTTTGGCAGCGCTTCCCATCATGTATCGCCGAGCAGCCTTTCGACGAAAGCGGCGATTTCCTCCCTTGTCCGCGCGGTACGCCGGTGTTCGGCCGCGAGGATCGCGCGGAGGCCGGCGAACGTGCTTTGCAGATCGTCGTTGACAAGCACGTAATCATAGTCCGTCCAGCGGCGGATTTCGTTGCGCGCCTCGTTTAGACGCTTGGCGATGACGTCCGGCCGGTCCTCGGCGCGGCGTTCGAGGCGTGAACGCAATTCCTGCATCGATGGCGGCAAGATAAAAATCGCGACGGCATCTCCGCCGCACTTTTCCTTGACCTGCTGCGCGCCTTGATAATCGATGTCGAATAGCATGTCGCGGCCTTGGTCCAAAACCTGTTCGGCCGGCTCGCGCGGGGTGCCGTAAAAATTGCCGTGCACCTGCGCCCACTCGAGCAAATCGCCGCCGTCGCGGAGCGACTCGAACTGCTTCTTGCCGATAAAAGTGTAATGAATGCCGTCGACTTCGCTCGAACGCCGCGCCCGCGTGGTCACCGAGATCGAGAGCGTCAGATCGAGCTCTTTGGTCTGGAGCAGCATCCGGGTCAGGGTCGTTTTGCCCGCGCCCGATGGGGAAGAGAGGATCAGCATCAAGCCGCGCCCGCGGGCCCTAGCCGTCTGCTCTTTAGCGGAACGATCTTCGAGCTGCAAATTCCTACTCGATATTCTGAATCTGTTCGCGGAATTGCTCGATCTCGACGCGCAATTCGAGGCCGAGCCCCGTCAGGCTCGCGTCGTTCGACTTGGCGCAAAGCGTATTGGCTTCGCGGGAAAATTCTTGGGCAAGGAAGTCGAGCCTGCGGCCGGCGGCGCCGCCCTTCGCCAAGTGTTCGCGGGCCGCCGCGGTGTGCGCGGCAAGACGGTCCAATTCTTCCCGGATATCGGCCTTTGCCGCCAGCATGAGCGCCTCCTGGTGCAAACGATTCTGGTCGAAATTCGCGTTTCCGGCAAGAAAAGCAAGCGATTGCGCGAGGCGCGCCTGGATCGCCTCGGGCTTGCGGGCCGGGCAAACATCGGCCGCTTGCGTCAGCGCGGCGATCTTTTCGAGCCGCGCCGAGAGCACCAAGGCGAGCGCCCCGCCCTCGCTTTGCCGCATGGCTACGAGGGAATCGAGTGCTGTGTCGAGAAGGTCGAGAGCGCCGGCCCGCGCCCGCAAAATCGCGGTTTCGTCCTCGGCTGCGTCGGTGATTTCGACGACGCCGCGCATGGCAACCAGCCCGTCGAGAGTTGCCGGTGCGATCCTCTCCGGCAGCGGAATTCGGGTGAGGGCCGCGATAAGTTCTCGCAGCAAATCCTGATTGATGCGAACCTCGGGGAGCGCGGCTTCGCGCTGCGCGGCAAGCGTCGCATGGATCGTTCCCCGGTTGAGTCTTCGCGAAAGTCTTGCGCGCGCGTCCGGCTCGATCGCGTCGAATGGAGGCGGCAGGCGCAACCTCGCATCGAGGCCCTTGGCATTGACGGATTTAAGCTCCCAGCCAAGGCGCCACGGCCCGGCGCTTCCGGCGGCCCGTGCGAAACCCGTCATGCTGGCGATGGTCATGAAAAACGTGTGGCTTGGATGCGCGATTTGGCCCGCACCATAGAACCCGCGCCGGCGGGGCTCAAGTTGTATGCAAATGGTTTGGGTTGCCAATTTGAATTTCTGCTTTGCGTCATAAACGGACGCCGCGCCATCGTCGCAAATTCCTTAATCGTGCGGGTAAGCCATTGTCTCAACCGACCTCACCAGCCTATGGAATGGCGCTAGGGATACGTGGTTCTGCCCCCGAAATGGATTATTGAGCAAGACCACCAGCGCCATGACAAGGCCGATCAAGGCCCCAAGCAGCGACACCATCGCCACATGCATCCATAATTGTGGCACGCCGAAAAGGTAAGTAAAGGTCATCAGTATTGCCGCGCCAGCGATGAGATTCCACCATAGAATCGCAGGCATTTCCATGCTCGCCGCGTGAAAACGGCCGCGCCGCGCGTCGTAAAGCGCATTTAAAATCTTCACGGTGTCCGCGCGCATGACGGCGACGCTTTCATCTTTAGCTTGCACTTCGAGCAGCTCGGTGTGAAATTTATCGAGCAATTGCCAGCCTTCGGTTTCGTCGATGCGCCCGGCAGCCAACGACGGCCATTCGTCCTCGACGACTATTTCGGCGTAGACGAAAAGATAATGCCGCAATCGCGAGGCCGTAGGTTCTGGAAATGCTGGCGTGTCGCGATAAAGATCGCCCACGAGATTAGCCTCTGTTTGCACCTGATTATCGGTTTGCGCGAAATTCTGCCAAACGGCAACGGCTACAAAGGCGAGCAAGACGGCGTAAATGACGCCGACCGTCGCAAAGGTAAATCCCGACACGTCATTGTGGGCGCTGCGGACCCCATGAGGCAAAATCGAATGGGCCGCCAATAGGCCAAGCGCCGACAAGCTCGCGCCAACGAAAATTGAAACGATCACCGCAAGAGTTGTCGGCAGATTAGACAGCCAGTGTGCCGCTGCTTCAAGCATTCAAGTCCCCGAACGCTCGAAAAAGTTGAGCGCCAATTTCGCGCCATTTCGGTCTAAATCATCTTATTTGCAAGAGTTTGTTTCAGCGCGGGCCGGGCGCGTATCATTGGTCCGTGTGCAACGAAAGCAGACCTTGGCAACGAACGGAAATGTCATCTCGCCGACAACGTTCGCAAGCCTGCTGTTTTGGAAAAATTGCGCTGAAGGAAAACCGGTCTCAACCGCATCAGCCTTTAGGAAACTCCAAGCCCATTACCTGGTAGCGTTCGGGGTCGTCGGCCCAGTGCTCGCGAACTTTAACGAACAGAAAAAGATGCACTTTTTGTCCGGCCGCCTCGATAATCTCCTTGCGCGCCGCCGTCCCGATCGCCTTGATGGTCCGGCCGCCTTCGCCGATCACGATTTTTTTGTGGGCTTCGCGCACCACGTAGATCGTCTGTTCGATCCGCGCCGAGCCGTCCGGCATGTCTTGCCAAGATTCGGTTTCGACCGTCGATGAATAGGGGAGTTCATCGTGCAGGCGCTCGAAAATTTTCTCGCGCGTGATCTCGGCGGCGAGCAGGCGCAAGGGCATATCCGCGACCTGATCTTCCGGGTAAAGCCACGGGCCAGGCGGCATTAGCGCGGCGAGTTCCTGCTTGAATTTGGCGACCCCATGGCCGCGCAAGGCCGAGATCATGAATGTTTGCGCAAAGGGGAGCACGTCATTGAGTCTGGCGGCGAGGTCGAGAAGCCTTGGCGGTTCCACCGTATCGATCTTATTGAGAACAAGAATCTTTGTGGCGGCGATGTGCGGCAGCCTGGTAAGGATTACCTCGACCTCGGCATCGATGCCTCTACGGACATCGACAAGCAGCGCGGCGGCATCGGCATCGTCGGCACCGCGCCAGGCGGCCCCCACCATGGCCCGGTCGAGCCGGCGTTTCGGCGCGAATATGCCCGGCGTATCGACGAAAACGATTTGTGCATTGCCTTCCACGGCAATCCCGCGCACGGGACTCCGCGTCGTTTGAGCCTTGCGCGAAACGATCGAGACCTTCGTTCCAACGAGCCGATTGATGAGCGTCGATTTGCCCGCGTTCGGGGCGCCGATAAGGGCAACGAAGCCGCAACTTGTACTGCCGCCGCGCCCGCCGTTCACGAGACGCCCTTGTCCTGGCCGATGCTCTCGCGCGCGATGAAAGCCGCCGCCGCGGCTTGCTCGGCGAGGCGCTTTGCAAGGCCCTTCGCCTCGACATTCCGGTAGCCGGCCACTTCGACGGAAATCGTGAATTCCGGCGCGTGGTCGGGCCCAGATCGCGCGGTTTCGCGATAAAGCGGCGTGGGAAGGCCGCGCGCTTGCGCCCATTCCTGCAGCGCGGTCTTTGGATCGCGCAACGGGCGTCCCGGCGCGTGCATCCGCTCGCCGAAGGCGGCGATCACGACGGCCTTGGCCACCTCGTAGCCCGCGTCGAGAAAAACCGCGCCGATGATCGATTCGCAAACATCGCCCAAAATCGCCATGTTGGGGGTTCGTATTTGCGGTTCGATTTCGCCAAACCGGACGCAAGAGTCAACGCCCCAGACGAGCGCGACCTCGGCGCAGCTCTCCTTGCGGACGAGGCCCGCGAGGCGACGCGAGAGTTCTCCCTCGCCAGCCTCGGGAAACGCATCGTACAACATCGCGGAAACGGCAAGACCCAGTACGCGGTCGCCGAGAAATTCGAGCCTTTGATAGGTTTCGCGCTTGCTTCCCGTCGCCGCGCTAACATGGGTGAGCGCCGCCGCGATCAGATTGCGATCGGCGAAAACGTGCCCGATCCGCGCCTCGAGCGCTCTGACATCCCGGACCTGCCGCGCCATTCTATTTCACGGATTTGAGCATCCTATCGAGGCGCACCGTCCACGGCCACTCCCAGAACGCCCAGGCCGGTTGCTCCCCCTTGCCAACCGAGAACCAGGCAGAGAACCAGGTAGGTTCACCCTCGCCCTTGCCGACCGAAAAGAAAATCAATTCGGCGCGGCCGACGAGGTTTTCAAACGGCACAAAACCGACGCCCTGCTCGTCTGGCGAAAACCGGCTGTCGGTCGAATTGTCACGGTTATCGCCCATCATAAAATAATGTCCGGGGGGCACTTCGAAAACTTGGGTGTTGCTCTTAAAACCGTTGTCACCCTGAATCTGGATAATCGTGTGCTTGACGGCGCCAGGCAAGATCTCTTGATAGGTCGGCACATCGGTCTCGTGCCCCCAAGAAACCACGGTATGGGCTTTGGCGATTGGCTCGCGCGGCACGAGTTCGCCATTGATGTAAAGGCGGCCTTCCCTCATTTGAATCCTGTCGCCTGGCATGCCGATCACGCGCTTGATGTAGTCCTTTTCCGTATCGCTCGGAAGTTTGAAGACGACGACGTCGCCGCGCTTCGGTGGCGCGGCAAAAATCCTGCCGGAAAATAGGGGGGGACTAAAAGGAAACGAATGATCGGAATAGCCGTAGGCATATTTTGAGACGAAAAGATAATCGCCGATCTCCAAGGTTGGGATCATTGAGCCGGAGGGAATATTGAACGGCTGAAACAAAAAGGTGCGCACGACGAGAGCGATGAGAAGCGCCTGAACGATGACCTTCAAGGTATCGCCCTTGCCGCCTTCCTTTGCCTTTGCCTTCTGCTTCATGCCGGTGCCTTTTCGATCCAACCGTGCGGGCTCTGTCATGCTAGTTATCTCTCAAGCGTGTCCGGCCCTGCTCCCTAGCAACGCCCGCCGCGGAGCGCTCCTTACCATGCAACTAAGGGCCGGTATAGGGCTCGTTCCGCGGCTTCGACGATGACGGTCCGGGCGAACGGCGGCGGACAAGGGATTCGCGTTTTTTCAAATTCAGCTATCGATCAAAGCTAAAGGGAAAGGCCCGCCCCTGCTCCCAGCCATCGTTGCCTCCATCTCCGGAAGACAGAATTATGTTTGAAACTTCGCGATCCGCGCCCGTCGCTGCCTCTGGCCAAACCTCTCACAGCGCCTTGACCGCCGCGAGCACCGCCTCGGCGTGACCAGGGACTTTCACGTTATTCCATACCGCCGCGATCTGGCGGTCCTTGCCGATGACGAATGTCGTGCGCTCGACCCCCATATATTTGCGGCCATACATGCTCTTTTCGGCCCATACGCCGTAGGCTTCAAGCATCGCTTTCGTTTCGTCGGACGCGAGCGCGAGTTCGAGCTTATGTTTGGCCTTGAACCTTGCATGGCTTGCCACCGGATCGGGCGATACGCCAAGGATCGCCGCGCCGGCCTTCGTGAATTCGCCCCGCAAGCCGTTGAAGTCGATCGCTTCCTTGGTGCAGCCGGAGGTATCGTCCTTCGGATAAAAGTAAAGAACAAGCTTCTTGCCGGCGAAGCTTGCGAGCGAAATCCTCACTCCGTTATCGTCCGGCAACGCGAAATCTGGCGCCTTGTCGCCCGACGCCAACTTTTTGCCTAAGTTGCCACCAAAGCTACTGTCTGAATTCTTGTTCAAGTTGCTCGGCGGCTCATTTGACAAATTTTTATTCATGGGGCCGTCCTCTCATCGCTTGGAACGGCGAACGGCAATATCCAACCGTTCGCGCGTTTGCGCCGCGTGCCTTTCCGGTAAAATGCGTATAGTCGCACAGGATCGAAGTTTCCAGCTTCAGCTTGGTTTTGAAAGGCCGCGAGCGGTTGACCGGACATGGTGAGGAAAATCCGGCTCGGCCCCGCGCGTGGCTGGGAAATTGGCTGCGCCGGCAGGGGCAAGCGGCGCGTGCCGCGCCATGCGTCGGGCTAAGGACAAGCGGGCGCGGCCCCGCGCGGCATGCGTGGTCCGCGTGCAAGCTGGTGCTCGGGTTGGTTTTTTTGGCGCTCGTCGGCGGCGGTTTCTTCGTTGCCCGCCTCGCGCTCGGACCGCTCGCGATCGACGGTCTCGCGCCGCAAATCGCCAAGGCGCTCGACGATCGTTTCGGCCATCGCTACGAATTCGGTTTCGGTGGAACCGCGATCGTGAAAAATGGCTACGCGCCGGCGCTGAGCATCGACAAATTGTCGATTAAGGAACCTTCCGGCCGCATGATTTTGACCGCGCCGCGCGCCGAAGTGTCGGTCGACCTTCTTGCCCTAAGTGTTGGACGGGTGACGCCAAGACGTCTCGAGATTTTCGACGTCGAGGTACATCTGACATTGCGGCCCGACGGTTCGCTCGCCTTGCCGATTGCGTCCAATTCCGGGGAAGCAGTGGCTCTTACGCCGCCGCTTGCCTCGGCGCTTGCGCCAGACGATCACTCGCCGCCGCCGGAGTTCACGGCAAAGCCGCCCCGCGCCCTCATCGTCAAGCAGATGGCGGCGTCGATCCGGCTCGTTATCGACACTCTGACCAGTCCGGCAAGTCCGGCCGCGGCGATCGATCGCATCGGGATCACGCGCGGCAAAATAGTTATTGACGACGAGACCGCTAATCAAACCATGGTCTTTAACGGCGTCAATCTCGGTTTCGATAAAACCTCCGGCGCCACGAGGTTCGATCTTTCCGTAGAGGGACCCAACGGCCGCTGGTTGGCCTCGGGCCTTGCCGGCGGCACGCCAGGCTCGGAGCGCGGCCTCACGCTTTCGTTTTCGAATCTATCCCTCGATGAAATCCTGCTGGCGACCGGCACGCGCACGATCGGCGCCGATTTCGATATGCCGCTGTCAGGCAAGCTCAGCGTCCGCTTACAAGCCGATGGGATGCTTTCGGAGGCGGCCGGCCAGTTCGAATTCGGGGCGGGTTACCTGCGTTTCGACGATCCCGACGATGAACCCCTGATGATCGACAAGGTCACCGGCGGGTTTCATTGGAATCCGGCGGCGCGGCGCATTGCGGTTGATCGTTGGCGGCTCGCGGCGGGCGCGACTCATTTCGCGATGTCGGGCTTCGTGACGCCCCCATATCGAGAGGGCGATCCGTGGACGATTGGGCTGACCAACGCGGAGCCCAACGTGGCGGGTCCCGAGCGGCCCGGAGAAAGGCCTATTTCGCTCGATGACAGCGACTTGGCGGCGCGGCTTTATTTGGCTGAAAAAAAGCTTGTCATCGACCGGTTTTCGCTCGGCGGTCCGCAGGGCGGCATCGCGATGGCCGGTGGGCTCGATTGGAGCAATGGACCCCATATAAGGCTCGGTGCGTCGATCTCTCCGGCGCCTGTCAGTACCGTCCTGCGTCTGTGGCCCTCGTTCGTCGCGGCGCCGGTCCGATCTTATTTGCTTTCCCATGCGAGCGAAGGCACCGTGGAGAAGGGCACCCTGCGGATCGATTTCGATGCCGACGATTTACGGGCGATGAGGGGCGGACACGCGCCTCCCGATGCAAAGGTCTTGCTCGATTTCATGATTGCCAATGCAAGCCTCGTGTTTCTGCCAGACGTGCCGCCTTTGCGCGGCATCGATGGTATCGGCCATGTCACCGGCCGGACCGCGACTTTCGCGGTCGCGAATGCCGTCCTCGATGCCGGCAATGACCGCGTGCTGACCTTATCGGACGGCAGTTTCCATGTCGCCGACTTTGAGATGAAACCCGCGCCGACACTGGTGGAGGCCAAGGTCACGGGCAGTGTCGAGGCGATTGGGGAGCTTTTATCGTACGACTCGTTAAAACCCTATGCAAGTCTGTCGCTCGATACTTCCACACTGAGTGGACAGGCCGATGGCGGTCTCGGAATCGACATGAAGCTCGGGCGCAACACCGGCCCGGAGGATACAACTCTCAAGATCAATGCGACCGTCACCAATTTCATCGCCGAAAGGCTGATCGGAAACGAGAAGCTGGACGCGGCGACGCTGACCGTCAACGTCGATCCGTCGGGCCTAAGAGCAAGCGGGCAGGGCACCATGTTCGGTGCTCCGGCCGCGATCGGCATCGAGAAATTGACCGGCAAGCCCGCGGAGGCTTCGATTGGCTTGACCCTCGACGATGCCATCCGCGCGAGGCAGGGTTTTGGCGCCAATTCCGGGGTGAGCGGACCGGTTGGCGCTACCATCACCGCGCCCATGGGCGCCGGGGAAAAACCTAAGGCGCGGATCGAGCTCGATTTGAGCCGTGCCGCGATCGAGATTCCAGGAATTTCGAAGCCGGCGGGACGGCCGGGAAAGATCGCCTTCGCGCTCGCCGTCAACGACGCTGGGACCTTGCTCGATCAGATCGTTGTCGACGCCGGGACCATTCAGGCCCGGGGCAATGTGCAGCTTGGCGCGGGCCTCTCCCTTGTCGCGGCGAAATTTCCCCAGGTGAAGCTGTCGGCCGGCGACGATATGAAGATCGACGCGATAAAAACCGGCGAGACAACGAAGGTGATCGTGCGGGGAACCGCGATCGACGCAAGGCCGTTCTTGAAATCACTGATTTTCAACCCTCCCGCGGACAATGGTGCCGCGCCAAGCAACGGCGGGGAGCGTACTGAGGCAGGTCCGATCAAGGAGATCGAATTCGATGTCAAATCCGGCATTCTGAGCGGATATAACAAACAGATCATTGCCGGGGCCGAATTGAGATTTGCGAAACGCGGCGACCAGATAAAGCAGTTCACTTTTGCCGGAACCTTTGGCCACCAGCCGATTTCCTGCAATCTGACCGGAGGCGGCGCTTCTCCGCAGCTTAATCTCGTCAGCGAGGATGCTGGATCGCTTTTGTTGTTCCTCGACCTCTACAAGCACATGGAGCGCGGACAGCTCTCGGTCGGGATACGTCTTGGACCGGACTCCCTTGCCGGCGTCCTACTCATCGATGATTTCGTTTTGCGCGACGAACCTGCGTTGCGCCGGCTAGTGGTCGAGGGCGCTCCGCCGCTGGACACCCCGGGCCAGGCGCAAAAAATCGACGCCAACGCGATCGCTTTCAATAAATTGCAGGTGCGTTTCCAACGCGACGGCAGCCGTCTCGATGTCAGCGAAGGCACCATGCATGGCGAGGCGATCGGACTAACCGTCGAAGGCGCTCTCGATTTCGTGCATGACCGGGTCGACATGAGGGGTACTTTCGTCCCCGTCTATGCCTTCAATAATTTATTCGCGAAGTTACCCGTCGTCGGTCTGATCCTCGGGGGTGGCTCGGACGAGGGGTTGATCGGGGTCAACTACCGGATTAGCGGCCTGGCCAGCGCGCCGGCCCTGAACATCAATCCTCTGTCGGCGATCGCGCCCGGAATCTTCCGCCAGATTTTTGGCGTCGTCGATTTCGACCCCATGCATCCGCAGCGATAGAATGAATCAAGCGACCTTCAGCAGGACATGCCGCTTGCGCCCGAGCGAAAGTTTGACCGTGCCTCCGGTTAGATCGGGTGGTCCGATCACCATTCGCTCATCGGCGACCGCCTGATCGTTGACCTTGAGACCTCCGCCTTTGATTTGCCGCCGCGCCTCGCCGGTCGACGCGACGAGCCCCGACCTGACGAAAGCTGTGAGCACCCCCATTCCGGCTTCGATCTCAGCGGCGGAGATTTCTACCGTGGGCAGTCCCGCAGCGTGAACTGCTCCGCCGAAAACAATGCCTTCTACTATCGTAACGTGGTGGACGCGAGGGACGAAAGTCTTTTGTGCCGTCTCCGCTGCCTGTAGGGCCGCCTCGCGGCCGTGCACCATGGCGGTTGCTTCGGTGGCGAGAATTTTCTTCGCCTCGTTGATCTCGGCGCCGCCCAACGCTTCGAGCCGGGAAATTTCATCGAGAGGCAATTCGGTGAAGAGTTTTAAAAACCGCCCGCTATCCTGGTCCTCGCAATTGCGCCAATATTGCCAATAGTCGAAGACGGGCAACATGCGTTCGTCGAGCCACACCGCCCCCTGCGCGGTCTTGCCCATTTTGACACCCGACGCAGTCGTCAGAAGCGGCGAAGTCAGCCCGTATAGCTGGCGCGTACCCATCCGGCGGCCGAGATCGATCCCGGTGACGATGTTGCCCCATTGGTCCGAGCCGCCCATCTGCAAAACGCAGCCGTGGCGCTTGAAAAGCTCGACAAAATCATAGGCCTGAAGGCACATGTAATTGAATTCGAGGAACGACAATTCCTGGTCGCGTTCGAGGCGCAGTTTCACCGAATCCATCGCCAGCATCCGGTTGACCGAGAAATGACGCCCCACGTCGCGCAGAAAATCAATGTAGTTGAGCGTGGCGAGCCATTCCGCGTTGTCGGGCATGATCGCGTCATGTTTTTCTTCGCCCAAGTTCAGGAACCGCGCGAACACGCGTTTGATCCCCTCCTTATTGGCGGCAATCATCTCCAGAGGGAGCAATTGACGGCTCGCGTCTTTGCCGGACGGATCGCCGACCCGTGTCGTGCCGCCTCCCATCAGCGCGATCGGCTTGCCGCCGGTCTTTTGCAGCCAGCGCAACAGCATGATCTGGACGAGGGAGCCCGCGTGGAGCGAAGGCGAGGTGCAATCGAAACCGATATAGGCGACGAGTTCGCCGCTCTTCGCGATTTGATCGAGCCCCGCGAGATCCGAGCATTGATGCAAAAAGCCGCGCTCGACGAGCACGGTGAGAAAGCCGGACTGGGGACGAAAATCATTGGTCACGGGAAGCCTTCGGCAAAAGAATCGCGCCGCCGCAACAAGGGAACGCGATCCCCTCGATGAAGCCGTGAGATTTAGGGGGAAGGGCGCGGCAATGCAACGGAGGTTGGGCCGGAACGGCAAGGATCCTACAAAAACATATATGTGTACACCAAGAAAGCTTAAGCGGATAGTTAGGTGCTTTTAGTGGCGCCGCGGTCCCCCGCATCTTCTGGCGAGTGGCGGCAGTTGAAAGCAATTTGCAAATAGTCCAGAAAAATTCATTGCCGATTGCCAGGGGGAGAGAACCAATTCAAACGGTCCGCGCGATAGGCCTGATGAGCGGCACCTCGATGGATGGCGTCGATGTCGCGCTCATTGAGACCGACGGGCAAGAGATCGTTGCGCTTGGCCGCACTGGATTTTTTCCCTACGGCGAGGGGGATCGCGCATTGCTGCGCCGCGCGGCCAGGGACGCGGCCTTGCTCGAGGACCGCAACGCACGGCCGGGCTGCTTGGCGCAGGCCGAGGCCATGATCACCAGCCGTCATGCGGAAGCCGTCGAAGCCTTTCTCGCGGCGGACTCCATCGACCGCGCCACGATCGATCTTATCGGCTTTCACGGCCAGACCGTTTTGCACCGGCCCGGGCGCCGCCTGACCGTGCAGATCGGTGACGGCGCGGGTCTCGCCGCTAGATTAGGGATCAGGGTCGTTCATGATTTTCGCGCCGCCGATGTGGCGCAAGGCGGGCAGGGGGCGCCGCTCGTGCCTGTGTTTCATCGCGCGCTCGCCGCCGCGGCGGGCTTTTTGCAGCCGGTCGCAATCATAAATATCGGCGGCGTCGCCAATATAAGCTTTATCGCGCCGGGCGAGGAACCGATTGCCTGCGACACTGGTCCGGGCAACGGGCCGCTCGACGATTTGATGTTGAAGCGCCTTGGCGCCCCCTTCGACCGGGACGGCGCGACCGCTTCCAGAGGCAAGGCCGATGTCGCGGTTTTGGGGTCGCTTCTCGCGCACCCTTTCTTCCTGGTCCCGCCGCCGAAATCGCTCGACAGGAACGATTTTTTGGGCACGGCCGTCGAGAGTCTCGCGACCGAAGACGCGGCGGCGACGCTCGTCGCCTTCACCGCGGCCAGCATCGCGGGCGTGCTGCCGCTGTTGCCGTCGCGCCCCTCGGTCGCGATTGTTTGCGGAGGCGGCGCGCGCAACAAAACCTTGATGCGGGAATTGGCGGCCCGGTTGCCTTGCCCGGTCGCTTTGGCGGAAACCTTCGGCTGGTCGAGCGACGCCATGGAAGCCCAGGCCTTCGCCTATCTCGCGGCGCGGCGGGAGAAGAATCTTCCGATTACATTTCCGATGACCACCGGGGTCGATACGCCGCTGGAAGGCGGGGTTATCGCGGAGCCGGGAGTGGCGTGAGCTTCAAGAAGGTTCGCGCGCCGCTAGCAAAACGGAGAAAGGCGACTAATTACGCTTGCGCGATCCGCAAAAACATGGAGAGGGAGGAACCGATGGCAATCTATATCACCCAGGGCCGGTATACGCCCGATGCGGTCAAGGGCATGGTGGCCAATCCCGAAAACCGGGAGAAGGCCGTCGCGGACCTTATGGAAAAGGCGGGGGCCAAGCTGCTTGCCCACTATTTCACGTTCGGCGAGTATGATTTCCTCTCGATAGCCGAGGCTGAGAGCGAAGAGGTCATGGCTTCCGCCCTGATCGCGGGGGCGGCGTCCGGCGGGATTTCCCACCTCAGGACGTCTGTCGCGATGACCGCCAAGGATGCCATGAAGGCGTTTAAATCAGCCGGGGCCCTCAGCAAGTCGTTCAAACCGCCGGGGCGGTAACGGCGATCTATCCCCGAAAGAATGCCGTACGCACGAGCGCCCGCGCCGGGTTGTCGGAGCGGCACGGGAGAGTTTGAGCGCGGCTAGTAGGCGTAGCCGTGGTAGCCAGGGCAGACGTCGACCCACTGCCAGCCGGCTGTGGTCCAGACTTGCTGCCAGCAATAATTGCCGTACCATGGGTAGTCGTAAAAGAATGCTCCCCCAACAACTGCAAAATCGCGGAAATGGCGGTGATGCCGGAAGCAGGCCCGATTGTGAAATCCGCCAACGAAATGCCGGCCGCCGCCATCCATTCCGGCGCCGAAGCCGGGCGTCGCCGTGACAATTGCCGCCCCAATCGCGGCCGCGGCAACGCAACCGGAAAGTTTGGTCATCACGTCAATCCTCCGCGTAAGCCAGTCACGCAAGCCCTGTGCGTCCTGGCCCAGATAAGAGATAGCGCCAGCAGCGCCTTCGGCAAGTTGGACCTGCGATGGATGACTCGCAGTCCGAACCGGAGGCGCGAGGGGCATTGCAGGCAGGAGCGGGAAACCGGGTCACTCGCTTTGTTCGTCGTCCGCAGGGGTAAGGCGTCCGCGGCGCACGGAGCCAAGTTCGCCGGTGAATTGTAGGAGCCTTGCGCGCAGGGATTGCCGCAGCCGTTCCGCGCTGTCTGGAAACTCATGCAGGACACGACGGAAAAGCGGCCGCGAAATCCGCAGAACGGTCGAGGGTTCGCGCGCGATCGCCGTCGCCGGACGCCGCGTTTGCGTCAGCAGCGCGAGATCGCCGATGAGCCCGGGCGGCCGGACGATCCGCGCCGTGGCGGCGCTATCGCCGGAGGCATCCATCGCGATCGATCCGGCGAGCAAAACGAATCCGTCATTGGAAATTTCGTCGCGGCGAAACAAAACGTCGCCGGCGCGCAGAATGCGTGTTTCGGCTGAAAAAGCGATCAGCCGAAGCGCTTCCCGTTCGATCCCGGCAAACGCCGGAATGCGCGCCAGATTGCCAATGTCATCTTCCAATCCCATGCCGGCGTTCCCTGGAAGCGAGCCTTTCAAGGGATCAGTTTATAGCCGCCCGCCGCGGTGATGAGAAGCTGCGCCTTCGCCGGATCGCGTTCGATTTTTTGTCGCAGCCGGTAAATATGCGTCTCCAAGGTATGCGTTGTGACATTCGCATTGTAACCCCAGACTTCGCGCAATAACACTTCCCGTGAGATGACCGCCTGTCCGGCGCGATAAAGGAATCGCAGAATAGCGGTTTCCTTTTCCGTTAGCCGGAGCTTATTGCCTTTTTCGCCGATCAGATGTTTGGCGCCGGGCTGAAAGGTATAAGGGCCAATCCGGAACAGTGCCTCTTCGCTCGACTCGCGCTGGCGCAAATGCGCCCGTATCCGCGCGAGCAATTCGGCGAAGCGGAACGGCTTTGTCACATAATCGTTGGCCCCGGCATCGAATCCCTCGACCGTATCCGTTTCCGAATCCCGCGCAGTCAGCATGATCACCGGGTTCTTGTATCCTTCGTGGCGCATTTGCCTGACCGCCGCGCGTCCGTCCATATCCGGCAAACCAACGTCCATGATGATGAGGTCCGGCGTCTGTTCGCGCGCCACGTCGAGCGCGCCCCGCGCCGTATCCGTATGTACGGCCACGAATTCTTCGTGCAAGGCAAGCTGCTCGGCCAAGGCCGCGCGCAAATCGTCGTCGTCGTCGGCGATCAGGATCTTAAGAGCCGGGGTCATGAACCTGTCCTAGATGATTCGGGCTTCCTTCCGTTCAATAACCGGCACGGATTGAAACTGGTTCCTGCGGCCGCGCGGCGCCGCCTGTTCTCATATCGCACCGGCGGACCTACTCGAAACTCGAGGCAGTCCCAAGAACGCACCATCTGCGTGAAGGCCGGAGCATTTTCAACCGGGTTACATTCGCCGCGCAGCAGGAAAATGCGCTAGAATGGAACGGTTCGATCGCACCAGCGAATCACATTCGGTCCAGCAAAAGAATAGACTCGCATGAAATTTGTTGCAAAAAAGCTGACGAAATCCTTTGCGCGCGGGCACGCGGAGGTCAAGCGTGGGCTAAGCCGCCTGGAAGCAACCCGCTTGCCACGCGAGTCTCAAGCGCAAGAAATTCCTCTTGGTAGGTTTCACGCCGCGCCTGTCGTGGTTCGCTGCGCAATTGGGCGCGCGGGGATCAGGCGAGACAAACGGGAAGGCGATCGCGCGACGCCCGGCGGAGCTTTTCGCCTCCTGGGCGGCTTTTTCCGGCCCGACAGAGTTTTGCGCCAAGCTTGTGTTTCGCCGATGCGCCCCGTCAGTCCAAGCGACGGTTGGTGCGACGATCCGCGCAGCGCGCTCTACAACCGGCGGGTGGCGTTGCCTTGCCGGGCGAGCCACGAAAAACTATGGCGCGCGGATCGCCTCTACGATCTTGTAATTGTCCTAGATTACAATATCCGTCCGCGCCGCAAAAATCGCGGCAGCGCGATTTTTCTGCATTGCGCGCGGCCGGATTTCGCGCCGACCGGGGGCTGTATCGCGCTGCGTCTCGATGATCTGCGCCGGATGTTGCCGCGCCTGTCGCGCAAGGCGGTGCTGACGATCAGGTGAGGTAATGCCGGGCGCGGATTTCAACGCCCGGCGGTCTCACTCCCCGCGGTATGCGCGATCGTCCAGAGCGCCCGCGCGGCGAGCGATGGCCCAAGTTTCGGCTCTCGCCGCGCCCGCGCAACCGCCTCGGCGAGCGTGTCGATGGCTCGGCCGAGACTTGGCCACGTCCAAGCGCGCAGATGCCGCTCGAAAGCCTCTTTCTGCCTGAATCCCACGCCCGCGAACCCGAAGCCAGCGCGCGCCCCCGCACCTTCGTCCGGGTCGCGCCGGGCGCGATGCAGGTCCAGCGCGTGACGCAGCGCCGCCGCGAGCAGCACATGATAATCGCTCGCGCCGGCGAAGATATGACGCAGGCGCGCATCGAGCGCCGCGAACTTGCCATCGAAAGCCGCGTCCACCGCCTCGCCGACGACGAGGATCGATGCGTCGCAGACAATGGCCGCGACATGATCGAGGGTGATTTCGCCCTCGCCATGCGCGTAAAGCACGAGCTTTTCAAGTTCGGAGCGTGTCGAAAGCCGGTCCTGGCCGAGTTGGGAAACGAGAAACGCCTTGGCGTCCGGCGCGATCGAGAGGCCTGCCGCGCCAAACTCGGAGTCGATCAATCGCGCGATATCCTCGGCGGAATCGGGATAGCATTGGATCGCCGCGGCGTTTTTCGCTCGTTCGCAAAGTGTCCGCAACGGCGCGTCCTTTTTCAACGCGCCGGCTTCGATAACGATCGTGCAGTCGGGTGGGGGCGCGCCGAGAATCGGCTCGAACGCGGCAACAAATGCCTTGCCCTGCGCCTCGATCAAAATCGCCCGCCGGCCGCCGAACAGAGGAATGGTATTAGCCTCGTCGGCGAGCCGCGCCGGATCATTGGCAAGCTCGTCGCCGCCGATCCGCACGAGTTGAAATGGGTCCTTCGGATCGCCGACCGCGCGTGAAATAATTTTCCGCGCCCGCTCGGTGACAAGCCCGGCGTCGGTTCCAAAGACGAGGTACAAATAAATTTGCGGCGGCGGGCGAGCCAGAAACCGCTCGGCATCATGGCTCTTGACCGCGACCATGGGCAGCTTCCTGTGCGCGCAGTTGTCGCCGACACACTGCTTAACTGGAGTGGGTTAAGCTTTTCGACATTCGGCGGATTTGGTCAATGCAAGAACAGCTTGGCGAAAATCGGCACCTGAAAGGCAAGCACAAAGCCCATCATCCATTTGAGGATGCTGGTATCGGTCTTCAGCGATGCCACGTCGTCGTCGCGCTTGCTGAGAGCCGCGGCAGCTTTCAGAGCCTTATCCTCGGGGATGTCGATGGCGCGGAACGCCTCGAAAACTTCCGTTTGCATTACAGTCAATCGCCGTCTCCGCTCCTGATGGGCGCATCCGCCCAACCGAGAATCTGCTTTTAAGATATAATGGCGTCGGCGTTAATTGGTATTTTCGTCGAGCAAGCGCTCATAGAGCTGGCCGCCAAAACCCTTTCGCTCGCTATCCCCGCGCGGCGATCGCGGCCGCGACGCGGATGCGGATCTCATCGGCGAGCCTTTTCGCGTCGCGGATCTCGGCATCGCGTGCGGCACGAAGGTTGGAGAACCTTTGGTTCGTCCGGTCGTAACTTGCGACGACGGTCGCCTGGCCCTTCGTAATCGGCTCGGTACCCCCGACCGGCATCAGACGATAATCCGCGTTCACCACGACGTTCGCGGCGCTCGGATAGCCGCTCACCGTATCGATCAAGGGAGTCTGCACATTCTCCGTCACGGTCACAATGAGCCGATATTTCGGCGGCACGTGCGATCCGGTACCGTTGAGCCCGAAGATAAGCTCATTGCCGAGGTAATGGCCGAGTCGGTTGGGGATCGGCTCGACCGCGATGGCCTGCAATTCGCCCGCGACATCACCGCCCGCGCTGAGCGGCCCGTAGAGCGGCTGGATGCAGCCGGAGAGGGCGAGGCCCATTAGGAACGCGGCGAATATGCGGGAGAGCGCGCGGCCACGCGGCCGTTCAACCAACGACATTGACGATCCTTTGCGGAACGATGATGATTTTTTTCACGGGCCTGCCCTCGAGCGCGCGGCCGACCGGCTCGAGCGCGAGCGCGGCGGCCTCAATCGCCGCCCTGCCGGCGTCCCGCGCGACAATAAGGTCCGCGCGCTTCCGCCCATTGACCTGGACCGGCAACGCAATCGTGTCCTCGACGACAAGAGCCCGGTCCGCGACTGGCCAGGCCGCCTCGGCCGCCAAATCGGTGTGGCCGAGAGCCGCCCAGCATCCCTCGGCAAGATGCGGCATCATCGGCGCAATCATAATGACCAGAATGTCGGCGGCCTCGCGGAAGGCCGCGCGAACGTCCTCCTCGATATTCGTGGTCTCGACCGCGCCGATCGCCGCCGAAAGCTTGTTCGCCAAATCGTGCGCTTGCGCGACGGCACGGTTGAACCGCAGCCGCTCGATGTCTTCCTCGAGTTTGATTAGGCTCATGTGGACCGCCTTGCGGATTTCCATCGCGGCCGGAGACGGATTTCCGGGCGGGGGCGTGCCGGCGGGCGCGGCGAGCAGCGCGAGTTCGCGCGCGAGCCGCCAAAGACGCTGGACGAATTTCGCGGCGCCTTGCACGCCCTCCTCGGTCCAGATGACATCCCGCTCGGGCGGCGAATCCGAAAGCACGAACCAACGCGCGGTATCGGCGCCATAGGCCGAAATAATGTCGTCGGGATCGACCGTGTTGCGCTTCGATTTCGACATTTTCTCGATCGCGCCGATCACAATTTCCTCGCCTGTCTCAATGTGGATGGCGTGGCGGCCAGAATCGTCAGTCTCAAGCCGGATTTCGGAAGGGAAAAACCACTCGCCAGCCTTCGAACGATAGGTCTCGTGGACAACCATGCCTTGCGTGAAGAGCCCTGCGAAAGGCTCCCTCAAGGTGGCGGCGTGGCCCGTTGCCTGCATCGCCCTTGTGAAAAACCGTGCATAGAGCAGGTGTAAAATCGCATGCTCGATGCCGCCGATATATTGATCGACCGGCAGCCATTTTTCCACCAGGGCGGGAGTGGTTGCCGCCACGTCGTTCCACGGATCGGTGAACCTTGCAAAGTACCAGGAGGAATCGACGAACGTATCCATCGTGTCGGTCTCGCGAAGCGCCGGGGCGCCACACTTAGGACACGAAACATGTTTCCAGGTTGGATGCCGGTCGAGCGGATTGCCGGGCTCGTCGAAGCTCATGTCGCGGGGCAATTCGACCGGCAGGTCGGCTGCCGGAACGGGCACCACGCCGCAGGCCGCGCAATAAATGACCGGGATCGGGCAGCCCCAATAGCGCTGGCGCGAAATCCCCCAATCGCGCAGCCGGTAATGGACCTCGCGTCTTCCTTGCGGCCGATTGCCGAGGATTTTTGCTTCGAGGCGCCGGGCGACTTCGTCTTTTGCCGTTTGCGTTGTCATCCCATCGAGAAAACGCGAATTGATCAACACGCCATCGCCTTCATAAGCGGTGGCGCCGATCGTGAACGTTGCCGGGTCCTCGCCCGCCGGGCAGACAACAGGTGTATTCCCGAGGCCATATTTGTTGGCGAAATCGAGGTCGCGCTGATCGTGCGCTGGGCAGCCGAAAATCGCGCCGGTGCCATAGTCCATCACAACGAAATTGGCGACGTAGAGCGGCAGACGCCACTCCTGATCGAAGGGATGCGACGCCTTGAGCCCCGTATCGTAGCCCTTCTTTTCCGCCGTTTCGATCGCCGCCGTAGACGTGCCGCCATGACGGCATTCGGCGATGAAGCCCGCCAATGCCTTGTCGTTGCGCGCAATTTCCGCCGCCAAGGGATGATCGGCGGCGATCGCCAAAAATTTGGCGCCGAATAGCGTGTCCTGCCTTGTCGTATAAACTTCGACCTCGCGCGCGGCAATTTGCGGCGCGGGCTCGAGTTCGAAGCGCAAAGCGAGCCCTTCCGAACGGCCGATCCAATTCGCCTGCATCAGCCGGACCTTTTCCGGCCAGCGGGGAAGTTCGTCGAGGGAGCGCAAAAGATCCTCGGCGAAGTCGGTGATCTTGAAAAACCATTGGGTCAGTTCCCGCTGCTCGACAAGCGCGCCGGAGCGCCAGCCGCGGCCGTCGATTACTTGCTCATTGGCAAGCACGGTAAAATCGAGCGGGTCCCAATTAACCTTGGATTTTTTACGGACGGCGAGACCCGCCTTCAGAAAATCCAGAAACATCCTTTGCTGATGCTTGTAATAGGCGGGGTCGCAGGTGGCGATCTCGCGCGACCAATCGAGCGAAAGGCCCATCGACTTTAGCTGGCCGCGCATGGCCGCGATATTGGCGTACGTCCAATCCGCCGGATGGCTCTTGTTGTGCCAGGCGGCATTCTCGGCCGGCATGCCGAACGCGTCCCAGCCCATCGGATGCAGCACGTTGAACCCGCGCGCGCGCTTGTAGCGGGCAATCACGTCGCCCATCGTATAATTGCGGACGTGCCCCATGTGGATGCGCCCGGACGGGTAGGGAAACATTTCTAGGACGTAATATTTTTCGCGCGGGTCATCGTTCCGCGTGCGGAAGATTTCTTTGTTTTCCCAAATCCTTTGCCATTTGGGTTCCGCTTCGCGGGCGTTATAGCGCTCAGAGTCCATGTGCTTGTGATCGTCGATCGCTTCAATAAAATCTGGCGAAAAGGCAACTCATGACAAGTTGCGTCGTTGCGACGGGCGCAGCGACGAAGCAATCCAAGAGCGGCGGAAGCAGCCTGGTTTGCTTCGCTTCGCTCGCAATGACTGCTCCCCCCGGATGGGCTTCATCACAGAGATCTGGTATCAATCAGACCTACACAGCATTAATTAACGGACTCGGTCAATCTTTCCCCTCCAAAGGTGTGGGTCAGCAAGCCGCGCAAAATTCTTGCAATTTCTCCCATTTGTAGCTACAATGTAGGTACAAGGAGCGGAGCATTGCCATGGGAACTGATACGACTGTACGGGCCAGAATTGACGAGCGCGTAAAAAAGGAAGCCGCCCGCGTTCTCGAAGACATGGGCCTTTCGGTTTCCGGCGCCATCCGCATGATGTTGGTGCGCGTCGCCGCTGAGAAGGCCCTGCCTTTCGAGGTCAAGGTGCCGAACGCCGTCACCGCCCGGACGCTGCGCAAGGCCGAACGAGGCGAGGATTTGGTGCGATCCAAGAATGCCGCCGATCTGTTCGGCAAGCTTGGGATTTAATGCGGACGCCGGTTCATACCGGGCAGTTCCGCCGCGACGTCCGCCGCGCTCAAAGTCGAGGCAAGGACATGTCGAAATTGCGTGACGTATTGCGCCTGCTTATTGCCGCCGAACCGCTTCCGCCCCGTTTGAACGATCATCCGCTGACAGGCGATTGGGGCGGATACCGCGATTGCCACATTGAGCCGGACTGGTTGCTTCTCTACAAGATCGACGGCAACGATCTTATTCTGGCTCGTACCGGCACCCATGCCGACCTGTTCAGGTAAACGCACCCTATCAGAGGGTGCGAAATCGGGGAAATTTTTGAATGTAAAACGCCGGCGATTTTGGCTTTGCGTCCAAGCCGGCACGCAAGCCGCGTCCATGGGTCCACGCGAGGCTGTTTGGCTTACGATCCAAAATTGGCTTATGCAACAGGGGTGGATTCCAGTTAGCTCGGAAATGGCGACTACGATCTACCCGACAGACCGGCCTTTCGTGCGTTACGGCGAAGCGAGTCCGATCAGGTACGTGGTGCCGAACGACGCTTAGGAGGCAGTGATGGAGACTTTCTCAGCACAAGCCCTGATAGAAATTTCAGATCAACTACCTGAAGGAGAGGAAGATGACGGCTGGATGGGCTACCTTGAAGCAGATGGAATAGCAGCAATACCCTATCCATTCCGGAGCGTCCTGTTCCGGGGCCAGAACAAGCGGTATCGCCCCTTTCTGCCGTCAATTGCACGCGGACTGAATTCCAATACCGGTAAAATGTTTGAAATGGCCATAGAGGACCAGGCGAAGTTGGTGCTTCGGCTAGCACAGTCTTGGTGGTTTGCTCGTGAGGTAGACCACCATCCCCTGACGCATTACGCTAAGCAGGAGAATATTCATTTAAACCGCTTAGCTCGGGCCCAGCATTACGAAATTCCTACGGGATATTTAGACCTAACGCACAGTTTCGATGTTGCCGCATTTTTCGCTACGTGCCGACGCACTCCGTCGGGATGGGAGCCTATCGGAGACAGCGAACCAGAGCCTGGCATTGTATATCGGGTTGAGTTTGATCGTATGAAGAACGCTTTGGAGCTGTTCATGGCGCTCGGCCCTCAGCCTCTTCCCCGACCATATGAACAGAGAGCGTGGGTTGCTGAGCTCCCATTGGTTGACTCATTCGACGGCTGGCCTATCGTTTTCGTCATACAGTTTAAGCATAATGAGTCTGTGTCGGTCGGCATTTCCTTGACAAATTCAATCATGGCGAGCGGCTCTTCCCGCCCGACCCACTATCTAACGTTGCACACGAAATCATGACCTGTCGGGAGATTCCTAATGAGCTGATTGAAGGGGCAATTGAGAGTTTCTCGCAAGATAAATTCGGCTGTGTCGCAAAGGACTTCGCGGCATTGAGAGCGGCCGTGGGCAACAAGCATTCTTTGGTTCTCTATCGGCGTCTTTTGACGGACGAGAAATTCATTCCTTTTGTCGACGAGTTCGAACGCTTACGGCATCGGCTTTCCGAGACTCGAATGTCTATTCGCCCGGTGCGGGAGAGCTGAGAGAGCCACGTGAGGGGGAGGACAGCAGTTCTTCAACTTCGTAATGGATGAGTTAAAATGGGTCCGCCAAGCGTTTGCTCAAAAGTTATACGATTGAAAACACTGTGGTTTCTCCGTGCAGAAATCAGGCGCAAAACTAAAGTGCGTTATCGGTAGTCGATCCGCGGTAGCTTGTCCGCTCCGCCCGGATGCTCAGGGCTTATGCTCCTCGCGCCATTTCTTGACGACGGCCAGCGTATTCTCGATGTGTTTCTCCGCGTGGGAATCGGAGTAGGCGTAAAGAATCTTTCCCTCGGGCGAAATCACATAGGAAATGCGGTTGGCGAAGGCCGCGCCCACAAGCGGGATGTTGAATGCGGCGTCATAGGCCTTTATGACCGAAAAGCTGGGGTCGGCGCCGACCGGGAATTTGTCGCGGCACTCTTTTGCCGAAAAGTCGCGCTGCACCTCGATCTTGTCGCCCGAAAGGCCAATGACGCTCGCGCCGGCCGCCGCGAAATTCTCGATGTTTTCGGCAAAATCATGCGCCTCGATGGTGCGGACGCTGGTGAACGATTTGGGATAAAAGTACAAAACCACCGGTCCCTTTTTCAAAGCCTCAGTGAGGGAGAATGTGAACTCCTTGCCGCCCAGCACGGCGTCGACGGTGAAATCGGGCGCGGCGTCTCCCGGCTTCAACGCCGCCCATGCGGCGGTTGCGAAGAGGCCAAAACCAAGAGACAGGAGCAGGGTCGCGGGCTTCACCGGGCACATCCTTTAGTTTCGTGCTCGACTGGCGACGGTTCAATCAACACATAATGCCGCTCCGATCAAATCAACGCTGATTGATCGAAAGATCGTATCTGGCATCCATGTTAAGGCCGCGAGCGGCCGCAATCGGGCGTTCCGCGTGCGGCGGGGGCTTTGCGGAACGGCCTCGGCTGATATGGAAAGGCCAAAGCTTTGCAACAAGCCAAAAAACCTCCCGCAACCACCGTCGAGCGCCTCGCCTTGGTGCGCGCCCGTATCGAACGCGCCGCGCGCGATGCGGAACGCGATCCGCAAGACGTGACCCTCGTCTGTGTCTCCAAGACCTTTGCCGCGCCCGATATTACACCCGTAATCGGCGCCGGCGAGCTCGTTTTCGGCGAGAACCGGGTCCAGGAAGCCCTGGAAAAATGGCCGCCGCTCAAAGCGAGCCATCCCGGCCTCGAACTGCACCTCATCGGCCCCTTGCAATCCAATAAAACGCATGACGCGGTGCTCAACTTCGATGTGATCGAGACGGTGGACCGCGAAAAGATCGCAAAGGCGCTCGCCTCGGAAATTCAAAAAACCTCGCGCCATCCCCGCCTTTATGTCCAGGTCAATACCGGCGCCGAACCGCAGAAGGCGGGCATCCTGCCGCAAGAGGCGGACGCCTTCATCGCAAGCTGCCGCAAGGATTTCGGTCTCGAAATTTCAGGCCTCATGTGCATTCCGCCAATCGACGATCAGGCCTCGCCGCATTTCGCGTTTCTGAACCAAATCGCCGCGCGCAACGGGATTTTGGCGCTCTCGATGGGAATGAGCGCCGATTTCGAGCTCGCGATTCAACTGGGCGCGACCCATGTACGGATCGGCAGCGCGATTTTCGGAGAACGCTGAGATTGGTCGCAAATGTGTCATCGAAAACGGACGAACATCTGGAAACTTCGTGCGGCGCGCCGCCTTATGACTTCGCGCTAAAACACCTCGACAAGCGAGCCTAGCGACATGGCGTCCTCCAAGATCCTCATGAATAGCAACAAGCCGCCTCCGGCGGGAAAGATCGGCATTCTGCTCGTCAATCTTGGCACGCCGGATGCCCCCCGTTTCTGGCCGGTGCGCCAGTTTCTCAAGGAATTTCTGTCGGATCCGCGGGTGATCGAGACGCCACGGATTTTCTGGTGGCCGATCCTGCACTTTATCATTCTGGTTCTGCGCCCGCGCCGGATCGCCAAGCACTATGCCGCGATCTGGAACAAGGAGACGGGCGAGGGTCCGC
>Ga0073928_10003532_pt1 | contig 24571 bp, 27 predicted proteins | sample PaiPotPPA55metaG_FD_76969 | JGI IMG/M metagenome (GOLD analysis project Ga0073928, IMG submission 76969) | Iron sulfur acid spring bacterial and archeal communities from Banff, Canada, to study Microbial Dark Matter (Phase II) - Paint Pots PPA... ...
GAAGCCGCCACGTCCGCCGTTGAAGCCGCCACGTCCGCCGTTGAAGCCGCCACGTCCGCCGTTGAAGCCGCCACGTCCGCCGTTGAAGCCGCCTCTGCGGTAGTCACCACCGCCGCCGTAGTCGCCTTGTTCACCGTAGCCGCCTTCGTCTCCGTCGAAGTCACGGCCTCCCCAGAAGCCGCCAGGACCATCCCAATAGCCCCCGCCACCGTAAAAGCCGTTGAACCAGGGTCCGGCTCCAATAAACACGCCACCATCAAACCACTCTGGGGCGTAGTAACCGTAAGGCGCACAGGCATAAGGTGCATAGTTATAATACCCATACTCGCAAACAGGTGGCGCGTAGTAGTCGTCGTCGTCACCTATTCCAATGCCGACACCGACCCCTATTTGTGCACGGGATGGCGCAGCGGCCGGAAGAACGCAAAAGGCCAATAACGCAAGATATCTTAGATAACGCATTGTCTTGTCCTCGTCAGGTCCGAACTACACTCTCGAACCGCCTCGGATCTAAGTGCCTTCAGGGTCCAACTCAAGCTGAAGCACCTATGTAGTCTAACTCCAAAATAGAGCTAAAGTTGCGGTCAATCCGCCGGGCACCCCTCCGATCTCCGGCGGCCACCAACCCTTGGTGCTTTTTCCGAGCATACTCCCATCCCCCAGCCACGCCAAAAGACCCTCCAAACTACTAATTTCCGACTCTCCCGTCCACACCTCAAAAACCATGCTATCCCTCTTTCCGCTTCCAAAACTGTCGTTACCAGCCTCAAGACTGTCATTCCGAGGGGGGCGAGGAAATCTGTTTTTTCCCTTTTGTGCGCCCTGTTCCACCGCGACCCGTGCGTTAACCTTTTTACTTTCTTGGGGATACAGCCAACTCTGCCGTACAAATGCTGTGGCAATATCTGCCATATTGTCTTGACAAAAAGTTACTTCTAGCATACTATATGTTCTGGGTAATCCTGTTCATAGACCCCGTAGCGCCAGCTCCCGTGCTGGCGTTTTTTGCTTTCCGGAGACTGCTTTCACAAGCTAAGTCTTTTGTTCGCAACACTTACGAATCCTACGGCATGTTGCATGGTTTTGGTGCAAACAAGTTCTTTAGAATCAACACTTGCACAACCCTCCCAGAAGTATTGATTCTAATCGACTTACAGAAAAGTTAAATTCCTTAGAATCAACACTTACGAAAAACAGGGGGAGGGGTAGGGCGCTATTGTTAACCAGACTCGTACCAAGTCTTAGCCGCTAGCGGAGCGTTTGCTCGTGCGTGCGCCTGGGGCAGATGCGACAGTGCTGTCCCATTGTAAGAATTAGTTGAGGACCCCTATCGCAACGTGCTAAGCATGACGAATGCTCGACACAAATCTGGGCGCCATCAAATTCAAATTGAACCGCTGCCAATTTGCGCAAGTTGCTTTACTGCGTTGACCACACGCCCCCTACACCCTTATAATTGACGTTTGTCTCTACAGCTTGGAGGGCAGATGTACGCCGTTATTCAAACCGGGGGTAAGCAGTATCGCGTCGCACCGGGAGACACCATTCGTATCGAGCGCGTCACAGGTGAAGTCGGCGAAAACGTGACGTTTGGCAAGGTGCTCGCCGTCCACACCGACGAAAAGAAAATCGTCCTGGGCGACGATGCTTCCAAAGCCAGCGTGAGCGGCAAGATCGTCACGCAGGGCCGCGCCAAGAAAATCACCGTGCTCAAGTTCAAGAAGGGCAATCAATACAAGATTTCTCGCGGCCATCGTCAGAATTTCACGGCCGTCGAGGTCAGCGAAATCAAGCTGTAATCTGTGCGAAGCCAAAGGTTTTTCCTCTTTGGTTTTCTGAGAAAAAAGTCTTCAAGAAAAAAGGAAATTCGTCATGGCACATAAGAAAGGCGGCGGCTCCTCTACAAACGGCCGCGATTCCCACGGACAACGGCTCGGCGTAAAGCGCTTCGGCGGCCAGCTCGTCAACGCAGGCACGATTCTCGTGCGCCAGCGCGGCACGCGTCATCAAGCCGGCGAAAACGTCGGCCAGGGCAAGGACGACACGCTCTTCGCTCTCGTCACCGGCGTCGTCAAGTTCACTGACCGGGGCCGCCACGGCCGCTTCATCAGCGTCGAGCCAAATAAGCAAGCCGAGCCCGCGCAAGTCATCAACTAATCGCTCGCGCGCGACGAGCGCCGTTCCAATCGGCGATAAAACTCCTGCCGTCCGGATTCTCCAGGACGACATTTTTCTTCGCCCCGTAATTACTGGGCGGAGACGCAGCTCAGCGGTCCGCCCGGAAAGAACCTTTTGTACGCGCTGCGGCCGTGCGCGGGAATGATCGCAAGCTCCGGAAGCTCTTCGTGCAGTTCGGTGAGCTTGGCAACGACTTCGTTGGCGAGCACTTCATCGTTGTCGCTGTCCCGCAGGACCCAGGACTTGCCCACGCGTTCCCGAAAGCCGCGTTCGTCGTCAACGGCGTCGCCCACATAGAAGAGGCGCCGCTTGGGCGATAGGTTCACGAAGATGCCCACGCTTCCAGGCGTATGCCCGCGTAGCGGCACGACGACCACCGAGCCGTCCTTGTATAGGTCGGCGCTCTCGTCGAAAGTTTCGTAAGGCTGAGGATCAAAGCGCAAAGTAGCCGAGCCGGGCGCCGGGAATCTTTGCACGTACGCGGCGATGACGTAACCCTTTGCTTGCACGCTCGGATCGTTCGCGAACTGCAATTCTTCCTGCGTAAGAAGAACGGGCAATCGGGGCAAGTCCATCAGACCGCCGGAATGATCGAGATGTGCGTGAGAAAGAATCACCCAGCGCAGTTTCGCAGGGTCTTCTTTCATCCGGCGCAGCAATTCCGAGAGCGGCACATCGGGCTTCAACTGCCCGGCCAGGAATCTAAGTTTAAACCAGGTTCCGAAAGGATAGCCGCGAATCTCTTCGTCGAAATGGCTCGAGTTGCCCGTATCGATCAGCAAATCGCCCGCAGGATGCCGGACAAGAATGCTTCCTGCAGTCGAGCCGAAAGAAAAGTTGCTTAATGTTTTTCCGGTCTCAAGCCAACATGCCGAGAGGCCGGGCAAAGACGCGATGGAAGGCGCGACAAGCGCACGGGGCGCACTGGGTGGCAGAGGAGTTCGGCGGAAGTACAGAACATAAAAGGCCACGCTGAACGCCGCAAGAGCGAACGCAAAGAGAAGCAGCAGCCGCTTCAGCCATTTGTTCAAGGCAGACATGGAGAAACGCGCTGTACCTTTCATTAGGTGGGGTTTTCACGAATCACCGGTCACGAGTCACCAATTACTCGGCGCCGCCGCACCACCAAAGTCGGAATTCGGCATCATGCAGTATCGATCGTTCGCTTATGCTATCGTTTTTAATGGCAGCCGCCTAGCGGCCGCTTTTTGGGGAGCGTGATTCTCGTGTTTGTTGACGAAGCTAAAATCGTGGTAAAGGCTGGCGATGGCGGCAATGGCTGCGTCGCGTTTCGCCGTGAAAAATTCGTTCCCCGCGGCGGCCCATCCGGGGGTGACGGCGGCCACGGCGGAAGCATTTATCTCGAAGCGAATCCCAACGACAACACGCTTCTGCGCTACCGCTACAATCGCGAATTCAAAGCCGACCGTGGCCGCCACGGCGAAGGTTCTAACTGCAGCGGCCATTCCGGCTCGGACATGAACCTTCTCGTTCCCGTCGGTACGCTCGCGTACGACGAACAGACGGGCGAAACCATCGCTGACCTGGCCGTGCCCGGACAACGCGTGCTGATTGCCCAAGGTGGCCGCGGCGGCCGCGGCAATCAACACTTTGCCAAGCCCTGGCATCAAGCTCCGCGCGAACATGAGGATGGTTTCCCCGGAGAAGAACGCCATCTTCGACTCGAACTCAAACTTCTCGCCGATGTTGGACTAGTCGGTTTTCCGAATGCCGGCAAATCCACGCTGATTTCCGTGATTTCTGCGGCCCGCCCCAAAATTGCAAATTATCCGTTCACCACGCTCGAGCCCAATCTCGGCGTCGTCAATGCCGACGGCGGCACCGGTGGCCACGGCACTGAACTCGGCCGCACGTTTGTCGTCGCCGATCTTCCGGGCCTCATCGAAGGCGCGCATCTGGGCGCCGGCCTCGGCATCCGTTTCCTCCGCCACGTCGAGCGCACGCGTCTCATAGTGCATCTCATCGACACCAGCGATTCCAATGTCGATGATCCGGTCCACTCCTTTCAAGTCATCAACGGAGAGCTAGAAGCTTTTAGCGCTTCCCTCGTCGAAAAACCCATGATCGTCGTTGCCACTAAGCTGGATGCCACGACCGACCGCGCGCATCTCGAAGAGCTTCAGGATTTTTGCAAGGAGCGCAACCTGGAATTTCACTCTATTTCCGCTGTTGCCGGTGACGGCGTGAAAGAACTGGTCCGTTCCATCGCCGATGCGCTGGACAAGATTCCGCGCCCGGCGCACGAAACCACTTTGGACTTGCCAGCCATTTCAGGAGAAATTGACGAGAACGCGCCTGGACACGATTCCCAACCTGCGCCGATCAAAAATTCGTGAGAAAATTAACTACCATCACTTCTTGGGAGGCGCATTGACCACAGCGCAGGCGCATCGCACCGCCGCAAAGCATCATCCGCGTCGTATCGCGCTGTTCGGCGGCTCCTTCGACCCGATTCATAATGGCCATCTCGCTGTGGCCCGCGCCGCCGACCGGCGCTTCAATTTCGACGAAATTCATTTCATTCCGGCAAGCCGGCCGCCGCACAAGCTCAAGCAGCACCTCGCTCCATTCCCCCACCGTTTCGCCATGGCCTCGCTCGCTTGCTCCGAGCATCCACATTTCGTTCCTTCGCTCGCCGAAGCTGGCGAAGATTTCAGCGGCACCCAGCTTCATTATTCCGTGGACACGGTGCGCTACTTCCGCCACGCGTATAACGGCCACGGCGACCGCATTTTTTTCATCGTCGGCGCCGACGCCTTCCTCGACATTCCCGTTTGGAAGGAATACGAGACGCTTCTCGGTCTCTGCGATTTCATCGTCGCCAATCGTCCGGGAATTCGCGCGGAAGCACTGCGGCTGGTAATCCCGCCGGATTTAATCGGCCGCCGCGACCTCAAAAAAAATGGCGAAGCGCCCCCCTCGCAAGTCGTCGCGCAGCTTCAGAACACCAACGTCTACCTGCTCGAATCTGTTTCCATCGATGTTTCCGCAACCGACATCCGACGGCGAGCCAATCGCGGCCAGTCCATTCATGGACTTGTCTCCGTGCGCGTCGAGGAATACATTCTCAAACAAGGCCTATACCGGTGAAATTAGACTCTCTGCCACAAGGCGTCCGCCTGGCTGTCGAAGCGGCGCAAAACAAAAAAGCTGCAGGAATTACCGTTCTCGATCTTAGCGGCGTCGGTGCTTTCACCGACTTCTTCGTGATCTGCACGGGGTTCAGCACGCCGCAGGTGCAAGCCATCTGCAGCGAAGTCGAAGACCAGCTCGAGAAACATCTTCACCGCTCGCCGAAACACCGCGAAGGACGCGGCTCCGCGGAATGGGCGCTCATTGATTTTGGCGGATTCATCCTGCACGTTTTCAGCGAGCAAGCTCGCCGCTATTACGACCTCGAACGCCTCTGGCGCTCCTCGCCAAAACTCGAAATCCCCGATGAACCGGACGTAGCCGCGCGAAGCCATTCCCTCGACGAGCGTCAAGCTGCCGGCGAAGCCTATTCCAAATGAGCACGGAGCGATTGCCGTGGATCGCGGAAGACTCCGCTTCGCAGCGTCTTCTCGAACTCGCGCAAAAAGTCGCCACCGCCGCGACGACGCTTCTTATCAGCGGCGAAAGCGGCACCGGCAAAGATCATCTCGCCCGCCTCATTCATGAACTCGGCCCGCGGCGCGACGCGCCCTTCTTAAAAATCGATTGCGCCAGCCTTCCGCCAAACTTGGTGGAAAGCGAACTCTTTGGCCACGAACTCGGCGCGTTCACCGGCGCTGTCGAGCGCAAGCTTGGCCGTTTGGAATTAGGCGGAACGGGCACGATCGTTCTGGACGAAGTTGCGGCGCTGACCCACGGCGCGCAGGGCAAACTACTGCGCGTTTTGCAGGAGCGCAGCTTCGAGCGGCTCGGCGGCACTGAAACCCTCCGCATCGAAGCGCGCATCGTGGCTTTAACAAATGTTGATCTCACTGCGGCGGTAGCCAGCGGTCATTTTCGCGAGGACCTGTATTTCCGGTTAAACGTTCTCGCCTTGACTGTCCCGCCGCTGCTCGAACGCCGCGCGGACATCCTGCCTCTCGCCGATCATCTGTTAGCGACGTTGCGTTCTATCCACGGCCGTCCCGGCTCGCACCTCAGCGAACCTGCGCGTCGCATGCTTGCAACCTACGCCTGGCCAGGCAACGTCCGCGAGCTTCGCAATGCCCTCGAACGCGCCATCGTTTTTTCTCGCAGCGACACGCTCGAGCCCGCCGATTTTCCCGACAACATTCGCGCGGCAGCCTCCGGAGCCGCCGGCTCCATCGCTGGCCTGCGTTCCCTCGAAGAGGTCGAGCGCGAAGTCATCGCCGCCACACTCGAAGCCACCCACTACAAAATTAGCCGCGCCGCCGAAGCTCTCGGCATCAGCCGCAAAACGCTGCTTGAAAAACGCAAAAAATATGGTTTGAAGTGAAAATCCGCCTGCTCATGCTCGGCAAAACGCGCCGCGCGGAAATGTGCGCGGTGATTGACGACTACGTGAAGCGCATCAGCCGCCACTCGCCCATCGAAGTCACCGAAGTCCGCGACGGCGATGCCGCCATCAAGAAGCTCGACGCGGATCGCGCCGCCGCGGTGGTGTTGCTCGACGCCGCCGGGAAAAATCTTGCTTCCAACGCTTTTGCGAAGTGGCTCGGCGAACTTCGCGACCGCGGAACGCGCGAGCTGATTTTCATTTGCGGCGACGCCGACGGTTTCCCCGCCGCCCTCCGTGAACGCGTTCCGCAAAAAATTTCTCTCAGCCCCCTGACGTTCTCCCACGAACTCGCCCGCGCCATGCTCGCCGAGCAGCTCTACCGCGCCTTCGCCATCCTCTCCGGCAGCCCCTATCCGAAATAGCCGCTCTGGTGTAAAACGATAAGCACCATGTCCATCCGCATCGTTGCTGACCAAGACCAGCCTTCTGCGGCGATTGAAATTTCGCTCGAACAGCCGCTGCCAGACTATGACTTGCTCCAACTCGACCAGCCCACGCCCCGCGACGTGGACGTCATTCTCGTCTCTCAAGGCTTTCGCGATCTTGTAGATGATGCCCGCGGCGTCTTGATGGATCTCCTCGCCCATCCTCCCTTTCAGGCCCACTCTCCGGAGCACGCCAATCTCGATTTCACTCATTCCGCTCCGCTTGCACTCGAACTCACGCAGCTCACTGGCGCGATCTGCCCCGGTGATGACGAGGTCTACCGCCCCGGCCTGTGGATTGTCGTCCGCGATACCCACGCCAAGCCAAAAACCACGCTTCCCTCCTCAACGCAGGAACGCATCACCGCGATTGCCGCGGAATTAGCTAAACGTCTCCAACTCGGCTAGATGCGCGAAGGAGCTTCCATGAAGCGTCCGGTTGGCGTTACCGTTCTTGCCGTGCTGAGTATCGCGTTTGGGACCGTCGTTGGGTCGATTGGCGTTGTGCTGGTGGTGTGGGGCGCACTGATTTCTCGGGGAAGTGTTGATTCCTGGGGGCTCAACAAATTTTTCACGGCAGGGGGAGTGATTATTGCGATTATCTGCTTCTTAATTGCCATGACCTATGCGGTCATCGGCAGGGGCTTGCTGAAATTGCAAAATTGGGCCCGTATTATCTCCATTGTCTTCGCAGGATTTGGCTTGTTGTCGTCCCCCCTCACCTTGATGAACTTCGCCCATAACATCCGCCCGTTGTTGATAGTACGGTTCGCCACTGGCGTGGTGATCGACATCTGGGTTCTGATTTATCTGTTCCGTCCACATGTGAGGCAAGCATTTGGCGCTGACGGCTTCTGATGTTCATGAGAGTTGTTTTCCGGAATCCAACCATCGCCTCTCTGGCAGTAAAGGAACAAATGGTTAGCCTCTGGTTTCGCGCGCTTGACTTTCTCTTGTCGGAATCTCCACACTCTACTGTTTTCGTCGCGCTGCGTTTTCTTTCCGCGCAGCGCTGGGGCCGAAAGGCGATGCCTGAAGAAAAAGGATTGCTCATGGTTTACACCGGGCCGGGCAAGGGCAAGACGACTTGCGCCTTGGGCACGGCGTTTCGCGCAGTGGGGCAAGGGCTGCGCGTTTTGATGGTGCAGTTCATCAAGGGCTCCTGGCATTATGGCGAGCTCGATGCGGCCAAAATGCTGGGCGATGATAAATTTGAAATTCGGCCGATGGGGCGGGGATTCGTGAAAATCGGCGGTGCCGAAACTGATCCTGCGGACATCAAACTGGCGCAGGAATGCTGGGAAGCAGGGCGCGACGCCATTTACGGAGGGAAGTACGATCTAGTTGTGCTGGACGAAATCAATTACACGATCAGCTACAAAATGCTGGACGCGGGCGAAGTTGTTGCGGCGCTGAAAAACCGGCCAGAGCGCGTCCACGTCATCTGTACGGGCCGCAATGCGCATCCGCAACTTGTGGAGCTGGCCGACCTGGTTACCGAGATGCGGGAGGTGAAACACCCCTACACCAAGGGTATACTGGCGCAGCGGGGACTTGACTATTAGTTACGACGCGGGAGGCTGGCCTCTCGGCTGTGCTTACTGGCTGCAGTTAGCAACAACTACGAACGGACGACTTTCGAACTTTTTTTATGGCCTGGTTCAAGCGAGACAAAAAATCGATCGACGCGGCCACGCCTCCGGAAGAGCGCCGCGTGCGCACGGAGGGGCTGTGGGTGAAGTGCGAGTCTTGCCGCACGATCGTTTTTCGCAAGGACCTGGAAGCCAATCTTTTTGTTTGCCCGAAATGTCAATTCCATTTCAAGATGAGCGCGAAGCAGCGGCTGGAAATGCTGCTCGATTCCCGGTGGACGGAACATGACGCGGGCATGACCTCTACGGACCCGCTCAAGTTCGTAGACACCAAGCCCTACGCTGCGCGACTCAAGGAGGCGCGCAAAAAGCTGGGCATGAACGATGCCGTCATCAGCGTGGAAGGCAGGTTGAATGGCCGCGCGATTGTCTGCTGCGCAATGGAATTTGGTTTTATCGGTGGCTCGATGGGCGCGGTCGTGGGGGAAAAGGTAACGCGCGCAATCGAATTGGCCATCGAGACGCGCCAGCCGCTGGTGGTCGTCTCCTGCTCCGGCGGCGCGCGCATGATGGAGGGCACGATCAGCCTGATGCAGCTCGCGAAAGTCTCCGCGGCGCTCGCTAAGCTCGACGAAGCCAAGTTGCCTTACATCTCACTTCTGACTGACCCAACCACTGGCGGCGTGACCGCCAGTTTCGCTATGCTGGGCGACATTAATATCGCTGAGCCCGGCGCGCTGATCGGCTTTGCGGGGCCTCGCGTGATTGAGCAGACCATCCGGCAAAAACTTCCCGAGGGATTTCAACGCTCCGAATTTCTTTTGGAACATGGGTTTCTCGATGCCGTCGTTCACCGGAAAGACTTGAAAGTATTTATCGCCAACTCCTTCGATCTTCTTTTGAGCTGAAATGAATTACGAGGCTGCGGTCCGCTATTTGCTTTCGCTGGGCAGGGAATTGGCCGCGCCGACGCAGGCTGCGGCGGCGAAATTCGATCTCGAGAACATTACTATTCTTGCCGAGCGGCTTGGCCGGCCCGACCGCGCTTATCCCGGCGCGCATATCGCGGGAACCAATGGCAAGGGTTCGACGGCTGCATTTCTCGAGTCGATCCTCGGGCGCGCGGGATTTCGGACGGGGCTCAACACCTCGCCGCATCTGGAAAAAATCAACGAGCGGATTCGCGTGAATGGCGAAGAGATCAGCGAAATCGCGTTCGCTGAAACGTTTACGCGTATTCAGGCTTTGAACGAAGAGCTTCTCGCGGCGGGAAAACTTCGCGCGCATCCGACGTACTTCGAGTGCGTAACCGCGATGGCGTTCGAGTATTTTGCGCGCCAACGGGTGGATTTTGGCGTTTTCGAGGTAGGGCTCGGGGGGCGGCTGGACGCGACTAATATTTTAACTCCGGTCATCTCGGTCATTACGCGCGTGGATTTCGATCACGAAAATTTCCTCGGGCATTCGCTTGCGGAAATCGCCGCCGAAAAGGCGGGCATTCTCAAGCCGGGTGTTCCGCTCATCCTGGCTGAGCAGCGGCCGGAAGCTCTGAAAGTCATCCGCGCGCGCGCCACCAAACTTGGCTGCCCGGTCATCGAAACGGGAACTGGGTTTCGCATCGAAAAGGAATGGATGGAAAATGGTTGCAGCCGCGCCGTCGTCAGCGAAAATGCTTCCGGCTGGTCGCTTGAGCTTGCACCGCGGCTCCCCGGCAGATTCCAAATACAAAACAGCCTCAACGCCGTGGCCGCCGCGCGGTATCTCCAGAACCGCGGCTATCGAATTTCTGACGACGCGATTGCCCGGGGAATCGGGGAAGCTGTTTGGCCTGGGCGTCTTGAAAAGCTCCAATCGGAACCGGACGTGTACCTTGATGGCGCGCACAATCCTTCTGCTGCGAGAGAGCTTGCGGCTTTTCTGGAACAAAACCTAGCTGGGCGCCAAATTTGGCTGGTCTTTGGAGCGCTGCGCGACAAAGCCGTTGACGAAATTGCGGGTGTTCTTTTTCCGCTTGCCGCCGAAGTAATCTTCACGCAGCCGCGTACCTCGCGCGCCATTTCCGTCGCCCAGCTTGCGGAAATCACGTCTCATCATGCCGCGCATTTCACGGTCATCCCTGAGCCAGAAACCGCACTCGAATATGCGCTCGGCCGAGCCGCTCCGCATGACGCTATCGTTGTCGCCGGTTCGCTTTATCTTGTCGGGCAACTGCGTCACTACTGGAAAAACCGAGCGCAGGTCGCCGCGCGTTGAAAAACACCGTAGAATATGCGGCTCGGGTCCCGATAGAGTCGTTTCGATAGGGACACGGAACGTCAGCGGCTAGGCACGCATCAGTTCCTCGACACAATGGATGGCGATGGCGAAGAGAAAATCGAAGGCACGGAAGCGCTCGAACGAACGAAGCTCGGGTAAACTGCATTCGGACGCGCATCCACTCGTAGGCATTATCATGGGGTCGTCTTCCGACTGGGAGACGATGGAACACGCCGTCGTGACGCTCAAAGAACTCGGTGTGCCTCACGAGACGCGGGTCGTTTCCGCTCACCGCACGCCGGACCTTCTTTTTGAATATGCGGCGAGGGCGGAGAAGCGCGGCATTGAGGTGATTATTGCGGGGGCGGGCGGAGCCGCTCATTTGCCTGGAATGACGGCTTCGAAGACCGTGCTGCCGGTCCTGGGTGTGCCCGTGGAATCGAAAGCTTTGAAGGGCCTCGATTCGCTGCTTTCTATCGCGCAGATGCCTGGTGGCATTCCCGTTGGCACACTGGCGATTGGCAAGGCCGGGGCGATCAACGCCGCTCTTCTCGCCGCTGCCATCCTTGGAAGCAAATACCCGCACATCCGGGAAGCGCTGCGCAAATTTCGCGGCGCGCAAACGGAACGCGTTCTATCCAATCCCGATCCGTCGACCGCAGCTCTTTCTCAGAAAAATGGGCCGAAGAAGAAGAGGAAGCGCGCGTGAGCATCGGGATCCTCGGCGGCGGACAGCTTGGTTACATGCTGGCCCTCGCGGGCTATCCGCTTGGGTTGCGGTTCCGTTTTCTCGACCCGTCTCCCGAAGCTCCGGTCGGGAGGATCGCTCCGCGTGTCACGGGCGATTTTACGGATCGCGCTGCGCTGGAGAAATTTGCTCACGGGCTCGAAGTCGTCACCTACGAGTTCGAGAACGTTCCCGTGGATGCCGTTCATTTTCTGGCCAAGAAGGTTAGCGTTTTCCCCCCGCCCGGGGCGCTGGAGGCGGCGCAGGATCGCCTGCGCGAAAAGGAATTGTTCGAGAAGCTGGGAATTGCCACCACGGAATTTGCTTCCGTCCCCGTTGCCTACGATCTTGACTCGGCGCTGAAAAAAGTCGGGCTTCCGGCGGTGCTCAAGACTCGACGAATGGGTTACGACGGGAAGGGGCAATGGATTCTGAGGACTCCGGAAGACGTGAAGGTAGCCAAGGAGGGATTGCCTAAGCTGCCTTTCACCGTGGAGCGTTTTGTTACCTTCGCGCGGGAACTTTCCGTGATCGCCGTCCGCGGCAAGTCGGGTGAAACCGCGTTCTATCCGCTGGTTGAGAATCACCATCGCAACGGCATTCTGCGGCTCTCGCTGGCCCCTGCTCCGGGCGTTGGTCCGGAGATCCAGAAGGCTGCGGAGGATGCGGCGCGCAAGGTGCTCGAATCGCTGAACTATGTGGGCGTTCTGGCGATTGAATTCTTTGAGTGCGATGGCAAACTGCTCGCGAACGAGATGGCTCCACGTGTCCATAATTCAGGGCATTGGACGATCGAGGGAGCGGTGACGAGCCAGTTTGAGAACCATCTGCGGGCCATCTGCGGCCTGCCTTTGGGTTCCACGACCACGATTGGGGCTTCCGCCATGATCAATCTCATCGGGGAGGTGCCCGAATCCGCGCAGGTGCTTGCGATTCCGTCGGCTCATTTACATCTTTACGGCAAAGAGCCTCGTCCAGGGCGCAAACTTGGCCATGTGACGCTCCGCGCGTCGTCTTTCGACCAGCTTACAAGCCGTTTTTCCAGCCTTCCGCCCTTTTTCCAACGGCCGGACTTCTGCCTGGATGGACGCACCACGAAAGGCACCTCTCCGAGGGCTTGACTGATTCCCCAAGCCGGGGTGGATAGGGCTGGAACGGCTGGGTTGCCGGGCTCTCCCGCGAATGCTACGATTTGGGATTCCATGAGCCCCGAAACTCCCAACCGGCCCCGTGTGGGGATCCCCTGGCGAACGTCTGAGGAGGAAGCGCAGAACAATCGCCCGAAGATTGCCAATTACGAGGAAGCCGTGCGCAAAGCGGGGGGCGAACCAGTACTCATCCCCCTGAGCGACCGAGCGGAGCGGCAGAGCTTGATTCCGAAACTGGATGCGTTCGTGCTGCCCGGCGGCCCTGCGGATGTCGAGCCTGCTGAATATGGCGCGGTAAATCATGGCCAGTCCGCGCCTGCCGACTTGCCCCGCGAGCAGGCGGACCGAGCCATCCTGGCACATGCTCTTGCGGAGAAGAAACCCGTTCTGGCCATCTGCTATGGGTGTCAGCTCTTGAATGTCTATCTGGGCGGGACGTTGATCCAGGACATTCGCTCTGAACTGGGGACCACGACGCCGCACCGGAAGAAAGACCTCTCGCCGGAACCGAAAGATGATCCCATCCACGGGGCGAAGTTCGAGCCGGAGAGCCGGCTGGCGGAGATCGCAGCGGGCGAGCGGGCGAAAATTAATAGTTCACACCATCAGGCCGTCGCAAAGCCGGGGAAGAATTTGCGCGTCACGGCGCACTCGCCCGACGGAATTATTGAGGGCGTGGAGTGGACCGGCGACGCGAACTGGGTTGTCGGCGTTCAGTGGCATCCGGAGCGCATGTTGGGCGATGCGTTTTCTGAACGATTGTTCCGCGATTTCGTTGGTGCGGCTCGCGGCGCTGTTGTCCAAAAGAGGTAAGCGCCGGCGGTTCGATTTTTATTTTCTAAATCGTTGGGGGACTGGATGATTTCACTTGCAGGCAAGGCGGCACTCATTACCGGTGGTTCGCGCGGGATTGGAGCGGCGGCCGTCAAACTATTTGCGCAGGCCGGCGCAGACGTGATTTTTAGTTACAACAAAGCCAAAGACGCCGCGATGCAGGTCGAGCAGGAATCTAAAAAGCACGGAACGCGGGTTGAAGCATTTAAGGCGGATGTCGGGCGCCACCTGGACAACCAGAAGCTGGTGGACCAGTGCATCGCACGGCTCGGGCGGCTGGATATTGTTGTGGCCAACGCGGGGGTCTGGAATATCGAGGACCTGCCCATCGAGAAAATGACCGAGAAGCAGTGGGATGAAATGATGCGGGTCAATCTGAAAAGCGTTTACTCGATCATTCATTTCAGCGTGCCACAGATGATCAAGCAGAAGTCCGGCAAGATTATTCCGATCACTTCGACGGCCGGGCAGCGTGGTGAGTCGTTCCATACGCATTACGGCGCGAGCAAGGGCGGAGTGATCAGCCTCGTGAAAGGACTTGCTGTCGAGCTCGCGCGGCACAACATTCTTGTGAATTCGGTGGCACCCGGGTGGGTGGCCACGGACATGTCCAATCCGGTCATTCAGACGAAAGCTGGAGTGAAAGCGGTCGCCGCGGCGATTCCGCTGGGCCGTCCTGCTACCGCAGAAGAAATCGCGGGGCCGATTCTGTTTCTGGCTTCGGATCTGGCCAACTTCCTTACCGGAGAGATCATCAATGTAAATGGAGGATCTGTCTTGTGCGGTTGAAGCTCGTCCAGCTCACGGTTGCTGCCTTGCTCGTCAGCGCAATGCCTGCATTGCAGGCTTCCGCACAGAATCCGGACACGATGATGCCGGAACAGAGTGTCGCGAAGGCCAAACAGATTCTTAGCGATCTTGTGAATGCTCGCGGCGGGTCGGCCTACAAAGAAGTCATCGAAGGCGAGTGCCACGGCACGCGGGCGCAATTCGGCCACAATGGAGACGTCACCGGATACGTTGGGTTCACTGATTTCCGCCGATACCCTGACAAGGCGCGGCTGGAGTATGCGGCGAAGAGTCATAATTTAAAGAGCATCATCAATACGGTGATCGGTGTCGATGGTCTGGACTGGTCACATGCAGGCGTCATCATCGCACTGTATAACGGTGATCGCGGCTGGACTCTCGACCGTAGCGGCGTCACCGAACTGCCGGTTACCTCGATTTCTGAGTTTCAGGAGCAGGTGAAGAGAAATATCGACAACGTGTTGAGAGTGCGCTTGAAGGAGCCGGGTTGGACTTATCGCTTTGGGGGAAGCGACACCGTCGATTTGAAAGAAGTGGATTGGGTGGAGTTGACGGACAGCGAAGAGCGGGCGTTTCGGCTGGCTGTGGACCACAACACGCATCTTCTGGTGCGAAGCGTCGTCACCACCAACAATGAAGAGACTCATGAACGCGATGACGACGTTACGATTTATACGAACTATCAGTTGAAGGATACGGTTTGGACGCCGATGCAGGTCACCCGGGATCACAATGGCCGGCGCGCGGCGCAATTTTTTTACGATTCCTGCAGATTTAATCCCGGGTTCCCGAGCGACTTCTTCGACAGATCCTCCCTCCAAAAAAAGACTGCTGAAGCCGGCGTCAAGAAGAACAAGATCGACAAGAACTGAGACTTCCTAAGGCAGACTCTTCGTTGGTGCGGAGTTTGAGTAACGCGCATGTTTGTGCGCTGCGCTTTTGCTAGACTGGCACCCCTCGATGAACCTCACTCTTCGTCAGCAGCGCGCGCTGCAATCCATTTGCGATACTTTCGCGCCTGCATCGGCCGATTGGCCTTCCGCCTCTGAACTTGGCATTCCCGCGGCGATTGCGAAGGCGCTCGATTTGAATCCTCGTCCTGGTGAGCGGGCGCAATTCCTACAACTGCTCGATCTTTGGAATTCGCATCTGCATAGCTTGCTCACCGTCGGGCGGTGGTCGGTGTTTTCTTCGCTCCCGCTGGAAACACGAATTCGTGTTTTGCTTTCTTGGGCAGACAGCGGCCTGGGCCGCCGACGGGGCGCTTTTCAGGCTCTCCGGAAGGCGATTGGTTTTCTTTACGTCATGCTGCCGGGCCGAGAGGGAGGGTCGAGTCCTGTTTGGAAGAAGATTGGTTATCCTGGTCCGCTTGGACCGCAACAATCTAAACCTCGCCCGTTGAGGCCGCTTATTCCCGAAGTGGATACGGAATTGTCCTGCGACGTTTGCATTGTGGGCTCGGGTGCTGGTGGAAGCGTGGCGGCGGCGGTTCTTGCCGCTGCGGGCAAGGACGTTATCGTGCTCGAGGCGGGCGGCTATTACGACGATTCGGATTTTGATGGCGCGGAGCTTGGCGGGTTTCAACGGCTGTATTTGGAGGGCGGATTTGCGGCGACTGCGGATCAGAGTGTCGGGTTGTTGGCTGGGGAATGCCTGGGAGGCGGGACGGTCATTAACTACTGCACGTCGTTTCGAACGCCGGACGATGTTCGCGCCGAATGGGCTGCTGCGGGAGTGCCGTGGCTTACGAGCGAGGAATACACCAGAAATCTCGATGCGGTTTGCGCGCGGCTTTCTGTGAATCTGGAGCACAACCGCGTCTCGGCCCGCGAGCAAATTTTGCAGCGCGGGTTGAACGGGTTGGGATGGCACGCGGCTGCTATGCCGCGCAATGTGGTGGGTTGCGAGCAGGGGAAAATTTGTGGGTATTGCGGTTACGGATGCTCGCTTGGCGCGAAGCAATCTAGCACGAAGACTTGGCTGGCCGATGCGCAGGATGCTGGCGCTCGATTAGTGACGGAGACACGCGCTTTGCGCATTCGAATCGAAGCTGGAGCGGCTACTGGCGTGGAAGCTCGCGCGCGGAACGGTTGCCGCGTCACGATTCGATGCAAAGCCGTGGTCGCTGCCTGCGGCGCGATTCACACACCTGCGCTGCTGCTTCGCTCCGGATTGCATAACGAAAATATCGGGCGCCATCTTCATCTGCATCCCGTTTCGAATGTTTGCGGAGTTTTTGAGGAACAGATTCGTCCGTGGGAAGGGACCATGCAGGCGATTTATTCGGATGAGCACCGCTTCCTCACCGGAAATTACGGCGTGAAGTATGAAACGACGGCGTTGCAGCCGGTCATCGCAGTGGCTGTTCTGCCGTGGCGCGGGCCGGAGCACTACCGTTCTTTGCTGGGGGAATTATCCAATACGATGGCGATCGGCGTTTTGTTGCGTGACCGCGATGGGGGCCGCGTCACCATCGATAGAGAAGGCAATCCTGTGGCTCACTACGCTTTGTCGGAATTTGACCGTGCGCATTTGCGCCGCGGGTTCATCGGCGCTGGGCGCATTTTGGAAACGGCCGGCGCGGGGCTCATTTTTTCTCCTCACGCAAAATGGTGCGCTTATGAACCGGGTCGCAGAGGTTCGCTGGATTCCTTCACGCACGCGATGGACGCGGCTGGGTGGGATTCCGGCCGCCTCGCGCTTTTCTCCTTTCATATTATGGGAAGCGTCCGGCTTGGCGGATCGCCGAAAACCTCCGCCACCAATCCGGAGGGTGAGACTTGGGAGGTACGCAATCTCTTCGTGATGGACGGGGCATCGTTTCCGAGCGCCTCGGGAATCAATCCGATGATATCGATCGAAGCGATTGCTCGGCGCAACGCGATGGCGCTGGCGATGCGTTCAGGAATGTAAGTATCTTATTTATAGTGGGATAGGGGGATGGGGCACTGGGCGATGCTTCTGGTCTGAAGTGTTCATCGAAGAGAGGAAGGCATCCCGTTTTGGCTCGCGCGATGGTTGACTGCGGGGGCCGAAAAAGTACTGCCATTAACTAGTGCTATAGTTGTGCGGTTTTGGGTACCCACCGCCTATGGGGTTTTGCTGATAGAATGGGCTAATCTTGGTAAGTTAGGGGTGCTCTGAGACTATTGCGGGAGCGCTGTTTATGGGTGTCGTTCCAAAATGATACTAAACGCCAAGTTCGTGTCCCCCCGTCGGAGCCCGCGAAATGGCTTCAGCTTGGTGGAGCTTGTGCTTTCTCTCGCCGTGCTCCTGATAATTACAACCCTGGCTATCCCTGTAGTTGTGCGCTCCTTGCAGACCTACCAGCTTAATGCCACTGCCTCGCAATTGGCGGGGATGCTCAAGTTTGCAAAATTCGACGCCATTCGCCAGAACACTAAAGTGAGCTGCCAGATCAAGCAGAGCGGCGCAAATTGGCTGGTCTGGGTGGATTCCAATGGCAACGGGGTAGCTGATGGAGCTGAGCCACAGATGATCATCGGCGGGAGCTTTACGCTCCTGCCCGCGGCTCCCAGTCCAGCCCCGATTACGGCTACTTTGGGGCCAGGTTTTTCGGGCTACTCTTGGATTGTTCTCTCAGGGTCGAACAACAGCATCACGTATGACCAGCGCGGCGTCATAGACGCTGGCGCGGCGGTGTACGCACTGTACCTCGGCAACGCCAGCGACCCAAACTCCGGTTACCGCGCCATCATAACGATGCCTTCCGGTGCCGTACAGGTTTGGACGGCATCGTCCGCCGGGAATTGGCAGCGAGTTAGTTGATTCGTTTCGCAGGATAATTCGCGGGATAAAGTGATGAAGCATCCTCATGATCGACGGAAGAGCACCAAGGCTTGGAGGAATCAGCGCGGATTCACGCTTGCGGAAGTTCTCATGGCCATCGTCATCCTGCTGGTAGGGATTGTCGCCGTCGCGCAATTGGTGCCTGCTTCGATTGGATCGAACTCGGCAAATCGCAACGATTCTTCTGCTTTAGTGTTCGCGCAGCGGCAGATGGACCAATTCCTCAGTCAGCCGCTCATCAATTCAACTTATAGCGAAACTATCGACACACAAACCTTCCTGTGCAACCTCGGAGACCCGACACAGCCGAACGTAGTCGTTGGCAGCGCCGTGGCTGTGTTTTACAACCAACTCGTTATCGATTTTAGCGCGTCGCGAGTGACAAACTACAGCTTTACCTATCAAGACCCGAACGATCCTTTTGGTTTAGTTTACGACGTCCGGTGGGCAGTGATCACGACGACGAACTCCAGCGGTATACCGTCGTCCAAAAGATTCATCGTGGGAACTAGAAAACAGGGCGGCAACGGCATTTACAGGCCGGTTACACTTGACACGATACTCTATAAATGAAACGCACTCATCACCAACGGAGTGGAGACGGATTCTCGCTCATCGAAATGATGATCGCAGCCGTGATTTTTATTTTGCTTTGCAGCGCCGCGTTTGCGCTTCTCTCGCTTGCGCAGCAGCGCTATCAGACGGAATCGCAGGTGTTGAATTCTTTTCAGGAAGCGCGTTTTGGTTTGGATGAAATGGTTCGAGACGTGAATGGTTCGGCTTATCCTTCGCAAAATTTGTTCGCGTTCAACCCAAATGTCCCGGCGAAGAATCTCTATGCCATTACGCCGATTGCCTGGGACCCCAATTATGTCGCCGGCTCACCCTGTCTGATCGGAACGGGCGGAGGCGGGACTTGCACCACGCCAGGAGATTTTGATTTGATCGTCGAAAGAGACGTCGACTACTGGCACACCGATGGGGTCGAATGGACCCGCTACCAGCTTCAGAACAGTGTCCTATCCCGCAGCCAGACTTATAAGGTGGTCGGCGCGGAACCCGATGCAACGACCGCCCCCTCCTTCGTGCCATATGTCCAAAATGTGATGAACAGCGCTTCGCCCGCCCAGATTGCTCAATTCCAAGCGGTTTATCCGAGCATGTTCCCTGGGGGAAATCCGGTACCGGTGTTCAGCTATTTCTGTTACTCGCCGTATGGACCGCCGCTACCGTGTCCTTCAGCGGGATCTTACAATTCCCCGCTTAACGTAACAGACGTGGAGATTACGTTGATCGTCATGGCGCCGACAAAGGATGCTCAGTCGGGCCAGGTTCGGCTCATCGAATTACATGGACGAGGCCATAGCCTCAATCACATTCAGTAGGGCCGATGCAAAAAGGCTGATTCCGTCCGGCAAAGAGCAAAGATGAAACAAGACCGAAAAACGCGCCACAGCCCCCAAAAGGGAATAGCGCTTTTGATCGCTATCTTCGTACTGTTGTTGATCAGCGTTGTGGCGATCGCCTTGCTTGTTTCTTCCGGCACGGAAACGGCGCTCGGCGCAAACTACCGGACCTCTTCGACCGTCTACTATGCCGCAATCGCGGGCCTCGAGGAAGCGCGCGGACGCTTGCTCCCGAAGAACCCGAACTACTTTGGTTCCTCCATCATTTCGCCAGGAGCTACCTTTCCTTTGGGCCAGACGCTCTATGTCCAGAATCGTTTACCGGGCGAGTACATCAACCCGTGGGACTCAACTAGTCGCTATTTTGACAACGAATACCAGAGCGAGTTTGGCGTCCCGGCATGGAGTGCCTCCTGGCAGTCCGTCAATTCCGTCTGGGATAACAATATTCAAAGCATTCCTGGGCCGATCTACAAGTGGGTACGTATCAACGCAGCGACCGAGCAGTCGCTCTTCTTGCATGTGAATGGCACCAGCAGCTATGAAAACACGACACCGATTTTTTTCGATCCATCTCATGTAGACAACTTGGGGAACCCGTGGCCCAGCCTGGTTGTCGGCTCAACCCCGACAGCGGTACAAGCGCTGGAAATCACCTCTATGGCCGAGTTGCCCGGCGGCAGCAAGAAAATTTTGCAGTACCTCGTCGCTCCGATGGCGCTTAATTTGACTTTCCCTGCTGCGATCACTCTCGACGGAAATGGCGTTCAATATACAGGCCCCGGCTCCTCTCAGTTTTATGTGAACGGAATTGACCAGGGTACACCCGGCAGTTGCACGCCAACTTCTACTCACTATCCTGCTATCGGATACCTGTATTCTTCCGACTCAACCAATATCAATGCCACTCCTTCGGGTAATTACCAAGGGGGACCGCCCAGCTTGGGGCTGGTAACCGTTTCCCCCAATTTACAGTCCGTCGCGGCGCTCAATAATCTGGTTCAAACCATTACGGAAAACGCTGATCGGGTGATAGCCGGTCCGGCGACTGCAGGCAACATGCCTTCTGGGATGACTGCGGCGAACCCAATGATTGTTGTCGTCAATGGCGACTTGGATTTGAATGCCTGGCACAACACCGGATACGGAATTCTTCTGGTGACTGGCGAACTGAAGTATGACCCGGACGCTTTCTGGAACGGTATCGTTTTGGTGATTGGCAAGGGCAAGTTTACGTATGAAAACAACGGCTTGGGAACCATTTATGGCGCACTGTTTATTGCGAAGACGGTAGACTCCGCGGGTTTGCCACTCGCCTCGCCAGGAGCTGCCACGGTGGGGATGGCACAGCCTCCGCTGAACCCGGGGAATGGCGGAGTTGGAGTTTACTACAGCAGTTGCTGGATCCAGTACGTGCAGGCACCAATTTCTTATAAAATTCTATCCTTCCACGAAATACGACAATAAAAATGGGAACCGAATGAATCTGCATTCCCCTCTTCGAAACTTCAGTGTTTCATCTTTTATTCTCTGTGCCGCACTTTCTTTACATCCGTCGGCAAAGCTCACAGCTCTGGGGCAGAACCAAGAGCAGCAATCCTCTCAAACTGAGCCACAGCCCTTGCAACAGCAGCAGAGTGCCCGACAGCCTTTGAACTCGCAGCCTGCGCAGCTGCCGGAAGCCAAACAGAAAAAAGTCTGGACCAATGACGATGTGGTTTCTCTCCGGACACCCTCGGACGTTTATTTAGCGGAGAAAGAGGCGCAAGAGGCTGCTGCCGCGGAAGCTGCCAAAGAGGCCGCGAAGACAAAGCTCGGCGATGTTGCCCGAGCCACAGAGAAACTGCCGGCAACCGTCGAGGAAACTCGAAAGCTGATCACGGCCAAAGTCAGCCAGATTGCTGATGACCAACAGGCTTTGGACCGCTACACCGTTGAACTTCCGAGCGAGCCGGTCGAACGGAAAGATCGGATGCAAGAAGAAATCACGAGGATCACGGCGGCTTTGCCAAAGGAACGGTCGGAACTGAAAATACTACAAGACCACCTCGAAAAACTGAACAAGGCCCAGCTCAACGAAGCCCCCGCCCCTCCCCCTGTTCCGCCTTCTCATTAGTTCTCAATTCATTTTCTTTCGCGGGAAGATCGGCGGAGGAAGTTTTGTCCTGGCAGATGCTGCCAAGACGTGTCACGTGCTTGAGGCTGCCCCGTCGCTGTATAATGGTTGGATGCGTAAGAGTCAGGGAAGCGCGCAGATGCATGGCACTACGGTTCTGTGTGTGCGCAGGGACAATAAAGCGGTGCTGATCGCCGATGGGCAGGTGACCATGGGCGATCATGTGATGAAGCACACGGCGCGGAAGACGCGGCGGCTTTACAACGACAAAGTGATCGCGGGTTTTGCCGGCTCTACCGCCGACGCGATTTCGCTTTTCGAGCGATTTGAAGGCAAGCTGCAGGAACATTCCGGAAATTTGCAGAAGGGCGCTGTCGAGCTTGCCAAGGAGTGGCGCAAGGATCGCGCGTTGCGGCATCTCGAGGCGCTGCTCATTGTGGCGGATACAAAAGCCACGTTTCTGCTTTCTGGCAACGGCGATGTCATTGAGCCCGACGATGGCTTGTGCGCCATCGGCTCCGGCGGGACTTATGCGCTGGCCGCAGCGCGCGCTTTGTTCAAACATTCGAAGCTCGGCGCGAAAGATCTGGCCATGGAAGCGATGCGCATCGCCAGCGAGATTTGCATTTATACCAACGCAAACTTTACAGTCGAAGAACTCTAGAGGCCGCGCGATAATACGCCGGGGCGTGTTCGGGCATCAAACGGATTACACACAGAAGGATCACACACGAGGGGATCGCACACAAAGGGATTGGACATTTCATGACCAGCAAGACCGATAAAGAGATAGTTTTCTCGCCTGGGGGCAACGGCGCCCCGCCCGTGGAGGAGGAGCCGCTTCTCCCCGCACTCGACGACATGACTCCGCGGGAGATTGTGGTGGAGCTCGACAAATACATCGTGGGGCAGAATGCGGCCAAGCGCGCTGTCGCTGTCGCTTTGCGCAACCGCGTTCGCCGGCAAAAGCTTCCGCCGGAGATCGCCGAAGACGTTCTTCCGAAAAACATTTTGATGATTGGACCGACCGGCGTCGGGAAGACCGAAATTGCGCGCCGGCTTGCTCGTCTTGCGGGCTGCCCGTTCGTGAAAGTCGAAGCCTCGAAATATACGGAAGTGGGCTACGTGGGGCGCGATGTGGAATCGATGGTGCGCGATCTGGTCGAAACTTCGATCGATATGGTTCGCGAAGAAAAACTTGATGAAGTAGCCGATCGCGCGGAACAAGCTGCGGAAGAGCGCATCATGGACCTCTTGCTTCCGCCTTCTCCGCCGCCCGCTGCCGGCACGACCGAGACGGAAGCCGCGGCGCAGCGCGAGCAGACGCAGCGCACGCGTGAGAAACTCCGCGCACAACTTCGGGAGGGCAAGCTTGACCAGCGCATGGTCGATCTCGAAGTCCGCGAGCGCTCCATGCCATCGTTTGAAATTATTTCCAATCAGGGCGTTGAGGACATGGACGTCAATATGAAGGACATGTTCTCCAACCTCTCAGGCCTCTTTGGCCAGCAGAAGAAAAAACGCAAGATGTCCGTTGCCGACGCCTTCGAATACCTGATTCAAGAGGAAGAAAACAAGCTGCTGGACATGGACCAGGTTACGCGCGTTGCCGTCGAGCGCGCCGAGCAGATGGGCATCATCTTTATCGATGAGATCGACAAAGTCGCGGGGCGCGAATCGGGCCATGGGCCGGATGTTTCCCGCGAAGGCGTTCAGCGAGACATTCTGCCGATTATTGAAGGAACGACCGTCAACACGCGGTACGGCATGATTCGCACCGACCACATTTTGTTTATCGCCGCGGGCGCGTTTCACGTTTCGAAACCATCGGACCTCATCCCTGAATTGCAGGGCCGCTTGCCCATTCGCGTGGAGCTGCAATCGCTGAAGGAAGAAGATTTCATACGCATTCTCACCGAGCCGAAGAATGCCCTCATCAAACAGTACGTTGCGCTTCTGGAGACCGAAGGCGTGAAGCTGAACATTACCGAGGACGCCGTCGCGGCTATCGCACGGTTTGCCACGAGCGTAAACGAGTCGACCGAAAACATTGGTGCGCGGCGCCTGCATACCATTCTTGAGAAGGTTCTCGATGAGCTTTCCTTTGAAGCGCCCGACCTGAAGAAAAAGAATGTGAAGGTCGATGCCGCGTATGTCACCAAGCAGCTTGCGGATATCGTCAAGAATCAGGATTTGAGCCGCTATATTCTGTAAACTCCTAAAATCGAAAATGGAACTTCGAAACTTGCGGAACGACGCCGTGCGCGAGATGGAAGCTGCCCGCATCGCGAGTTTTGTTTTTCTAGTTTCAGGGCTTGCTTTTCTTTGTGCTGCCGGTTGTGGCGCGCCCGGTGAGCCTACTCCGCCTTCCCCTCCTGTTCCTGTGGCGATTACTGATCTCACCGCGCATCAGGCCGGTGATGGCGTGCAACTTATCTTCACCTTGCCTGCAAAATCCGTGGCTGGCGATCGTCTTGCATTTCCGCCTACCGTCGAAATCGTCCGGGGCACGCCGAAGTCCGATGGTTCGCCGGACGCAAAATCATTTCGCGTCGTTTACACGATTCCGGGTGCGCTCGTGGAAAATTATGTCTCGGAAGGTCATGTGAAATTTGTCGATCCCGTCGCCCCTGCGGAAACACGCGCGCATCCGGGGAGTTCGCTCGTCTATGTCGTGCGAACGCGTGCTTCCAAAAAACGCGCTTCGGCGAATTCGAACGCCATCTCGGTGCGGA
>Ga0073928_10003533_pt1 | contig 24570 bp, 24 predicted proteins | sample PaiPotPPA55metaG_FD_76969 | JGI IMG/M metagenome (GOLD analysis project Ga0073928, IMG submission 76969) | Iron sulfur acid spring bacterial and archeal communities from Banff, Canada, to study Microbial Dark Matter (Phase II) - Paint Pots PPA... ...
CCATAGCGGGCAACGATAGCGGGAGCGCGGCGACAGCATCCTGATCGAGCGGCGCCTAGTCCAACGCCCGCCAGCCGGCTGCTGCTGCGCGCTTCATCGCGGGCGCCAGGTAGTCCTCGGCGGTCTGCTCTTCGCAGGTTCCGTGCACCGTGCAGGCGAAGGCTCCGGAGACCGCGCCGGCGAGTGCGCACTCTTCGACCGGCCGGCCGGCGAACCAGCGGCTCATGAACGCGGTGCTGAACGCGTCGCCGGCGCCGTTGCTGTCGACCACCGGGTTCTCCGGTTGCGCGATGGGGAAGCGCCGCACGTGCGGATCCGTACGGGTCAGTACGCGGGAGCCGTGTTCGCCTTCGGTCGCGGCGACGACTGTGGCCCTGCCCCGCTGCAGGATGCCGTGCATGATCTCGTCTATTCGGTCCGGCGCTGCGGCCGAGCTGAGGAAGACCAGATCCGCCTCGAGGGCGTAGCGGCGGGCGGAGTCGCCTTCTCCGTCCCAGGCATGGATGTCAGTGGACGTGGTCACCCCGCGCCGCTGCGCGTGGGCGAAGGCGCCGAACGCCCGTCCGGCGACGTGCAGGTGACTCGACTGCTCAAGTATCGGGAGGTAGAACTCGGACGGCAGTTCGGCGTCGGCGGGGTGGCGCCCGTCGAAGAACGAGAAGCGACGGCCTTCCTGGTCCACCAGATTGACGCTGCGCGGGGTGCCGTTGGCCGCGGGCAGGTAGCCGAAGTCCAGGCCGACGTCGGCATAGCGCGCGAGGACCAGCGCTCCGAGCGAGTCCTCGCCGAGGAAGTCCAGGAACTTCGTGCGCATCCCGAGTCCGTGGAAGCCGAGGGCGACGCCGTTGCCCGAGTGTGCGACGTAGTCGTGCACCGGCGGCACGAGCACCCCGTCGCCCGGGGGGATTTCGAACGTGGGCACGTGCACGATCGTGTCTACGCCCACTCCGCCGAGTACCAGCACATCGAAGCCGGACACGCCGGGCTCCTTCCTGGACCATTCGGGCAACGCCCGCCCCGTCAGTCGAGTGTCGGCAACACTCTGCCACAGTGGGCGTGCGAAGATCGGAGCGTGGAGAGAGTACTGCGATTCAGTGAAGCGTCGGACGCGGTTGAGGGAATCGGCTGGCGATTGCTGCTAGGTACGCTGCGCACCGCGGTTCCTGTCGATTCGATGGCGCAGGGCAGCGAGGTGGTGGGGAATGCCGTCACGGCCTGCGGCGAGCATGCCGACGGACATCTGCGTGCCGACGTTCGTCCCCGCCGGGTGGTTCTGACCCTCCAGTCGCTCGAGCAGGCGGCGGTGACCGACGTCGACACCGATCTTGCGCACCGGATCTCCGCGGCCTTGCATGCGGCCGGCCTGACGACTGGCTCGAACGTGCGCACGGACTCGCCGCACTCGGTCCAGCTCCTGGAGCTCGCGATCGACGCGTTGGACATCCCCGCGGTCCGGCCGTTCTGGAAGGTGGTGTGCGGATACGTCGGTGAGGCCGGTGCAGACGGCCCTGCCGATCCGCTGGTCGACCCGGATTACCAAGGGCCGGCGATCTGGTTTCAGCAGATGGACCAGGCGCGGCCGCAACGCAACCGCATTCACTTCGACCTCTGCGTTCCACACGACGAGGCGCTACACCGGGTCGAGGCGGCGCTGGCCGCGGGCGGACGGCTGCTGTCCGATCAGCGAGCGCCGGCGTTCTGGGTGCTGGCGGATCCGGAGGGCAACGAGGTCTGCGTGACCACGTGGCAGGGTCGTCAGAGCTAGCGTCCAAACCGGAAATAAGTGTATCTATCGCCTAAAACAGTCACGGCGATGCCTGGTCGACGACGGCAAACGGGCTTCTTCGTGACGCGAACGAGATTGTCCCGGCATACTTAGCGCCATGCTTAACATTGTTCATGAAAGAGCTGCCACTACGCTCCGCGGCTGCGCCTCGGAAACGTGACGCACTCGTCGCGATGAGTGATATCTCGCGTCGAAGTGAAGCTGTTTCAGCATGCAATGTATTACGGGCCCTTACTGAGCGTGGGCCGCATGAACGGAGCCGGAGTCAATGTCGCAAGCCACGTATGCGTCCTCACCGGCAGAGGAGGCCTACCCGGACGGCGAGACCTACGACGAGTCTCCGGAAGCCGGGCGCAGCCGTAGGCGGCGCTTCGCCATGCTGGCGATGTGGACGATCCCGTGGGCGCTGTACTTCGGCGTGCACGGCGGCTTCTCCTGGCACTTCTTCGTCCAGGGCAGCCGGCTTCTGTTCGCCGGCGCCCCGCCCGGGCAGCCCGCGGGCGGACTCCACCTCTACGCGAACTATCCGCAACTGCAGATAGGCCCGGTCACCTTCGCCATAGGCGAGGTGCTCCGACACCTCGGTAAGGCGAACGGAGTGGTCGCGGCCGAGGCGTTCATGACCGTGCTCGGCCTGGTCGTGCTCTACTGCATCGAGCGAGTCGGCCACGCGATGCGACCGGAGCTCGCCAGGAGCAAACAGCTCGACCGCACGATGCTCATCGGCGGCGGAGCGTTCATGATCGGCTGGACCGATCTCAGCGTGGCCATCGGGCACCTCGACGACGTACTCGCACTGACCTTCGTGACGCTCGCGGTGTGCGCGTTGACCGCGAACCTGCCGGCCGTCGCCGGTATCTGCCTCGGGCTGTCCGTGGACGCGAAGCCCTGGGCACTGGTGTTCCTGGCGCTGGTCCTCACAGTGCCCAGCTTCATGCGGCGGGAAGTGGCCGTGGTCACGATCGCGGTGGTGGTGCTGGCCTGGCTGCCGTTCGTCGTCGCGGATTGGCACACGGTGACGGCGGCCTCGCAGTTCACCATCCCGAACGAGGCGGCCTCGTCGCTTCGCGCTCTCGGCGTGCCCGATGCGAGCACGCCGAAGTGGGACCGCGTGGGACAGATCGGGCTCGGCTGCCTGCTCGGCGGGATCGCGGTGTGGCGCCGCCGCTGGCCCGCGATCATCCTGCTCGGCGTCGGCGCGCGAATAGTGCTCGATCCCGGCGTCTACGCGTACTACACGTCCGGGATCCTGCTCGGCGCTTTGCTGTGGGACATGCTCGGTCTGCGCCGACCGATACCGCTGTGGACGCTCGTCTCGGGCGCGGCCCTCGCGGTCACGCCGATATTCGTCTCAGACGCCGCCGTGCTCGGCCAAGTGCGGCTGTGGTTGGTGGTCGCTTTCTCCGCCGCGCTGCTGCTCGCCCCCGCCTACCCCGTCGGTCCGCTCGCGCGACGCGGACTCGGTCGCCGGAGGAAGACCGCCCGCTGAGCCGCCGGGGGGCTGGATCACAGCCGTCGGTACGATTGGTCTTCATCATGGCAATGACTCAAGGTCTTCGTGCCGCCGAACCTCAGGCCGGCGGGTTTCGCCGAGGCCTGCGACGAATGCTGCGGCAGTGCCTCATAGCGGCGATCGTGTGCGTCGTGAGCTTCACCGGGTTCGGTTTCGTCTACAACCTGGCCACCGAGGGCGCGGTGCCGTATCCGCCCGGGCTGACGTTCGTGCGGACCGGCGACATCTCAACGCGCTACCGCGAGTGGGGCACGACCGGCACGCCGGTGCTGCTCCTGCACGGTTTCGTCGAATCCGCGGACACCTGGGCGTCGACGGCCGAACTGCTCGCGCGCGATCACCGCGTCTACGCGATCGACCTTGACGGATACGGGTACTCGGAGCGTGTCGCGCCATACGACACAGCGCACCTGACGCAGCAGGTCCTCGACTTCATCAGTGTCATGCATCTACAGCGCCCGATCGTCGTGGGGCATTCGAGCGGCGCTGCGGTCGCCGCGGCTGTGGCACTCGCAGCACCGGTGAACGTCGGCGGCGTGATGTTCCTCGACGGAGACGGCCTTCCGCTGGACGGCACGGCCAACGGCGGCCGCGACGACGGCGGCACGGGCCTTTGGATCCCGCAGCCCTTTCGCACGACCCTGCTTCGCCTCGTGGTGCGCTCCGATGATGTGTTCCGAGCTGCCTATGAGGCGACGTGCGGCCCGCGCTGCCCGGCGCTCACGGAGGCGGGCATCGAACAGTGGCGGCGGCCGTTCCAGGTCGCGGGGGCGGAGGCGGCGGCGTTCGCTGTGCTGAGCGCGGGAATCCCGGCGCTTCCGGTCGACAGCCTGCACCGGCTCGCGAGCCTGCCGATGCCGAAGTCGGTGGTCTACGGCGCCGAGGATCCTGAATACGCGCCAGGCTCAGCCGAACAGACGGCCGCGCGGATCGGCGCCCCGGCGCCCACCTTGATCCCCAACGCGCGGCACCTGACGCTGATCAGCGACCCGGCGACAGTTGCCGCGGCGGTGGAGAGTCTCGCTGCGCGCGCTTAGCCGAGGACGCTGATGGCCGCATCGTAGTCGGGCTCGTCGGCGATCTCGGGCACCAGCTGCGTGTAGGTGACCGTGTTGTTCTCGTCGAGCACGACGACGGCACGCGCGGCCAGGCCGGTCATCGGGCCGGAGGCGATGGCCACGCCGTAGTCGGCGAGGAAGTCGGTGCCGCGCAGAGTGGAGAGGGTCACCACGTTCTCCAGACCCTCGGCGCCGCAGAACCGCGCCTGGGCGAACGGCAGGTCCGCGGAGATGCACAGGACCACGGTGTTATCCAGCTTCGACACCAGTTCGTTGAACTTGCGCACCGAGCTCGCGCAGGTGGGGGTGTCCACGCTGGGGAAGATGTTGAGAACCTTGCGCTTGTCGCCGAAGGACTCCAGCGCGACGTCCGCGAGGCCCTTGCCGACCAGGGCGAATGCGGGAGCGGGAGTGCCCGTCTGCGGGAGCTGCCCGCCGACCTCGATCGGAGTGCCCTTCAGCGTGACAGTGGACATGTGGAGTGCCTCCCAGTGGGTTCACTGCCCGGACCACGTGGCCGCGGTCAGCCATCGACAGTGTTCGAAATGGTGCTCGAATCCTATCCGGCCGTCGGTTCGCACGTGATGACCGGGGCTCGCGGGGACCACGTGTGGCGCGGTGGGTGAAGATTCTTTCCGCAGCACCGCATCCGCGTCGTCGAACCGGGCGTGTAATCGGGAGATCGCGTCCCCGGGGTGGTTCGCGGCTCTGGAGCACGGGACTTTGGAGGAGGGGGCGCAGTGCCAGGTGAACTCGATTTCGACGAGTTCTACACGGCCAGCTTCCGGCGCATCGTAAGTCAGATCTACGCGATGACCGGAAACCTGGCCGAGGCGGAGGATTCGGTCCAGGAGGCGTACGCGCGAGCCTGGCAGCGGTGGGACGACGTGCGCAGATACGGGGATCCGGACGCCTGGATCCGGACCGTCGCCTACCGGCTGTCCGTCTCGGCCTGGCGCAAGACCGTCAACCGCACCGCGGCCCACCGCCGGGCGGCCGCCGTGCCCGAACTGCCCGGGCTGAGCCCGGACCACCTGACCCTGGTGGCCGCGCTGCGCCAGATCAACCCGGACCAGCGCCGCGCGATCGTGCTCTACCATCTCGTCGGCCTCACGATCGGCGAGATAGCCAGGGAGACCGGAGCCCCGGAGGGCACGGTCAAATCCCACCTGAACCGCGGCCGCAAGGCCCTGGCCCCGCTGGTTTCCGAATTCGCCGAGGTCGGCTCGGGCGGTCCCCGCCGTTCCGGCACCGGCCTGGCAGGGGAGTGGTGAGCGCGACCATGCCTGAAAGCTTCGACTCCATGCTGTCCGAACTGGCCGATGCCGCCGTCTCGGCGACCGGGCTGCCGGACATCGCCGCGATCCGCAAGCGCGCCCGGCAGCGCACAGTACGTCATCGTATGGCCGTCTCGGCCCTGGCCGTCGCGCTCGTCGGCGTCTCCGGCGTGGCCGTAGCGGCGGTGGCCGCCCACCGCCCGTGGACGTCCACCGGCGTCGCTGCGGCGGCCAGCCCCGGCACGACGGCGACTGTGCGTTCGGCCGCGCCGAGCCCGAGCCTCCTCGGCACGCCGAGTCCCACGCCCACGTCGGCCGCATCGTCGGCGTCGTCATCTGCGTCGTCGACCGCCTCTGCCTTCAGGGCGCCGACGGTCGGGTTGTGGAAGCGGTCCGACGCGACCACGGGCTACCTGGTGATTTACGGGCCGGACGGCACGAACGGCCAGAACGCGGTGATCGGAATCACCGAGGCCGGCAGCTGGGATCTGTGTTACGGCATCATCGCGCCGGTGAACGCGAAGGGCATATACCCGATCACCGGGGTCCAGTGCGGCGGAAATCTTGCCCCTGACATGCAGCTGGGCTTCGACAAGGGCACCGGGTTCATCCTGTTCGTTCCGGCGACCAAAACCACCGCCGCGTATACGATTCCGTACCAGAACGACGACACCGACCTCGGCGACGCGGGTGTGAACCCGAACATTCAGGCAGCCGTGGGAACGTGGGTGGATTCGGCCGGCCGGAAGTTCACCTTCTCCGCCAACGGCACCGCCGTCTGGAGCGGCCTCAGCCACGGCTCGGTCCAGAGCGGCACCGGGACGGTCCAGAGCGCTCTGGGCGGGCTGAGCGTGCTCGTGCCGTGTTCCAGCGGCACCGGATACTGCGGCGTCTTCCAGTTGGTGTTCAATCCGAGCCTGACCCAGATGACCGTGATCGGAAGCTACGGGCCGGATCAGTTCCAGCCCGCCACGGGCAGCACGGGCAGCACGTCCGCGACACCCTGACCGATTCCTTTTCCTCGCCGCCGAGGTCTACCTGGGAGAAGCTGGAACTCGAGCAGGGAGCGCAAGCGATGACGGCAGAGGGAACGGTCCAGGTGGTGACGGCGGAGCTGAGCCGGGCGGCGAACAGCACGATGGAGGTGCTGCGGCAGGTGCGGGCCGAGCAGATGGCCGCGCCGACGCCGTGTGCGTCCTGGGACGTGCACGCGCTGATCAACCACTTCGTCGGGTCGGCGCGGTGGTGGGCGGCGATGCTCGACGGGAAGGACGACGGCGCCGCCCCGGACTATGCGGCCGGAGACTACCTGGCCGCGTACGAGGAGAGCATCCGGATCGCGTGCGCGGCGTTCACCGACGAGGGCGCGCTGGAGAAGGTGGTCCGAATGGAGCAGGGCGAGTTCCCCGGCGTGATGCTGCTCGGTTTCGCCGCGGCGGACCAGTTCACGCACGGCTGGGATCTGGCGCGAGCCATCGGGTTGCCCACTGCCGAGCTCGACCCCGAGCTGGCCGAGGGCCTGCTCGCGCAGGCCAGGTTCGCCGTCACGGACGCCTACCGCGGGCCGGACGGCGAGGCCGTGTTCGGACCGGAACGCCCGGCCCGCGCGGGGGCCGGGCCGGCCGACCGGCTCGCCGCGTTCCTCGGCCGGTCGGTGTAATCGATGGCTGATACAGCCGCGTTCGTCGCGGAGACCGAGCCGTACCGGCGTGAGCTGTTCGCGCACTGCTACCGGATGCTCGGTTCGGTTCCGGATGCCGAGGACCTGGTGCAGGACACGTACCTGCGTGCCTGGCGGTCCTACGGGGGCTTCGAGGGCCGCTCGTCCGTGCGGACGTGGCTGTATCAGATCGCGACGAACTGCTGCCTGACCGCGCTGGCCGACCATCGTCGCAGGATGCTGCCCTCGGGACTCTGCGCGGCGGAACCGGATCTCGAGGCGCCGCCGGAGCCGGCCGGCACGGACGGTACCGGCGTCAGTTGGTTGCAGCCGGTTCCGGACGACCGGGTACTGACGCAGGGGGTCGGCGAGGGCGATCCCGCGGCGATCGTCGCCGAGCGGGAAGGTGTGCGGCTCGCACTGATCGCGGGCCTGCAACATCTCCCGGCGCGGCAGCGCGCGGTGCTGGTGCTGCGGGAGGTGCTGGCGTTCCCGGCGCGCGACGTCGCGGCGATGCTCGACACCACCACCGCGTCGGTCAAGAGTGCGCTGCAGCGCGCCCGAGCCACGCTGCGGGAACATGCTCCGGACGCCGAGCGGATCGCCGAGCCGGACGAGCCGCGTACGAGGGAGCTGCTCGAGCGGTACATCGCAGCGTTCGAAAACGCCGACGCGGCAGAGCTGGAACGGCTGCTGGTGGAGGACGTCGTGCTGGAGGCGACCCCGATGCGCAGCTGGTACGCCGGCCGCAAGACGTGCGTGCCCGTCCTGCGCTCGCATGTGATCGGTGCGCCCGGAACCTGGCGCATGTACGCAACTCGTGCCAACGGCCAGCCCGCTCTCGTCGGGTACACGCGTGACGCGTCGGGCGTCTTCCGGCCATACGGCGTGACCCTGCTGACCGTCATTGACGAGGGGATCAGCAGGGTCACGTCGTTCGGAGATCCAGAGCTGGTAGTAGCTTTCGGCTACCCGCGGCTGCCTCCGCCATCTGCGGTGTAGGCGCGTACGTCCGCAGTGCTCCACCAGCTGCCGCTGGCGGTAGTCAGAGTCATGCGGACGTACTGGATCGGCCCTCCGTCGAGGGCGACGGTGGTGAATTGGCCGGCGCCAGTGCCGTTGGGTACGACGGTGGTCCAGTCGGTGCCGTCCGAACTTGTCTGGACGGTGTATCCGCGCGGGTAGTCGCCGGTGGAGGCGCCGGTGTCGAAGACGACCTGGCGTGCGTGGATCTCCTTGCCGAAGTCGACCTGGAGGTACTGGCCGGGGGCCTGGGCGGCGTCGGTGGAGTAGCGGGTGCTCGCGTCGCCGTCCACGGCGTTGGCTACCGCGTCGGAGCCCGAAGTGGCGGGGTTCGCGGCGGCGGTCCAGCCGGTCGGGTCGACCTGCTGGAGCGGGTGGGCTCCGGCGAGGTTGCCGTGCCAGACGAAGGTGGCGAGCGAGTCGCCGGGCAGCGTGTAGGTGAAGCGCTGGTCGCCCTCCTGGACGGCGAATGCCTGCGCGTTGTCGTTCTCGTTGTGCGCGACCAGGACTGTGGAACCGTCGGGGTTGACGAACGCCACGTCCTCGACCTCGCCGTTCCAACCCGTGGTGCCGAAGGAGGTGCTACCGATTCTGACCGCGCCGGGCTGGACGAAGCGGGAGAGTTGGCCCAGGGCGTAGTACTCGGCGTTGTTCGTGACGGTATCGCCAGGGCCGACGGTCACCACACCGGTGCAGGTGCCGCAGCCACCGACGTGCGGGCCGCCCTGGGGGTTGAGCGCGAGGTCCCAGTTGACCACGGTGCTCGACCAGTTGCGGGTGGAGCCGATCTCCAGGTTGCGTGAGTGCCACTTGAGAGTGTCGGAGAAGGTGTTCGCGGGGTCAGAGGACTGACTGCCCGAGCACTCGGTCTCGTCGATCTGCTCGTTCGGGTACTGGTCGTGGAGCGCGGTCATCGCGCTGGGATCGCCGTAGTAGCAGTGCTCGGCGATGCCGGAGATCCACTGAGCTGCAGGCGAATTCAGCAGCTGCTGCGGGTAGTCGTTGATGTCCATCGTTTCGTCGGCCGGGGTACCGGTGATGTTCGTGGTGTCCTCGGACCAGTTGTGGTCGTACCCGTAGATCTCGGTGTCCAGGTGCGCGGCCTTGAGCATGGGGCCGAGGTCCTCGATGACTGCGGCTTCCTGCCACGAGGGCATGTCAGTGCCGGGGTACGTGTTCGACGTGCGGTTCTGCGGCTCGTTCTGAATGGTGATCGCGTTGATGCGTACGTCGTTGGCTCGGTAGGCCTCGATGAACTTGAGCAGATAGAGGGCGTACGACTGGCACATCTGCGGCGTGGCGGTCAGCCGGCCGCCGATCAGTGAGTCAGAGGTCTTCATCCACGCGGGCGGGCTCCACGGCGTGGCCATGATCTGCAGGTGCGGGTTGAGGTGCTCGGCTTCGCGCAGCAGCGGCAGTATCTGGGCCTGGTCGTGGGCGATGCTGAAGTCCTTCATCGCGTAGTCGGTTTGGCCGGCGGGCAGGTCGTCGTAAGTGGAGGGAGCGGTGGCGACCATGTCCGTGCCGCCGATCGGCTGACGCAGGTAGTCCAGGCCGTCGCCGGTGATCGGGGAGAAGAGCGAGGCCATGGTCTCGGCCCGTTGCGCGGCCGGGAGGGTGTAGAGCACTGAGGCGGAGGCGTCGGTGATCGAGGCCCCGAAGCCCTGCATCGTCTGGAAGGTCTGGGTCGGATCGACCACGGCGGTCGGCGCGGTGCTCGGAGCCGCGGAGAACTGTACGGTCCCCAGATCGCTGAGCTTGTCCGCACCGTTCGCCGTGGTGATCCAGACGTGGGCCGTGGGACTCCACGCCCCGGAACTCGCGGCGTCGGCGGCTGAGGCGGTGGTTCCGGCCGCGGCCGCGGCGAGCGCGGAGATGAAGCCGGCAGCGCCGACCAGCGTCCGATGTCGCGAAATTCGCATGGCTGTCCCGGTCCTTCTAGGAGTTCTGGTCTACGAGATCTGGTCTAAGAGATCTGTTCTACGAGATCTGGTCGAGCTGGAAGGATTGCGCGGAGTCGTCGTTTGCGGAGCAGGTCCATTGCTGGAGCCGGGCACCGGGCGAGGTGGACACGTTGGTGACGTCCAGGCACTCGGTACCGCTGTTCTCCACAGAGAGCTGATAGTCGCCGTTGCCGAGGGAGACCGGTTTCCACTGCTGGTTGGTGCCGCCGGTCGCGCTCCAGGTCTGGATCGCGATGCCGTTCCCCGTGGCTCCGGTCCCGCCGGTCACATCCCACACCTCAGTGGGCGCGTTCTTGTTGGCGACCTGGTAGTAGCCGTTGGCACCGGTCTGGAACTGCCAGAGCTGGTTGGCCGCGCCGGTGCACGTGTTCTGCTGTACCGCCGTGCCGTTCGAGGTGCCGGAGCCTGCGGTCTCGACGCACAGGCCGCTGTTGGTGTTCTTCACCTCGTACCAGCCGGACGTGTCGACCGGGCCGGTGCTCGTCGTCGCGGGCCAGGTGAAGGTCGCGACCGCGCCGGCGGGCAGCGTGTAGTCGAAGTGCTGGCCGTTCTCGTCGACTCCGAAGGTGTTCGCGCTGGAGGTGTTCGAGTTCAGCACGATCATCGCCGTGGAGCCGTCAGGGTTCTGGAAGGCGACGTCCTCGATGTTACCGGAACCGAATGTATTTGAGTTGATGCGAACGGCGCCGGGTTTGACGAACTTGCTGGCCTGGCCGAGGCTGTAGTACTCGGCGTTGTAGTTGGCGGTGCCGGCCGAGTTGTTGACCGTGACCACCGCGGTGCAGGTGGTGCAGTTCATGGACGGGCCGCCGCTTGGATTCAGCGCCATGTTCCAGGTCACGACGGTCTTCGCGTAGTTGCGCGTCGCGTCGATGATCAGGTTCTCGGTTTCCCAGTCAAGGGTGTCGGCGAAGGTGTTCGCCGGGTTCGAGGACTGGGAGCCGGAGCACTCGGTGAAGTACGTGCCGTAGCTCGGGTACGCCTGCTCCACCGTCGTCTGGGCGCTGGGGGCTCCGGAGTAGCAGTGCCATGCGGTGCCGGTCACGTACTGTGCGGCGGCCGAGTCGCCGAGCACGGTCTCGGGGAAGCCGGGGTCGTTCCAGTTGTGGTCGTAGTCCAGGATCCCGGTGCTCAGCCCGGCAGAGCGGATGGCCGGTCCCAGGTTGTTCGCGATGAGGTTGGCCTCCTGGGTGGAGGTCAACGTCGAGCCCGGGTAGTTCGAGGGGGAGTATTCGGGCTCGTTCTGCGGGGTGATGAGCGAGATGGGCACTCCGGCCGCGTCGTACGCCTGGATGAACTTGACCAGGTAGTTCGCGAACGCCTGGTAGTCCGAGGAATTGAGCGAGCCGCCGATCATCGAGCCGCTGGTCTTCATCCAACCCGGCGGGCTCCACGGCGTGGCCATGATCGTGGTCTGCGGGTTGATCGACAGAGCCTGCTGCAGGATCGGGATGATGTACGCGTTGTCGTGGGTGACCGAGAAGTGGGTGAGCGAGGGATCGGTCTGACCCGCGGGCATGTCGTCGTAGCTGAACAGCGAGCTGGAGAAGTCAGAGGCACCGATCGGCTGGCGCAGGAAGTCCAGGCCGATGCCCTGGCTCGGGTCGAACAGCTTCGTCATGATCTGGTTGCGCAGCGGCGAGGCGGCCACCAGCGACGCCGAGGAGTCGGTGAACGACGCCCCGAACCCGGTCATGGACTGGTACGTGGTGGCCGGATTGATCGTGATGACCTGGCTCTGCGAGCTGGCGCCGGCGGCGAACGCGCTGCCGGTCTGCCGGGCGAGCAGTTGGCTCTGGTCGGTGGTGGTCTCCCAGACCGAGACCGCGGGGCCTGCGGCGGCCTGGGCGGTGGAGGCGAGTCCGACGCCAGTGACCGCGGTAGCAGCCAGCGCCGTGACGCCGATCGCCGCAGTGGCGAATCTGGCCCTGTTCCGGGACAACGCTGTCCCTCCTTCGTGGGTTGTGGCCGTCGCCCGAGTGGGCGGGCGAGGCCCGTGCGTGAAACAATATGTAACGCTTTCTGGAACAACGGCGAGGCTCAGCTAACTGCCGGCCTTGGCCCCTGTCAAGGCTTCTTGGCCGCTCAGCCCAAGACCATCTGCGCTGATATGCTCCCCCCCGTGAAACGAGTTGATGTAACAAATGGCTAGGACGGCGGGTACCCGGGTCACGGTGCGGGCCATCGCCGCCGAGGCCGGCGTGTCGATCGCCACGGTCTCGCGCGTGATGAACGGCCGCGTCCCGGTGAGCGACGAGACGCAGGATCTGGTGCGCCGCGCGGTCGAACGGCTCGGCGCGCCGCCCCCCGCCGCGCGCGGATCCGCCGACGGCGCCGTCTACGTCTACTGCCCGTACGTGCTCACCGATTATTTCGGGCTGATCGTCTCCTCGATCGCTGAGACGCTCGACCTGCACGGCAGAAGGCTGATCCTGGGAGCGGGCACGGCCTCGCGCAACTCCCTCGCGCTCCCCACGCTGCCGAACGACCCGGCCGTCGCCGGCGCCATCATGGTTCTGCCGCCCGAGCCCAGCGAGGAACTCGAAGCCCTGCGTGCCCGCGGGCTGCCCTTCGTCGTGATCGACCCGATGACGCCGCTGCGCGAGGACATCGCTGCCGTGAGCGCCGCGCACGTCGCCGGAGCCCGCAGCGTCACTGCGCACCTCACCGCACTCGGCCACCGTCGCATCGGCGTGATCAACGGCCCCAACGAGTGGCTGGCCAGCCACTCGCGTTTCGTGGGCCATACCTCGGCGCTCGCCGAGACCGGCATCCTGCCCGAGCCCGACCTGGTGCGCAGTATCGAACCGACGGTGGACCTCGGCTATCGCGCCGGGTGCGAACTGCTCGACCTGCCCCAGCGCCCGAGCGCCATCGTCGCCTTCAACGACAAGGCCGCCGTCGGTGCCCTACGCGCCGCCGCCGAGCGGGCCCTCCGCGTACCCGAAGACCTCTCGGTCACCGGCTTCGACGACATCGACCTCGGCCGCAGCACTACACCGACGATCACGACCGTCCGCCAGCCGCTCGAAGAGATGGGCCGCATGGCCGTCTCCCTGCTCGAGCGCCTCCTGTCGCGGCACACCGTGGACACCCTCCACATCGAGCTCGCCACGCATCTGATCGTGCGCGGCTCCACCGGCCCGGCGTCACGTCCCTGATGCCTACGCAGTGGGTGTGTTCCGTGGCGCATCCAGCGGCCCGGTAGTCCAGGACGCGAGGATGGTCAAGGCGTCGTGCGATGGGGTGCCGGGTTCTGCAGTGAGCACCATCAGTCGCTGGCCAGAGTTGTCCGGGCTGTTCCAGGTGTCGCAGTCGAGCGTCAGGTCACCGACGAGCTGGTGGCGGTAATGCTTTGTGCCGTGCCCGGAGCCGGTGACGCGGTGCTCGGCCCACCAGGTGCGGAAGTCAGGGTCCTGCACGGACAGCTCGCCGACGAGCCGGACGAGTTCGGGGTCGTTCGGATCGGCGGCGGCTTCCATGCGTAGCGCGGCGACGGCGTCGCGCGCGTCGTGGGCCCACTCCTTGTGCATGGCGCGGAAGACCGGATCGGTGAACAGCAGACGCACGTAGTTGCGTTGGCCGGGCGGGACTTGTGCGAAGTCGAGGTAGAGGGCCTTGGCGCCGTGGTTCCACGCGAGGATGTCGAGTCGTTTTCCGAGCACGACCGCAGGGGTGGCGGTTAGCTGATCGAGCAGCCGTCGCGTGGCCGGGCGCACGCGCTGAGCCGGTCGCCGCCGATTCGGTCGGACCGCGACCTGGCCGGCGATCTGATACAGGTACGCCTGCTGGTCGTCGTCAAGGCGAAGGGCCGTGCAGAGGGTGGCGAGCACGGAGGCCGACGCGTGCACCCGGCCCTGCTCCAAGCGCGTGTAGTAATCGACACTGATGGCCGCCAGTTGTGCGACCTCTTCCCGGCGGAGCCCGGCGACTTTGCGGTGCTGGTCGGTCTCGGGCAGCCCGACCTCGTGCGGTGCGAGCCGAGCTCGGCACGCCTTGAGGAACGCACCGAGTTCGCGCTGCTCAGGGATGGCTGCCATGCGTTCATTGTCCCGCAGGGGCGCGCGAGTTGGGTGGGCAGAATCGTTCCCAGGCAGGATCTTGCTGCTTTTGCAGAAGGAATGGCACCCCGATGGTGGAGATGTGTCCGGCAAGAGCGCTGGGCACCGGAGCCCGCCAGCACAGTGCGGACCCGTAGCCGCGAGCAACGCAACTATACGGAGCAGTTCATGCCCAGGATCGACGTCACCTTCGACAGCGCCGGCATCCCATTGGCCGGTCACCTCCACGTTCCCGACACGCGAGCGGCGGGCCCCCGGCCGGCCGTCGTCGTCGGCCATCCGGGTAGCGGAGTCAAGGAGCAGGCCGCAGGCCTCTACGCGCGGCGGCTCTCGGAACAGGGCTTCGTCGCGCTTGCCTTCGACGCTGCGTACCAGGGGGAGAGCGGCGGCGAGCCGCGCGGCCTGGAAGACCCCGCGCACCGAGTGGAGGACCTCAAGGCCGCCGTCTCCTTCCTGACCACCCGCGACGAGGTAGACGCCGAGCGCATCGGCGCCCTCGGCGTCTGCGCGTCCGGGGGATACGTGCTCTCCGCGACCGCGGGCGACCACCGGATCAAGGCAGCGGCCACCGTCAGTGCCGTAGACATCGCGCGACACTTCCGCCTGGGCGGCGACGGGACCCAGGACCCGGCCACCTTCCAGGGAATGCTCGACGCGGCGGCGCGCGCTCGGACCGCCGTCGCGCACGGCGAGGATCCGGGCGCGCTACCCCTGTTCCCCGCCACGATCGAGCAGGCCAGGGAGTTGGGCGGTGAATACGGGGCCGAAGGGTTCGAGTACTACTGCACCCCGCGTGCCCACCACCCGCGCTCGGCGCGCACCCTCGACTGGACCAGCGTCGACAAGATGGCCGCGTTCGACGCCTTCGCGCTCATTCCCTTGATCGGGTCGCGGCCGTTGCTGATGATCGCGGGCACCCGCGCCGTGACGTCGTGGATGAGCATCGACGCGTTCCAGCGGGCCGTCGGGCCCAAGCAGTTCCTTTGGATCGAGGACGCCAGCCACAACGATCTGTATGACAAGAAGCAGTACGTTGACCCGGCAGTCGAGAGGCTCTCCACGTTCTTCGCCGAACATCTCGTCGAAACGCGCTGAACGTACCAAACACGCTAAGAGCCGGCCGCTTCGTAAGCCTGGCCGAGCAGGTTGGGCGCGCCGCCTGGCTGAAACAGGCCGGACTGTCCGGGTGTCGTAGCGGGGAACGCGAACCACGAGTAGCGCTGGACGTAGGACAGTCCTTGGAGCATGGACGTCGACGCGCTGACGAACGCGGCCTGCTGCTGCGCGGACGGGTATGTCGGCGTGGACCCGGAGAAGCTGATCAGCGCGTACTCGGTGAGCCAGATCGGCAGGTCATAGCGCGCGTGGATGGCCTGGATATAGCTCTCGAGCTGGCTGACGGCGTCCGAGGTGGTGAAGTCCGAGCCGTACCAGTGCACGGTGATGAAATCGACGCGGTAGCCGCGCGCTTTGGCACCCTGCATGAACTGGTCGAGCCAGCCGCCCGGGGTCGCGGCGTTCACGGCGACGGCCGGACTCCCGAGAGTCAGACCGGTGGCCATCAGTTTCGGCCACAGGTCGAGGGCTTGCTGCGGCGTCATGTTCGCCTGGCTCGAACTGTCGGGTTCGTTGAAGCCGAGCAGGTCGCCGCCCTCATGCTCGACCTCGGTGAGATTCGCGCTCGTCACTGAGTTCGCGCCCCACATCATGGGGACGAACTGGACGTTCCGAGGGCTCGAGATTCCCTGCGGATCGGCGGCCCAGTTGTAGTACCAGGAGACTCCCGATGCGGCGAATGCATTGTCGATGCCAGAGAAGTTCCAGGTCGCGGCGCCCTTCTTGGTTGAGGTCGCGGGCGACGCCAGTACCGCCGCTGCGGAGGTGTGTGGGGCGGCGGATGTTTTGGGCGCGGCCGCCGACGAAGCTGCCGACGAAGCCACCGACGCGGCTGCCGATGCGGTCGACTGGGTCGGGGCTGCGGGCGACGTGATCGTCGGCGTAGGCGTCGATGTCGTGGTCAGTGTCTTGATCTGTGCGGCGGAAGCCGTCTGCCGCGTGGGCTGTTGATTGGACACGACCGCCGTGGCAACGGCCGCCGCCGCGACCACCGCCGTCACCCCCACTGCGGCGTGCGTTGATACCGACAACCGGCCGAGCCGCAGTCGCCGTGCCTGCGCGACGGTGCGCACAGCGCGATCAGTGGCATGCCCCTGCTGCATGGCCTGCAGAACCTTCGGGCTCAGGACGACGGCCACGGGTACGAGCCCGAGCCCGACCAGCAGTCCGTCAGCCGGCATCAGGCCACGAGCACACTCGCCGCAGTCAGTGCACGAACGTACGTGTCGGCCGAGGCGCTTACGCCACAGCGGGCTGGGCATGCCGTTCCAACCCGCTGCCAGCGCGGAGAGTTCGGCGCAGCGCGGAGTGCGGTTCAGCGAGCGAACCAGGACCCTGCCGAGATCGAGCTGCTGCCTCATCCGCTGTACCCGGACCGCAGCGTGCTGCGTCGTCACCTCGAGTGCGTTGGCGAGTTCAGTGCGCTTGAGGCTGCCTGCGGCCTCGAGCCACCACAGCGCGAGGAGTTCCTGATCCGCCTCGTCGAGCCAGCGGGTGGCTTCGGCGACCTCGCGGCGTTGGCCACTGAGCCCCAGGCGCAAGACGCAGACATCGACGAAGTCCCCCGCCGGGTCGGGACGCTCGGGCGCGGAGGCGAGCGAGGTCGGTTGTGGCGCCTGGGCGCGCTCGGCATAGTGCCAGCGCAGCTGGCGTATCGCGACCGCCGCGACCCACGAGCGGAACGCGGTGGGCTTACGCAGCTGCGGCAGGCCGCGGACGATCCCCAGCATGCTCTCCTGGACGACATCGTCGACGTCCGCATGACCGCGCAGACTGTGACCGATGATGTTGTACACGAGCGGCAGGCTGAACGACAGCAACTCTTCGAGCGCATCCTGATCCCCCCGCTGAGCGGCGGTCACAGTCTCGGCCGAGGGGTTGCCGACGGCGTCGTCGTACCGTGCTGTTCTCGTCATCGTGCCTCTCGCTTCGTTCGCCGTACCGTCGCTCGACGCGCTGTGCCCGGCCGGGTGGAATGTACTCCCTGTGTGTGGAGTCAGGCGGCCGAGCGAGTGGATAACGAAAATCCCAAGATCTAGCCGCGGGATTTCTGTTATCGCGAGACGCAGCAGGTCTACCCCCTCCACGAAGAGGACACATACGCCAAGGAGCGAGTGACGAGGCAGCACGGATGTCGACGGTTACGACCGTCGCGGCGACTCAGGCCGCGACGTCGAGTAACACTGCGGCAGCGCCGGCGGTCGGCACAGGTGAGGGCTTGGTCACGTTAGCCAACTCGACCTCGCAGACCATCTGGCCGGCCGCCCATTTCGCGCCTCATGCGGGAAACCGTCTGAGCTGACTTCCTGCTCACTTCCGGCTCGGAAGCATCGCAAGTGCCTGTGAGCGCTGGGTGACCAGGTCGGCGTAGGTGCCGTCGCGCTCAGCCCAGCGGTGCATCTGTACGCCCTGGACGAGGATCTCGTGCGGAGTGGGGTCGGTCTGGAGCAGGTCCATCACCTCGGTGGCGAAATCGGCCAGTCGGAGCGCGCGGGGGTTGTTCTGTGCGTGTTCCGGCAGGGTGGCGACGGCCGGGGGGACGAGCTCGGCGACGTTGATGCCGGTGCCGTCCAGTTGTGCGCGGAGTGCTTCGGAGTAGGCGTGCACGCCGGCCTTGGAGGCGGCGTAGGTGGGCATCGGCGGGAAGGGCAGGAATGCGATGCCCGAGGTGACCGTGATGATGGTGCCGGCGCCGCGTGCGATCAGGTGCGGAGTGAATGCGTCGATGACGCGGATGGTGCCCAGGAGGTTGGTGTCGATCGTCGTCTCGGCGGCACTGAAGTGCGCTGGATCGCGCAGGTCCTCGGGGATCATGACCCCGGACATCGTCATGACCGTGTCGAGGTTCGGGTGGGTGTGCAGGATCGTGTCGCGGGCACGGTCGATGCTGCTCTGGTCGGTCACGTCGATTTGAACGGTCGCGAAGCCCGCTGCCGCGATCTGGTCGAGCAGGTCGGTTCGTCGGCCGCCGACGATGACGGTGCTGCCGGCCTTGGCGAATCGCCTGGCAAGCTCGAGACCGATTCCCGAGGTGGCTCCGGCGATGAATACGGTGCGATCGGTGATGTCCATGGCTTCAGTCTTGAGCTGTTTCCCGGCCTTAGGCAGTGCCCCCGTCTTCCGGGGTCCTCGCAGGGCCCCGCTTGAGAGATGACAGTGGTGACGGGACCGGAGTTACGATGTTCACTATGAGTGACGAAGATCGCGCCAGCCGGCTCGGCAGCTATCTCCGGGCCCGGCGGGATTTGGTCACCCCGGAGCAGGCCGGGATTCCGGCAGGTGCGCACCGCCGCGTTCCCGGGCTGCGGCGTGAGGAGGTGGCGCTGCTCGCCGGCATCAGTGCCGACTACTACCTGCGGTTGGAGCGCGGCCGCGACAACAACCCCTCGGTCCAGGTCCTCGAATCGCTCGCGCGGGTCCTACGACTCGACGAGGTCGAGCAGGAATACCTCCTCAGCCTGGCCGCCTCGCGCCCCAGACCGCAGCGGCGCCGGAAGCCCGAACGCGTGCCTGCACGGCTTCACCAGCTGCTGGCAAGCGTGCAGGTCCCCGCGTTCGTCGAAGGGCGTGCCTTCGATGTGCTCGCATCCAACCAGCTCGCCGTCGCGCTCTCCCCGCGCCTTCAGCCCGGATACAACCGATTGCGATCACTGCTCCTCGATCCCGAGGAACAGGCGTTCCAGAAGAACTGGACGCGCTCTGCAGAGGGATTCATCGCCGCTTTCAGGAAGTCCATCGGCGACGACGTCGACGACCCGCGGTTCGTGGAGCTGGTCGGCGAGCTGGCCCTCTCGAGCGAGCGGTTCCGAGCCCTCTGGGCGCGTCAGGATATCCGCAACCTGGATGGCGGCACCGCCACCGTGAATCATCCTGTTGTCGGGGAACTACGCCTGCACCGAGACAAGCTCCCCGTCGACGACGTGCTCCTCGTCCTCTACTACCCCGACCAGGGCAGCGAGAGCGACGAGAAACTACGGATGCTCGCCTCCCTGATCCATCAATAGCCGGACAGCATTGTCGCGTTTGTCGCGGCCCGCAGCGGTCGTCTTTGCCGGGCGACGGCCCGGTTGGCGGAAAACCGGTTTCGGCCGCCAGTACGTGCACGCTAGCGTCAGTGCAACACGTCCGCCGTCGAGTGCGGACCTGAATCTGGGAGGGTGACGATGCTTCGCGAGACTTTCGCCGCCGTCGCCTCCCGGCCTCGCTTCGAGGTGATCCTGGTGTCTTCGCCGGCTCGGCGCCGGCTGCGCGGCCTGCGCTGAGGATCCCACCGGACCCCGTCTTGCGACCCTGATTCAGGGTCTGCATACGGCTGCCGTCGGCAGCCGTGTCCGGGAATCGCGCTGTCCTGATCCGGATCGATCCGAGAGACCCGAGACCGTGCGTACTCACCAGAACTCGAACAGAACCACCGCCCTCGCCGTCGTCCGCAACTTGGGCATCCTGGCCCATGTGGACGCCGGAAAGACCACCGTCACCGAGCGGATGCTGTTCCGCACCGGCGCCGTGCACAAGCGCGGCGAGGTGCACGACGGCACCACCGTCACCGACTTCGACCCGCAGGAGCGCGACCGCGGCATCACCATCTTCGCCGCAGCCGTCACCTGCACCTGGAACGAGCATCGCCTCAACCTGATCGACACGCCCGGGCACGTCGACTTCTCCGACGAGGTCGAGCGCTCGCTGCGGGTGCTCGACGGCGCGATCGCGGTGTTCGACGCGGTCTCCGGCGTTGAGCCGCAGAGCGAGTCCGTCTGGCGGCGGGCCGATCGGTATGCGCTGCCGCGCATCGCCTTCGTCAACAAGATGGACCGGCCCGGCGCCGACCTCGACGCCGCCGTCGCGTCGATCCGGGAGCGACTGCATCCGGTGCCGTTGGCTGTGCAGTTGCCGATCGGGAGCGAAGGCGACTTCGTCGGCGTCGTCGATCTGCTGCGCATGCGGGCACTCGTCTGGGACGCGGACCGCGACGTGGCCGACGCGATGACGGAATCCGATATTCCCCTCGATCTGATCGAGGAGGCGAGCAGGCGCAGACGTGAACTGGAGGAGGCAGTGGCCGAGCGGCATGCAGCTGCGCTCGAGGAGTATGTCGCGCATTCGCAGCTCTCTGAGCAGGCGCTCAGGACGGCGCTGCGGGAGCTGACCGTCTCCGGGGACGTCGTCGTGGTGTTGTGCGGCGCCGCGTACCGCAATTGCGGGATCGAACCACTGCTGGACGCCGTCGTGGCCTACTTGCCGTCGCCGCTGGATCGTCCGGCGGTGCGTGGTGTCGGCGACGAACTGGGCCCCGAGCCGCGGAACCCCGATCCGGCCGAGCCCCTGACAGCGCTCGTATTCAAGGTGCAGATGACCGGGACCGGTCGGCTCACCTATGTGCGCCTGTACTCGGGCACGCTGCGCAAGGGCGATTCAGTGCTCGATGTCGGGGCCGGACGCGTCGAGCGGATCGGTCGAATCCTGCGAGTGCAGGCCGATCGGCACACGGAGGTGGCGGAGGCGGTGGCCGGTGACATCGTCGCCGTCGTCGGGCTCAAGACGGCCCGGGCCGGCGCGACGTTGTGCACGCCGGGTACGTCGATGCTGCTCGAGCCGCCGAGCGTGACAGAGCCCGTGGTCTCTGTCGCGGTCGAGGCCGGGCGCAACGCCGATGCCGAACGCCTCGCCGTGGCGCTGGCCCGCGCCACGGAGGAAGACCCGTCGCTGGTCGTGCGGACGGACCAGGAGACCGGGCAGACGGTGCTGTCCGGCATGGGTGAACTGCATCTGGAGGTCGCGGTCGAGAAGATCCGGCTCGAGAGGGGGATCGTCGTGAATGTGGGTCGGCCGCAGGTCACCTACCGGGAGACCGTGCTGCGCGGCGTGTCAGGGTTCATCTATCGACACGTCAAGCAGGACGGTGGGTCCGGCCAGTTCGCGCACATCGTCATCGACGTACAGCCGCTGGGCGACGGCGGCGAAGGCGAACACCTCGGCGCGACGGGCTTCGTCTTCGAGTCGACGGTGACGGGCGGCCGGGTGCCACGCGAGTACATCCGCGCGGTGGAGGCCGGCTGCCGTGACGCACTGGCCTCCGGCCCGCTGGGCGGCCACCCGGTGACGGGCCTTCGCGTCGTGCTCACCGATGGTGCCACGCACGTGAAGGACTCCTCGGAGATGGCCTTCCGGGCAGCCGGCCACCTCGGTCTGCGCCAGGCTCTGCGGGCGAGCCGGCTCGCGCTCCTGGAACCGGTAGTGGAGGTGACGGCGACGGCACCGCAGGACGCGGTCGGCGCGGTACTCGGCGACATGTCCGCCCGCCGCGGACGGGTGACGGCTTCGGTCGCCCGTGGCGCGACGGTGGTCGTGACCGCTGTGGTGCCGCTCGCCGAGGTGTTCGGCTACGCGACGCGCTTGCGCAGTCGTACCCAGGGGAGGGGCACGTTCACCACCAGGGCACTCGGCTACGCACCGGCGCCTGTTGGATGAGTTAGATAGCGCAAAGCACTGCGGCGGGCTGGATAAGCCAGTCCGCCGCAGTTGCCGTGAGATCACTTACCCGGTCTCGGTCTCGGTCTCGGTCTCGGGTTCGGGTTCGGGGTCGGATTCGAACCCAGATTCAGTGTCAGGAGTGGGCGGTGCCGGCTGCGACGTAGCTGTTCCAGCCGGACCAGGAGCCGTCGGGGCCGGCCTCGTGCTCGGCCCGACGTCCTCAGGACTGCTGGAAACAGTCAAATATTGTAAGATATTGATATCCAAAGTAAGTACTCTGAATATTTGGTGTCAGACGGCGCCGGGCCCGCGCGGAGCCCGGAAACCCGTCACAGCCAGCCGCGTTGCGCAGCCTTGAGCCCCGCCTCGAAGCGGCTTGACGCCTCGAGCCGCTCCATCAAGGCGGCCATCTGGCGTCGCACGGTGCTGAGCGAGACGCCGAGGCGCTTGGCCGCGCTCTCGTCGGTCAGCCCGCCGGCCAACAGCTTCAGCAGTTCGCGCTCGGTGACGGTCAGCCCGGTGTCCGGACTGACCGGCTGGTCGCTGCCGAGCGGGACGGCCGCGTCCCAGGCCTGTTGGAAAAGCGCGAGCAGCGACGCGACGATGCCGGGCTCGCGCGTGCACAGCGCGCCCTGCCTTCTGTCGCTCGGATCGATGGGCACCAGCGCGATCTCGCCGTCGAACACGAGTAGACGCGGCGGCAGCAGTGGTGCCGTACGCACCTGCCCGCCGCGATCGGTCAGCCAGCGCGCATACGACCGTGTCGCCGGATCGTTGCGGACGTTGTCCTTGTACAGCACCTGCATCGCCACCCCGCGGCTGAGCAGCGCCTCGTCCGCGGGCCTGGCAGCTTCGAGAACCTCGGCCGAAATCGCCGCACCGGAACTCACCGCGCGGAACTCGCGCTTCGTGGCGGCGGACAGAGCATCGATCTCCGCCTGCACCGAGTCGAGACCGATCAGCCGCTTGGTCCCCTCAGCCCCCGAGCGCGGCCGCAGCTTCGCGTACTCCGCGACGAGCTCCGCGGCGGCGGCCCTGCTCGTGGCGAGTTCTTGTTGCCGGCGCGCCAGCTCCTGCTCCTGCCGGCGCATCAGAAGTTCGAGACCGATCTCGGGCGCCACCACGTGCATCCGACCGGCCTGCTCCCGCGATTCGCGCAGCAGCCCGGCATCGAGCAGGGCGTCGAGGGCCTCGCGCACCTGCGCTTCGGGCAGTCCGGTCTGCGCGCACAGGGAGGCCACTCCGTGACTCGGCTCGGCCAGCATGATGCGGTAAACGTCCTGCGCCGCCGTGTCGATTCCGAACAGTTCCAGCACCGTTACCCCCCGAAGTCGCCCCATATCGTAGGCGGCTGTCATCTTGCTGTTGCCCCGGCCAATCCTTCCAGAGCGCAAGGGCGAACTCAAGGGTGAGAGCTTCTTGTCAGAGTAGTTGCTCTCAATCTCAACCCATTCCCTCGGCCCAACGGCCTCGGCACCATGGAACACGTCGGCCCGCGAAACCAAACGGAGCCGGATATCCCGTCCCCACTTAGGAATCGGAGTCCCGCCATGTCTGGAATCGCCCGCGTTCGGCTGCCGCGCCTAGTTCCCGCCGCCCTCGCGATCGCCTTCGCCGCGCTCCTCGCGGCCCCGGCGCTCACTGCGGCGCACCCGACCGCAACTGCCGCCCCCGTCGTCGCCGCCAGTGCCGTCACCGTCACGCCGGCCTGCGGCAGTTGCTGGGACTGATCGCCGTGCGAGTGGTTGAGTTCAGGCTCGAACCCCTCGGCGCGCACCAGGTCACCGCATCTGACGCCCGTTTGATCCTTGACATCCTCTGGGCCCACGCGCCCGTGGCGGGCGATCTCGAGCACATCTGGTCGTGCGCCGCCGCCGGCGGAGTGGAGCTGTCGCTGCTCTTGAGCGAAACCGCCCACGATCCCGTGGTCCAGGCGTGGCAGTTGCTCGAGGAGGCCACCAAAGCCTCCGCATTCCTCGCGAACTGGCGCACCGTTCGCCCATGACGGGGATTCATCTCCGATTCGCCCCGACTTTCCCGAACTACGTCAACCCGATCCGAAAGTTGCGCTTACCACTTCTTGGGAGAACACCACTATGTCACGCATCCGAATTAGCGGCTTCGCCGCGAGAACGGCGGCCGCATTCGCAGTGGCGCCGCTTCTTGTCGGACTCACGGTCGCGGAATCGTTCGCGTCCACCCCAGCGCAGAGCGCGGCGACCACGATGGCTGTGCCCTATCTCGGCCTCGTCTTCACGATGCCCGCGTCCTAGCCCGTCGTGAACCTCGGCACGCCGTCCGCGGATCAGAGGTGCCCGAGCAATGTGATGGGCCACATTGACACGATCCTGATCGAGCCGGCCGCGAAGTCCGCCAAGTCCGCGTTCACCGAGAATGCAGTGGAGCAGCGGCTGACTGCGACCGCCCCGGGCATTGGGGTGACCGCGTCTCTACATCGGTGGTGCCGACGTCGGCTGCTCCCAGCCCAACCTGACCTCATCCTGGGTTTCCGCCGGGGCCCCCGCCGGCTGGCATTTCTTCACGCTCTACGTCGGTGCGCCAGGCCGACAAGGCGGCGGAGGACGCTGTCACGAACGCCGAGAACCTCGGCTTCGGCCCCGGCACCCCGATCCTCTACGAC
>Ga0073928_10003534_pt1 | contig 24567 bp, 24 predicted proteins | sample PaiPotPPA55metaG_FD_76969 | JGI IMG/M metagenome (GOLD analysis project Ga0073928, IMG submission 76969) | Iron sulfur acid spring bacterial and archeal communities from Banff, Canada, to study Microbial Dark Matter (Phase II) - Paint Pots PPA... ...
CTCTGATGCCCGTCATTGCCGGCACGCGCGCCCCTGGCTGGGCCCAGTAACAGCAGCCAGTCCTCTCCGAGGGCCCTCCCTCCTCCCGGCGAGCCCTCCCCCACCCGCCAACCCGCGGTCAGGCTACGTTTTCAATCGAAGCGAGACAACCCTGCCTGTTAAGACCGCCGGCGACGCGCGCCGCTCAGTCGATGAGCTCCAGCGCCGCCAGGGTTAGAAAGGCCGGGAAGTCCCGCGAGAGCGCGACCTCTTCGAAAACCCCTCTGGCTTCCTTGAACCGCCCCTTGGCCCAAAGCTCGTCGCCCAGCCGCTCCCGGATCTTGGCCATCTCGTCGTCGGCGATCTCTCGCACCAGGTCTGGGCTCACCGACGATCCGTCGCTCAGCCTCGACGTATGCCGGATCCACTGCCAAACCTGCGAGCGGGAGATCTCCGCCGTGGCGACGTCCTCCATCAGGTTGTTGATCGCGGCCGCCCCCACCCCGCGCAGCCACGACTCGATGTACTGGATGCCCACGCTCACGTCGAGCCGCAGCCCCGCCTCGGTGATCGAGCTCCCAGGCACCTTCATGTCCAGCAGCTGAGCCGCCGTCACCGACACCTCCGGACGCTGTCGCTCCAGCTGGTTTGAACGGTCGCCGAGTACGCGGTCGAAGGCCTCGGTCGCGGTCGGCACCAGGTCTGGGTGCGCGACCCAAGTGCCGTCGAACCCGTCGCCCGCCTCGCGGTCCTTGTCGTCCTTGACCCTGGCCAGCGCGACCTTGTTGACCTCGGCGTCCCGGCGCGACGGGATGAAGGCGGCCATGCCGCCCATCGCCTGCGCGCCGCGCTTGTGGCACGTCTTCACCAGCAGCTCGGTGTACGCGCGCATGAACGGCACGGTCATGGTCACCTGCGCGCGATCCGGCAGCACGAACTCCGGACGATTCCGGAACTTCTTGATGATGCTGAAGATGTAGTCCCACCGACCCGCGTTCAATCCGCTCGAATGCGAGCGCAGCTCATAAAGGATCTCCTCCATCTCGAACGCGGCGAGGATGGTCTCGATCAGCACCGTGGCCCGAATCGTCCCGCGCGGAATCTTCAAGGCGTCCTGCGCGTGATTGAAAACGTCGTTCCAGAGCCGCGCCTCGAGATGGCTCTCGAGCTTCGGTAGATAGAAGTACGGCCCGCTCCCCTTGGCGAGCAGCCGCGCCGCGTTGTGGAAGAAATACAGGCCGAAGTCGAACAGGCTCCCCGACACCGGCTTGCCATCGACCTCGAGGTGCCGCTCATCGAGATGCCAGCCTCGCGGCCGCACGAGCAGCGTCGCAACCTTCTGGTTGAGTCGATATTCCTTGCCCTCCAGACTCTTGAACTCCAGGGTCCGCTCGATGGCGTCGGTGAGGTTTGCCTGCCCCTCGACGAGGTTCACCCAGGTCGGAGAGTTGGCGTCCTCGAAGTCCGCCATGAAGACGCGGGCGCCCGAGTTCAGCGCGTTGATGAGCATCTTGGCGTCGGTCGGGCCCGTGATCTCGACGCGGCGGTCCAGCAAGTCCTTGGGGATCGACGCGACCTTCCAATCGGACTCCCGGACTGACTTCGTCTGGCTGAGGAATTCAGGCAGCTCGCCCGCCTCGAGCCTCTTCTGACGCTGGTCACGCGCCTGCAGCAGCTCCAGCCTGCGAGCCCCGAACTCGCGCTGAAGGCCGGCGACGAACTCTAGCGCCTCGAGCGACAGGACCTCGGCCGCCCGACCTGTGACCGGCCCCTTCAGCTCGACATGCTTGGTGGTGGCCACATGGCCAATGTACAGGAGGACTTTCGCTAGGTGCCGGTGAGCTTCTCGACCACCGGTGCGAAGCCTTCGACCACCTCGCCTGGAACGATCACATAGGAGATGCCGTAGCGCTCCCGGCGCGAGCGGAGGTCATCCACGATCTCGTCCACGCTGCCGATCAGGAAGTGCGGGATGGCAAGGACGTCCGCCGCCTCCAGCTCGAGGCCCGCGCCCATGCCGGTCGCCATGCCCTCCCGCTCGTCGGTGACGGTGGTGACGAAAATCGTGACGCTCAGCTCGACCTCATCGAACCGGTCACCGGCCGCCTCGCGAATCCAGCCCACTTTCTCCTCGGTCGCGTCCGCCGTGCCGGTTCGCACCAGGTGCCGGTTGACTCGGCCTTCGCGCAGGTCGAAGTTGACGTTGACGATGTCGGCCTCGCGCCCGGCGAGCGTCAGCATCTTGCGGCCTCCACCGCCGAGCAGGATCGGCGGACGCGGCTTCTGCACCGGCAGCGGCGTCCCCTCCATCTCGGATACGTGGTAGTGCTTTCCGCTGAATGAGAATGTGCCGCCGGCCCACAGGCCCTTGATCACCTTCAGGCCTTCCTCCATCCGCTCGATACGCGTGCCCGCGCTGTCCAGCGCGATCCCGGCTTTTTCGTAATCCGACGTGAGCCAGCCCGCGCCCAAACCGAAATCCAGCCTGCCGTCGGAAAGCAGGTCGAGGGTGGCAGCCTCCTTCGCGAGGACCACCGGATGCCGGTAATCGTTGTCGAAGACGAGCGATCCGATTCGCAGCGTGGAGGTTGCGGCGGCGGCCGCCATCAACGCCGCGATCGGCCCGGGTTGGTCGGAAAAATGGTCGGGTAAGTAAAGGGCCGAGTAGCCCAGACTCTCCGCTCGCCGCGCCTTTTCTCGCCAGTCGGCCGCGCTTGCCGCGCCGTGCTCCTGGACTCCGAAGCGAAACCTATGGCGCGCGCCCATGCGCCGTAAGTATGGAGTCGGTCGTAACTCAGCCCGGTCATCGGGTAGCATCCGCCCAGGATGGCCGCCGTGATTCGGCTAGCCCGCGAGCGCATCGGGCTCCCGATCATCTTTCCCGCCGTGATCAGCTGGCTGTTCCTGTTCGGCTATCAGTGGGCTTTCTCGCTTACGTATCACGGCTCCCAGCTGACCGTCTTCGCCTACTACTCTGGCATCCTCGGCGACGGCGTCCTGCTACCGGCCGCGAACCTCGGCGCTTACGTCGTGCTGCGCGAGCTGTGGCCATACATCCGCTGGCAGCGACTGCCCCTGTATGTCGCGCTTGGATTGATCACCGCGCTCGCCGCGTTTCTCGCCCAGGCAGGCCTTGGCGTCGTGAACTGGTCGATGCCGAGCCCGTTTCACTGGAGCGAGGTCGGCAGGTTTCACTTCGTCGTTATGTGGGCCGAGATCAGCTACCTCTACGTCGCGATGGCGGCTTCGGTCAACAACTGGAGCCGGCTTCGGAGTAACGGCCTCGCCTGGCGGAGCTACCTGGCCGGCTGGCTGGCGCTCGGGCTGTTCGCGCTCTCGCTCGCGCTGGACGTCGTGCGGCTGGCGCGGTAAGGCCCTTGACCGCGTAACGAGCGCGGGTCTCGCGACGTATATCCAGATATGGTCAGGCTGTCGCTCGCGGCGGGCGCCGCGGTCCTGCTGGTCGGCTGTGGAGCGGTCCATCCACTGACCTCGAGCACATCGCCGGCGCCCTCGAGCGGGTCTGTTGTGCCGTGGCTGCCCCTGGCGGCCGACCTCATGCCCCTTCCGGTGCCCTCGCCACAAGCCGTGCCGGTGCCTGCCGGCACGCCGGCCTGCACGCTCGCCGAGCTCGAGGCCGCCGTCATCGGCAGCAACGGAGCGACCGGACACATCCTGACCACGTTTGCATTCGCCACTCGTGGAGCGCATGCCTGCCAGCTTGATGGCACCCCCACGATCACACTGCTCGACGCAGCGGGCCGGACACTCGCATTCAAGAACCGCGACCCCTACTTCCCGAACGAGGTGACGGGACCCGCCCTGGTCGATCCTGGCGCCACGCCGGGCCCATATGAAGGCCCCAAGTACGGGCAGGCCGGCCTGACGATCGACTGGATCAGCCAGCCAGAGTCCTGTCCAGGAGAGGCCGGCGTCAAGGTGGCCAAAGTCAAGATCGCTATCGCGGGTGCCGGCACGCTGATGATCGCGATTCCCGACGAACCGGCCGGATATCGATGCCAGGGCGTCGGGGTGGGAGCGTTGGCCGATCCGCCGATTGAAGACGATTCGCCGCCGGAGCCCCCGGCCCCTGACCCAAGCATTGCGGCCCCCAGCAAAGTCAAAGCAGGTGACCAGCTGCGCTTCGTGGTCACGCTGACCAACCCAACCATGCTGCCGATCGACCTCCGCGCTCATTGCCCGAACTACGAGGAAGAGCTGTTCTTCAGCATCCAGGCCGGGAGTCCGCCGCTCGGCGGAAAGCACTTCTACCGATTGAATTGCGAGGCTGCCGGAATCCTGAATCCCGGGAAACCAATGGCGTTTGCAATGGTGCTCCAGGTTCCGGCCGATGCCGCGCGGGGCATCTACACGCTCGTGTTCAACATCGGCATTTCGAACGCGATGACCAAGTTCGCCACTCAGGCGACAGTAGCGATCATCTGAGGTGCGTCACCCCGCCTAACGCGGTGATGGTGCCGAGGCCCGGGATCGAACCGGGGACACCGCGATTTTCAGTCGCGTGCTCTACCAACTGAGCTACCTCGGCACGGCCGGTAATTGTATCTACGGCCCGCAGCCGACCGATCAGAGCGTCAAGTCATTATCCCGCGGCTGTAAATTGCCACCCGGCAGGTAACCTGTCCGCCATGCAGCGGGTTCCGAGTCGATCGACCCCGTTCGCGGGGCAACGATCTCTCCGAGGTAACCTCGGGGGACTTCCGGCGCTTCGGCATCGCATCGCATGCACGCTCCTCCGCTACCACGGAGGCCACGGCACGCACGACGAGACAGGTCGGAGCCCGCTGCCACCTTCCCCGTGAAGAAATCCATGACCGCCGTCTGGGCGCAGGCGCTGGCCTATGCCTTCCTCGACGGCGCGTGGACCGCTGAGGGCCTGATCCAACGGGGCGGCCTTGTCCTCGGCCACCAACGTCCCGAGATGAGGAGGCTGGCGCGCCGCGTCCTCCGCGCCTACCCACGGCCTCCCTGGGACCGCCCGCGTGAGCTCGCGTCGTGGCTGGCCGCCAACGACACGTTTCGCCCGTCCATCGCCGGATCGCGGCTGAACCGATGGCTGCCATACCAGCCCGCCATGGCCGCGATGCCGTGGCCGGTGCCCGCGATCCCGACGGTCGGCGAGCTGGCCCACTATTTCGGGCTGACCGTGAATGAGCTGGCCTGGTTCGCGGACGTCCGTTCCCTCGAGCGCCGCGCAGCCGACGAGCGCCTCCGGCACTACCGCTACCGCTGGGTCCGCAAGGCCGGCGGCGGGCTGAGGCTCATCGAGTCGCCCAAGGAGAGGCTGAGGACCATGCAGCGTCACCTGCTGGCCACGATTCTCGATCGCATTCCCCCACACCCCAGCGCCCACGGGTTCGTCCGCGGCCGCTCGGCGATCACGTATGCGCGCGAGCATTCGGGCGCCGACCTCGTCATCCGGCTGGACCTCCACGACTTCTTCGGCACGATCAGCGCCGGCCGCGTGTACGGAGTCTTCCGAACCGCGGGATATCCCGAGTCGGTGGCGCACACGCTGACCGGCCTCGTCACCAACGTAGTACCTGTCGCGGTCTGGAGCGACGCGCCTGACCCGGCTCAGACCGCCGGCCCCCTCCACGATCACTTCATGTTTGGCAAGCGGCTGGCCACGCCACACCTGCCTCAGGGCGCGCCGACATCGCCTGCGCTGGCCAACCTCTGCGCTCACGGGCTGGATCGAAGGCTGGCCGGCCTGGCGCAATCCATGGACCTGCGCTACTCGCGCTACGCCGACGACCTGGCGTTCTCCGGGTCGCCAAGCCGATCCACGGCGCCCAGAGTGATCGAGCTGATCAAGCAGATCGCGAGCGAGGAGGGTTTCCGCGTCAACGAGGCCAAGACGGTCGTCATGGGCAAGGGGCACCGCCAGCGCCTGGCCGGGGTCGTAGTCAACAGCAAGCCGAACCTGGACCGGACGGCCTACGACCTGCTCCGTGCGACCCTGCACAACGCCGCGGTCAATGGGATGGACGCCGAGAACCGCGCCGGGCAGCCACGGTTTGCGGAGCAGCTCGCCGGTCGGGTGTCATGGGCGGCGAGCCTGAACCCAGACCGCAAGCACGTCCTGGTGCGATTGCTCGCAGAGGCCAAGGCTTCGCCGTAGATCAGTGCGGCTCTCCGCCCCGCGCCGCGGCCAGCGCCTCGAGGGCTTTGGGAACCAGCCAGCGGAGCAGCAGCAGCGCGGCGGGGTACTCGACCCACCACAGTCCGGTGAGGGCGTGGATGGCGGCGCCGGCGAATGTTACGGCGGCCAGGTACGCGCAGGTGATCGACTCGGCGATATCGGCGCGCAGCGCCGGGCTCTGGATGGTCTCATTGGCCGTGCGTTTCCGCGCCGCGACGGTATCACGATCACAGCCGACGCCGCCACCAGCACGCCGAGCCACGAGGGCTGTGGCCCGATGCGCAGCACCAACCCTGCGATCGAGATCAACGCCACGTATGCACACAGCAGGATCAGCAGCGCCGCCGAGATCCACTCAGCCCGCCTCTCCACCCCGTCGACCCTTGCCTCGTCACCGCCAGCAGCCTCCACGCGCAACCGCCACAACAGCGTGGCGCCGCTGAGCAGCTCGACCAGGCTATCGGCGCCGAACGCGGTGAGCAGCACGCTGCGGGCCGCGATGCCGGCAACGATGGCAAGCAACGCCTCGGCCGCCATCCAGGCGACCGTGAACCCCTCGAGCCGAACACCGCGCCGAATCGCGCCGGACCGTACCGCCGCGTCACTCATGGTTAAAGCGCCCCCCGGTCCCATCCGCTGGTCGCCTAGCCTACGGGTCGTGGCGGTGATCGGGGACGAGTGACGTGCTGGACTCGTTTCTGGTTCAGCTTGCGGGAGAAGACCGAGGAATTTCCGCTACGCGCCCTCGACCGGGGTTAGACGCGTGTACAGTCGCTTCGGCGCTGCGCGTCTGGGCAATGGATTTATGAGGATCAATCGCCTTACCCGCAAGTTGGCGATCGCACTGACCGCCGTGGCGGCGGTCGTTTCCGGCGGAACAACCGCCATGGCAACCACACCCGACTACCCGCCGGCCACCTGGGCACCTGCAAGTTCTGCGAACTTCTCCATCGCCGACCGCCCTCACGACTATCCGATCGACATGATCGTCATTCACGACACCGAGAGCTCCTACGCGAGCGCAATCTCCGACTTCCAGGACCCGGCGCGGCAGGCTTCCGCTCATTACGTCGTCTCGCAGACAGGTCGGGTCGCCCAGATGGTGCTCGAGCACGACATCGCATGGCACGCCGGCAACTGGGACTACAACACGCGCTCGATCGGCATCGAGCACGAAGGCTATGCCTGGACCCCCGGGACGTTCACGGCCGCGGAGTATGACGCCAGCGCCCGGCTCGCCGCCTCGATCTGCTCGCGCTGGGGCGTGCACTTGGATCGCGTGCATGTCATCGGTCACAACGAGGTACCCGACCCAAACAACCCTGGTCTCTTCGGGGGCTCCGACCATCACACAGACCCTGGTCCTTACTGGGACTGGACGGGGTACATGAATCTGGCAAGAAGTTATGCCATCAGGTTGCCCAGTCCGCCACACATGGTCCTGGATGCGGTCGCGACCCCGGGGAACACGATCGCCACCCTGAGCTGGAATGCGGCGAGGTGGTGTCGAACGCCGATCGCGGCGTATCACATCTCCGGCCAGCCCGGGAACATTGCGCTCGACGTCTCCGGGACTGCAACCAGCGCGACAATCACGGGCTTGCAGAACGGGGCCACCTACACGTTCACAGTGACGGCGATCAACGCCGACGGCCAGGACTCGCTGACCACAACGGTGATCCCGTTCACCAACCCGTCGGCGCCCACCGCCCTTAGCGCGTTGCCGGCCAACGGCTCCGCGGTGGTGACGTGGACCCCGGCGAACAATGGGGGCAGGCCCATCGTCGCCTACAGGATCACGCCGTACGCCAACGGCCAAGCGATGGCGCCCGTAACGTTTGCCCAGACCAACACGACCGAAGTCGTTGGTGGCCTGGCGAACGGAGTCAACTACACGTTCGTCGTGGCTGCCATCAGCACGGGCGCGACGGGCATTCCATCGACAGCTTCTAATCCCGTCACGCCTGCCGCCAACCTGCGCCAGGGGACGCAGCAGGAGCAAGCACCAAGTCCACCCGTGCGAACCGGCGCGCCACAGTCCAGCCCGGCGACAACGCCACTACCTCGATAGGAGACCAGGGTTCTGCCGTGAGCCCCGACGAGATCGTTCACGAGTGGCTTAGGGCGTTCAACAGCGGCGACGCCGATGCCATGGTCGCTCTCTACGCCGACGAGGCGATTCATACCTCGCCGAAGCTGCGTACGGCTCAACCCGCGACCGGCGGCCGCCTGGTTGGCAAAGCCGCCCTGCGGTCGTGGTGGCTCGAGACGTTGGCAAGCCCACCGCCGATCGAGTACGAATTGCTGACAATGACGTCGAGCGACCACGTCGCGGTCATCGAGTATCTGCGGCATCGCTCAGGCGAGCCGTCCCTTCCGGTGGCCGAAGTATTCGAGATAAGAGACGGCAAGATCATCCGATCCCACGTGTACCACGGCTAGCCTTGTGAGCCTCTTAAGGAGGGGTGATGGGTCACAGACGCCGCCGACGGACACGCTCAGCCTACCGGTGTAGTACCGCGTTATTGACCAAAAAAGAGAACCAGGCTATTCGTCAGGCGACTGGTAGCCCGCAGCCAATAGAGCCGCAGATCTCTTTGCCATCTCGTGGTCTCCGATGCGCTTGAACGAGTCCACGCTGGCTGCAAGCAGATCGTGGGCTTCCTCGTGCAGCCCAAGCCACCCTGCGGCATGGGCAACCAAATACTGCATCTCTGCGACGCGCTGTCCGTTGTGGTGTTGTTCATAGAGGCTGAGCGCTACCTTCCAATGCCTGAGGGCTTCCTCATATTGCTCTTGCTTGAACCGAATGCCACCAAGGTTGTGCAACGCCGACGCCCGCTGCCTCCAGTTGCGCGTCTTGCTGGCAACCATCTCGGCTTCGCTGTACGCAGCCGCAGCAGCGTCAAGTCGGTCGAGCTTCTCTCTGGCGATTCCGAGCTTTATGAAGTAGTCCGCAGCCCAGAATCTGTCGGTGCTTTGGCGGAATCTCAACAACTCGGGTTCGAGAACCTTTAGAGCCTTGTCGAAATCGCCACGATGTAGTGCGGCGGTTCCAGCACCGTGGGTGCCACGTTCAATTCCCAGCCCGTACCCGACCCTTACTGCGCGTTGCCTCGCTTCTTCGTACGCGCGCTCGGACTCATCGATCCTTGCGAAGATGGCGCTTATTAGGCCGAGCTCGAGAAGCCCATCAACGATTCCATCTTCGTCGCCGGTGAGCCGCGACCATGCCAGAAACAGCAGAACACGCAGCTCCAGCCATCTCGCAACCAATACCACTCGCGATTGCGGCGGAGCCACGAACCCGACTCGCTTCGGCTCATCGTGTGACACGGTCATTAGGGTAAGGAGAGTGCATCGCCAAAATGATCCCCGCACGGCGCGAGTCCGCTGCTGGCAGCGGCGAGGTGGTAGGGGCTGCCTGAACCTCCGTGCTCCGAGGCTGGCCTGGGCCTTCCCGGGTCAGTGCCGGGCGAATTTAGGGTTCTTCCGCCGAGTCGTGAACAGGCCAGCTTGGAGGCGCGCCTGATGAAGACGACCAGATCGCGAGTGTGGGCGGTGATGGTCTCGAACCAACGGCCTCCTGGGTGTAAACCAGGCGCTCTACCAACTGAGCTAACCGCCCGGGGCGACCACCCAGTCTAGCCAGGCGGCAGCAGACCCAACGCCGCGTTCAGCTGCGTGTCCTTCGCGTACCCGAGCCCCGGCTGGGTGACGTCGAACTCGTCGGCTGTGCTTGCCAGTGTGACCGGAACGTCCGGCGTCAGGCCCTTGTGGTTGATCGTCGTTCCGTTCGGCAGGTACCACAGCTTGATCGTCAGGTGAATGTCGGCACCGTCCGACAACGGGAAGTCCTGCTGCACTGACCCCTTCCCGAACGTGACCGTCCCGACAAGCTTGGCGCGCTGGTGGACCTGCAGCGAGCCGGCGAGGATCTCCGCCGCGGACGCGCTGTTCGCGTCCACCAGCGCCACGAGGGGAGCGTTTGGCGCGGGATGGTTGCCGCTCACATAGTGGCGCTCCACCGAGTTGTTACGGCCGTGCAGCTCGTACGTCTCGCCACTCGCCACGAAGTCGCTGATGACTGAGCTCGCCGCGTCGACAAAGCCACCCGGGTTTTCGCGAAGGTCCAGCACGATGCCCTTCGCACCCGGCAATCCCGCCTTCAGCGCGGTTTCGAAGTCCGCTGCGGTCGACGCGCCGAAGCTGTAGATGCGGATGTAAAGGATGTGGTCTCCGATGATCGTCGAGCGCACGGAGGGCACCTGGATCTCAGCGCGCATCACCGTCACGTCGAACGTGTTCGTCCCGCGCAAAAGGGTGAGCGTGACCTGCGTGCCGTCCGCACCCTGGATCAGCGCCGTCGCCTGGTCCGCGGTGATGCCCTTGATGTCCTTGCCTCCGACCTTGATGATCTGGTCGCCGCCCTGAATGCCGGCCGAAGCCGCCGGCGAGCCCGGCACGGTGCCCGTGATGGTCGGATAGCCTGTGGCGCTGAACGAAAGGTAGATGCCGATCCCCGAGTAGCGGCCCTGATACGACTCCTGCAGGCGCTTGTACTGGGTGGGGTCGTAGTAGGCCGAGAACGGATCACCCAGGCTCGCTATGAGGCCGCTCACGGTGCCGTGCGACAGCTTGGTCATGTCGACGTTGCCGTCCACGTAGTCGCCCTGGATCAAACGGATCGCCTGGTCCAGCTCCGTGGTGTCGACGCTCCCGACCTGGTGGTGGGCGACGTAGGGGATCCAGTCGGGGTATGCCTGGTCCGCATACACACCTGCACCGAACCCGACGAGAAGCGCGACGAACGCGGTGACCGGCAGGAGTATCAGGGCGGCGCCTGCCGTGAGGCCGGCGCGGAGGTTCATGTCAGCAGGTTAGCGCGGTTTAGCAGCCGAGCCAGATGCAGGGGTCCTTGTAGACGTCGTTGACACGCACCTCGAAGTGTAGGTGCGGGCCGGTCGACCATCCGGTCGAGCCCTCGAACGCGATGGTGGTTCCGCGCGGCACGATCATTCCGCTGCGCAACCCAGGTGCGTAGTACCACAGGTGGCCGTACACGGTCGAGTAGCCGTTGCCGTGGATCATCAGGATCATGTTTCCGTAGCCGATCGATCCCGGGTACAGGTACACGATGCCCGTGTCCGCGGCGATGACGTTGGTTCCGTACGGGCCGGCGATGTCGAGGCCGGTGTGGATCTTGTGCGGGTACGGGCAGTAGGGGTCGTAAACCTCGAGGTAGAACGACGAGCAGCCGAAGCCCTGGCTGATGCAGCTGAAATTGCACGCCGGCTCGGGCCAGGCGAACACCCCGGAGCCGCCGCCTGCCTTGACCGCGGCGGCGTCGTACTGCTGGGCGAGCTGCGCCACCTGGGCGTCGATCTGGGCCCGCTGCGCCTGCACCTGGTTGTACTGATCCTGCAGCTTCACCTCGAGCTGGCCGGCCACCGCGATCGCGTTGTTCTGGGCCGTCTTGTTCTTCTGGAGGTCAAGTTCCACGACCTGCTGCTGCTGGAGCAGGGCGGTGACCTGGTTGCGCTGCGTCCCCAGCTCCTGCTGCGCCTGCGTGACCGCCGAGTGCTCGACGCTGAGCTGGTCGAGCAAATGCCGGTCAGACGCCGCGATCTGCTGCGTGGCGAGCATGCGGTTGACGAGGTCGTCGAAGCTCGCAGCGGTGAGCACGAGCTCCACGTAGTTGATGGGACCGTGTTGGTCGACGTAGCGCATGCGCTGGTCGAGCAGCTGGTCGCGGACAGCGACGTCGGCCTGCAGCCGCGTCAGGTCCCCCACCTTGTACCGGATTTGCTTGTCGATGTCGGCGATCTGAGACTTGGTCTGGGCGATCAGCGCGTTCTGGGCGTCCATCTGCGCGTTGATCTGCTTGATCAGCGCGTAGATCGCGTTGACCTGGGCCTGGAGGTCCTGGATCTGGTTCTGGATGTTCTGCAGCTGCTGCTGGTTGCTCACCTGCTGGCTGATGCCGGCGTTGTAAGCCACGCAGGCCTGGTAGACGGCGGGCGGGTCGCCCGGGTAGCAGTAGATCGAGCTCGCGACCTGGTTCGATAGAGGCGCCCACACCAGGGTGGCGAGGATCGAGGCTGTGATGAGCTTGGCTCTCAAATGCCTACAGCCTCACGAACCGGCGAACACCGATGTAGCTGCCCACCGCGCCCAGCAGGCCGCCGCCGAGCAGGAGGTCGCGGGCGAGGCTGGAGATGAACGTCGGGTCGTAGGACAGCGGTATGAAAGAGATGTCGGCACTGAAGCGGGACACGGCGGGCGGGTACGAGATCACCAGCACGGACAGCGCGATGGCGGCCGCGATGAGGCCGGTCATCACGCCTTCGATGACGAAGGGACCGCGCACAAACCATTCGGTGGCTCCAACCAGCTTCATCACTTCAATCTCCTTGCGACGGTGATAGACCGCCGTGCGGATGGTGTTCATGACGATGACGACCGAAACCACGACCAGGATCGCCATCAGGCCTATGCCCGCATACCCCAGCCATTGCGAGAGCTGCAGCATCCGGTTGACGAAGTCGCCTTGATAGTTGGTGGGGTTGATCGGGTCCACGCCGGGCCACTGCCGCGCCAGCGCGTCGATGGCTGAGACATCGCTCAGGTTCTTGACGCGCACCACGAGCTTGGCGTCAAGTGGGTTGCCGTCGATCTGCTGAGCGAGCGCGGCGTTGTTCGGGTCGTTCTGAAACTGTTGCAGCGCCTCCGCCTTGGTGACGAAGGTGACGCCCGCCACGCGCGGGTCGGCCGCGAGCTGATCCCGAAACGCGTACACGGTCTGCAGCGGCGTGTCGTCGGCGACGTTGACCGACATCTCGCTGACCTTGTCCTTGAACCCGTCGAGCACCTGCGAGAACGCGTGCCCTACGAGCAGGTTGACGCCGCCCAGAATCAAGATGAGCGTGATCGAAAGCACCGCGGCCAAGCTGACCGCGAGATTGCGCCAGAAGCTCTGCCAGGCGCTATTGAGCGCGAACTTGAGGTTTCGAAGCATCATCGTGATATCTGCCTGATCTGTCGTCTCGGGCGATCTGCCCGCTGTCAATGGCCACCACGCGGCGGCGAAGAAGGTCGACGATCTCGCGGTTATGCGTGGCCATGACGACCGTCGCACCGCGAGCGTTGATGCGCAGGAACAGCTGCATGATCTCCCACGCCGTCGCCGGGTCGAGGTTGCCCGTCGGCTCGTCGGCGATGATGAACCGGGGCGCGTGCACGAGCGCGCGCGCGATGGCGACGCGCTGCTGCTCGCCGCCGGACAGGTTGGCCGGGTAGGTCAGCTCCTTGCCGGCGAGACCCACTGTATCGAGGGCCTCGGCCACCCGGGTGTTGATCAATGCGTCGGGCTCGCCGTGCACTCGCAGCGCAAACGCCACGTTCTCGTACACGGTCAGGTTGGGCAGGAGCTTGAAGTCCTGGAATACCAGCCCGATCTTGCGGCGGTAGTAGGGGAGCTGCCGGCGCTTCATGCGCCCGAGCTCCGTGCCGTCGACGAAGATCTTGCCCTTGGTCGGCTTCTCCTCGCGGATGAGGAGGCGGACCATGGTCGACTTGCCGGCTCCGGAGGGCCCGACCAGGAATACGAAGTCCCCTTCGGGCACCACGAGGTTGATGTCGCGGAGGGCTTCAGTTCCAGTCGGGTATCGCTTCCCCACGTGCTGGAAGCTGATGACCGGCCGAGTTGCAAAATCCGGTGTTAAAACCATTGGCTGAATCTCTTGCTGTGACGTTTGGCGCAAACCGGTGCGCCGGGCTAGGTCGCGGGCAGTATAGCCTAAGGGCCCCAAAACCTCCAAGCGGGGCCGGACCAGGTCGCTGAATAGCACCAGAGGATGAATAACGAGGACCCGCGGCTGACCTTGCGCTAGGCGCTCGCTCCGTTCTGGCTGAGCCGCCAGCGCAGCCACGCTTCGATGAAGGGATCGATGTCGCCGTCCAGCACCGACTGTGCGTTCCCCACCTCGAGCCCGGTGCGCACATCCTTGACCAGCGTGTAGGGCTGCAGCACGTAGTTGCGGATCTGCGAGCCGAACTCGGCCGGCAGCACCTGGCCGCGGATCTGGTCCATCTTCGCCGCGGCCTCCTGCTGCTGCCGCTGGAAAAGTCGCGCCTTGAGCACCTTCATCGCCATCTCGCGGTTCTTCATCTGCGACCGCTCGTTCTGGCACGTGACGACGATGCCGGTCGGCAAATGCGTGATTCGGATGGCGGAGTCCGTCTTGTTGACATGCTGGCCGCCCGCGCCCGTGGACCTGTATGTGTCGATGCGCAGATCCTGCGGGTTGATCACGACGGCGTCCTCGTCCGAGCCCTCCAGCTCGGGCATCACCTCGACCAGCGCGAACGACGTGTGGCGGCGGTGGTTCTGGTCGAACGGCGAGATGCGCACCAGCCGATGGACGCCGTGCTCCGACCTCAGAAGCCCGTACGCGCGCGGCCCGCGGATGATGAAGGTGGCGCTCTTCAGGCCCGCCTCCTCACCCGGTGAGGTGTCAAGGATCTCGGTCTCGAAACGCTTTCGCTCCGCCCATTTCAGGTACATGCGCATCAGCATCTCGACCCAGTCCTGCGCCTCCACCCCACCCTGTCCGACCGACAGGGTGATCACCGCGTTGTGGTTCGCGTAGGGATCGGTGAACAGCAGATCGAGCTCGCGCGCCCGCAGCTCAGAGGTGATCTCGGCGCGTTCCTTGTCGACCTGCCTCTGCAGCTCGGGGTCGTTCGATGCGAGGTCGTCGAGCTCGATCAGGTCGCGGGCGCGGCGCTCGAGCTTGTCCCACCCCTGCACCAGCTGGCGGTTCTCGGCCGATTCACGCGCCATGGCGCTCGCACGCGCGGCGTTATCCCAGACGCCCTGTTGGGTTAGACGCTGGTCGAGCTCCTCGGCGCGCTTGAGCTTTGCGGGCAGGTCAAAGGTGCTCCTTGAGCTGAAGGATCCGGTTCAGAACGTCTTTAGGACTGAGCTGTGTTTCCAACTACCTCTCCTACTCGCGTCGCCGGGTTGGCCCGGCTTGCCGGGCCAAAACACCGCGCTGCTGGTCCCCTCCAGGCGTGGCCGGGAGAGGGGGTTCACCACAAGGGGGACCTGTCCCCCTTGTGCTCTCTACCTTCCGTGACACTTTTTGAACTTCTTGCCCGAGCCGCACCAGCACGGGTCGTTGCGCCCGATCTTAGCTGCCGCGCCCGATGCGGCGGCTCCAGCGATGACCGCCGCGCCCACCGGCGCACCCGCCCGCTTCTGTGGCGCGCCGTTGCTCCGGTTGCCCGTGCCGTCGGGGTCGCCGGGCCCACTCTCCAGGACCTGGCGCACGATCGGCGTCGTCGGAGGCGGCGGCGCGTTGCGCTGCACCTGCACCCTGAAGATGCGCGACACGATCGAGGCCTGGATGCGCTCGCGAAGCTCGTTGAACATCTCGAACGCTTCGTTCTTGTACTCGACCAGCGGGTCGCGCTGGCCGTAAGCGCGAAGCCCGATGCCTTCGCGGAACTGCTCCATCTGGGTCAGGTACTCCATCCACTGCCAATCGATCGTGCGGAGCATCACGTCCTTTTCGACCAGTGGCATCAGGTCGGCACCTATCTCCTCGACCTTCTGGTCGTACGCGTCTGACGCCGCGGCGACCAGGTGCTCCTTGAGGCCTTCACGGCCCTTGCGCAGCGCTTCTTCCGGAATCTCCGACCCCGGCGCGATCGGCAGGTAGGCGGACAGGTATTTGACCAATCCCTCGAGGTCCCAGTTCTCCACGTGGCGGTTCTCGCAATGGGCTTCGAGACCTTTCTCGACGATGTCCTCGACGTAACCCATGATGTTGTCGCGGGCGTCGGCGCCCTCGAGGACCTTGCGCCTCTCTTCGTAGACGATCTGCCTCTGCTTGTTCATCACGTCGTCGTACTCGACGACGTGCTTGCGGGCGTCGAAATGCATGCCCTCGACCTTCTTCTGCGCGCCGGCGATGGAGCGGGCAACCCACGGGTGCTCGATGGGCTCGACCTCCAGGCTGTCCATCAGGCGGCCGATGCGGTCCGCCGCCGGGCCGAAGATCTTCATCAGGTCGTCTTCGAGCGAGATGTAGAACCGGCTCGAGCCAGGGTCACCCTGGCGGCCGGCACGGCCGCGGAGCTGGTTGTCGATGCGCCGCGACTCGTGCCGCTCGGTGCCGATGATGTGCAGGCCGCCGACGTCCGTGACGCCGGGGCCGAGAACGATGTCGGTGCCTCGGCCGGCCATGTTGGTGGCGATGGTCACGCCGCTGGGCTGCCCGGCCTCGGCGACGACGGCCGCCTCACGCTCGTGCTGCTTGGCGTTCAGCACGTTGTGCTTGACGCCGCGCTTCTCGAGCATGCGCGCGAGGCGCTCGGACTTCTCTACGGAAACCGTGCCGACGAGCACCGGCCGCTTCTGCTTGTTCATCTCCACGATCTCTTCTATCACGGCCTCGAACTTCGACTTCTCGCTCTTGTAGATCACGTCCGGGTGGTCCTTGCGGACCATGTTCCGGTGCGTCGGGATGATGACCACGTCAAGGCCGTAGATCTTGTGGAACTCCTCGGCCTCGGTCAGCGCCGTGCCGGTCATGCCCGCGAGCTTCTCGTACTGGCGGAAGAAGTTCTGGACCGTGATGGTGGCGATGGTCTTCTGCTCCTGCTGGACCTTCACGCCTTCCTTCGCTTCCACGGCCTGGTGCAGGCCGTCTGACCAGCGGCGTCCCTGCATAGTCCGGCCCGTGAACTCATCGACGATCACGACCTCGCCGTCCTTGACCAGGTAGTCGCGGTCGCGCAGGAACAGCGCCTTCGCCTTGAGCGCCTGGTTGATCTGGTGCGCCTCGACCACGTTCTCGAGGTCGTAGATGTTCTTGATGCTGGTCCAGCGCTCCATCTTGGCGATGCCCGCCTCGGTGAGCGACGCGGACTTGTGCTTGAGGTCCACCTCGTAGTCGTCGCCCTCGGAGAGGCGGGATGCCCAGCGAGCGAACTCGTAGTACTTCTCGGTCGACTCCTCCGACTGCCCGGAGATGATGTGCGGGGTGCGCGCCTCGTCGATGAGGATTGAGTCGACCTCGTCGACGATCGCGTAGTGCAGGTCGCGCTGGCTGCACTGGTTCAGGTCCATCGCCATGTTGTCGCGCAGATAGTCGAACGCGAGCTCGGAGTTCGTGCAGTACGTGATGTCGGCGTGGTAGGCGTCGCGCTTGCTGACGGGACGAAGGTGCTGCAGGCGGCTGTCGGGGTGCGTCTCATCAAGGAACTCGGGGTCGTAGAGATAGGTGGCGGCGTTGCCCACGTTCACGCCCACGCTCATGCCGAGCAGGTGGTAGATCGGCGCCATCCAGCCCGCGTCTCGGCGCGCCAGGTAGTCGTTGACCGTGACCAGGTGGACGCCCTTTCCGGCCAGTGCGTTCAGGTACAGGGCCAGGCTCGCGACGAGGGTCTTGCCCTCGCCGGTCTTCATCTCGGCGATCTTGCCCTGGTGCAGGACGACGCCTCCGACCAGCTGGACGTCGAAGTGGCGCAGCCCGATGGTCCGCCGGCCGGCCTCCCGGCACAGCGCGAAGGCCTCGATCAGCAGCTCGTCGAGGTCGTGCCCGTCCTCGGCCAGCTTGCGGAGCTCGTCCGAGCGGGCGCGCAGGCCGGCGTCGTCGAGCTCCTTCAGCTCCGGCTCGAGCTCGTTGATGGCGGCCGCGACCGCGAGATGGCGTTTGACCTCCCTCTCGTTGGGGTCGATGAGGCGCGTGAGATTGACCACTGGTTTATCTAGTACAGCATGCCCAAACCCCGAGTTGGGCTAACTCGGCGGGCGTTACGGCCCTCACCCTGACCCTGCGCGCCAGGCGCGGGCAGGTTCAGACCTATTGATCGTCACCCCCTCGGGGAGAGGGATTTATGGGACGACCGGCTCGATGATGGCGACCGAGCCATCCGCCCGCATAAAGGCGATCTCGATCTCGCCAGAGGTCTCCTCCAGGAAGACGTGGAAGTTCTGGCCGTCCTCCTCCAGCTCCTTCACCGCCTCCTCCACAGTCTCCGCCTTCAGCTTCATCCGGATCCTTTCAGGCTCGCCCAGACGTTCTGGGCCCGGCTCTTCGGGAGGCACCCGGATGACCGAGACGGGCTGCTTGCGCTGCGTCCGCTTCTCCTTGGTCTTGACCACCTGGCGGTCGATCTTGTCGAGCGCCAGGTCAAGGGCCGCCTGCGCGTCGGCGCCCTTTTCGCGAGCGGTAAGAACCTGGGCGCGGCGCCCGTTGAAGTGCACATTGATGCGGCAGATGATGGTGGCCTGGCCGCTGTGCTTGCCCTCCGCCGTGAAGTCGACCTCGGCGTCCATGACCTTTCCGAAGTGCCGCTCCAGCCGGCTCAGCTTGCGCTCGGCATACTCGTGCAGCTCGGGCGCGAGGCTGCCCGTGTGGTCGTGCAGGACGACCTTCACACCCCGAGTATACCCACGCCCAGCCGCGCTAAGGAATGCCTGCTTACTTGGTCGAGGGCTTGTATCCGGGCGGCGGTGGGAAGAGCGTCAGGATCTCCTTCGGGAGGGGGATGCCCTGGGCGAATATGCGGTCCAGGATCTTCGGCCGCAGGCCGGTTGGCCTGAACTCGGCGATCACCTTGCCATCAGGCGTGGCGCCCTTCTGCTCGAGCACGAAGATGTCCTGCATGGTGATGGTCTCGCCCTCCATGCCGAGGACCTCTGTGAGCTGAGTCACCTTGCGCGAGCCGTCGCGCAGGCGGCTGAGCTGGCAGAAGACGTTGATCGCGCCCGCCACCTGCTGGCGGATCGCCTTCACCGGCAGGTCAACGCCGGCCATGAGGACCAGGGTCTCCAACCTGGCGAGAGCGTCGCGGGGGGTGTTCGCGTGGATCGTGGTCATCGAGCCGTCGTGCCCGGTGTTCATGGCCTGCAGCATGTCGAGCGCCTCTCCGCCGCGGCACTCACCGACGACGATGCGCTCGGGCCGCATGCGAAGGGAGTTGATGACAAGGCGCTGGATGGTGATCTCGCCCTCGCCGTTGATGTCCTTCGGGCGCGTCTCCATGCGGCACACATGCTCCTGGTGGAGCTGCAGCTCCGCCGCGTCCTCGATGGTGACGATGCGGTCCTCGACCGGGATGAAGCCGGAGAGCACGTTGAGGAACGTCGTCTTGCCGGTGCCGGTGCCTCCGGAGACGATGATGTTGGCCTTCGCCAGCACCGCTGCCTTGAGGAAGCCGAACGCGGCCTCGTTGGCCGTGCCGAAGCGGATCAGGTCCTCGACCTGGTAGGGGTCGCGGGCGAACTTCCGGATCGTCAGCAGCGGGCCGTTCAACGCGAGCGGCCGGATCACAGCATTGACACGGGAGCCGTCCGCGAGACGGGCGTCACAGAGCGGCGAGCGCTCGTCGATGCGGCGGCCCACGGTGCGGACGATGAACTGGATGACATTGAGTAGCTGGTCCTCGTCCCCGAACTTGATGTTCGTGAGCACGACCTTGCCGCCCATTTCGACGTATACGTGGTCGGCGCCGTTGACCATGATCTCGGTGACGCGGTCATCGCGAATCAGGGGCTCGATCGGCCCCAGCTGCTGGTAGTACTCATCGATGTTGATTCCGGGGATCCGGACTGCCATTGGTTAGCCTCCGCCGCAGTGGTGCGAATCTGAAGTGCCCCGCCACTATATCGGACCGGCTGTGAGGCGCAGCCTCACAAACGCACCCTCGCCACCGTCACCCCGATCACGGGCCCCGCGCCGCCCGATTTGAGCGCGGTGGCACACGCTTCCAGGGTCGCGCCGGTTGTGGCCACGTCGTCGACCAGCATCAGCGGGCTGCCGTCGAGCGCGGGGCCGCGCCACGCGAACGCGTCGCGGACGTTCTGCCACCTATGAAGGCGGTCGTTGCCGACCTGCGGGATAGTGGCCCGAACGCGCAGGAGGCGGCCGGTCGGCTTGCCCAGCTCGAGCCTTCGCCTGAGCTCGCGGGCCAGAAGCTCCGCCTGGTTGAACCCGCGCTGCCGGTGACGGTCCGGATGAAGAGGCACGGCGACCACCATCGACGAGGCGAGCCCCTCGATCACAAGCCGCTCAGCGAGCAATTGGGCCAGGGGCGCGGCTAGGCGCCGCCAGCCCTGGTACTTGAAGCGGTGCACCGCCGACTCCACCGGGCCCTCATACGCGACCGCCGAGCGGAGACGGGCGAGCGCGCGAAGGCGGCCCTTGCAGCCGCAGCTCGCGCGCGCCGTGTCGAGCTCAGCGCCGCAGCGCCGGCACAGCGGCTCCTCGAGCCGGCGAATGCGCCTGCGGCAGATGTCGCAGAGCCACGAGCCGGGCAAATGACAGCCGCCGCAGCGTGGCGGCAGCACCAGGTCGACGAGTCCCTCGAGCACGACTCGAGACTACGGGTCCTGTCAACCTCTCCTTAACATCTGAAGGACGATTGCTCACCCTCACCGTCGATCTCCCTCTACGGAGAGAAGAGAGCTCAGGTGATGCTGACCTGGTCGCCCGGCTTGAGGCCGATCGCCGCCGTCGAGCCCGCGGGCAGCTCGAGCACGCTATCCGCTCCCCACTCGATCCACACCACTCCCCACCACGCCGGCAGCCTCGGATAGACCTTCTTGACGCGATGGTCTCGGTCGAGGAAAACGGCGTCGATCGCGAAGTTCATGAACATCATGTGGATGCCGCTGCACGGTTTGATCCACATGCCCGTGCCGGGCTTGAGCGCTTTCCGAAACATGAGCCCGACGCCGCGGCCCAGAAATGTCCGCGGAACCTCGAGCTCATCGGCGAGAAGCGTGCCGCTCGGAAGATGAGTCGCCTTCGGTCGCGCCATCGGGTCCACTAGCCTAACGGCATCAATGCCCTCCCCCTCCGAGGGGGGTCACATGGGGGTGAAATCGTCTTCCATGGATTTCGAACGAGACGGAGTGCGCCTGCACTACGAGCTGCACGGCCGCGAGGATGGACGCCCGATCGTGCTGGTCCACGGATTCGCCTCTCACTACCGCCTCAACTGGGTCGGAACGCGCTGGGAGGAAACGCTCACGAACGCGGGCTTTCGCATCATCGGGCTCGACTGTCGCGGCCACGGCGCCAGCGACAAGCCCCACGACCCGCACGCGTACGCGGCCGCAACGATGGCCGGCGACGTGCGCGGGCTGCTCGACCATCTGAACCTCGAACGGGCGGATTACCTCGGCTTCTCGATGGGCGCCCGCATCGGACTGCAGGCGGTGCTCGACTTCCCCGAACGCTGGCGCAAGGTGGTCCTCGCCGGGCTGGGCACCCGAGGCGCGATCGACGAGTCCGCCAGCATCGCCCGCGCGTTCCGCGGTGGCAAGCCGGACACCGCCGTAGCGGAGAGCTTCTTCAAGTTCGCCTCAGGCCATCGCGGCAACGACCTCGAGGCCCTGGCGGCATGCATCGAAGGCCCAGCGCCGAACCTCGACCCCGCCCGGCTGGCGGCGATCAAGACTCCGATCCTCGTCGTCATCGGCGAGCGCGACGAGCTCGTCTCCGGCGCCGAGGACCTCGCGGCGGAGATCCCGACCTCGCGCCTGGTCACGGTGCCCGGGCGCGACCACCTCGGGACCGTGCCGGCCCGCGAGTTCAAGGACGCGACGCTGGCGTTTCTGGACTAGGTCTGGCGGCGGTTGAACCGGCCTCGCTTCGGGCGAGGGCCCGACCCGCTCCCTACGATCGAGATGGAGCCGTCCTCCTCGAGCACGGCGCGTTCCACGTGCTTGATGTCATCGATGCCATGCTCCCGGGCCGCCATCTCGACCTCGTCCGGCAGCACGCCCTCGCGCCGCATCGTCCGGCGCAGGTACTGACCGTTCTTGACTATGAGAGCCGGCGGCGGGCTGAAGAACCGGTGTAACCGAGGGACGTCGGCAAGCCGTCCGACGCCAAAGTTGGTGAGCACCAGCGCCACGATGAGGATCAGCCCTCCGACGACCGAGGTGTCAGGTCCCGTGATCGCGGGCTGCAGGGCGTTGGCGACCAGGAGGATGAAGACGAGGTCGTACAGGGTGAACTGCCCGACCTCACGCTTCCCGAAGACGCGCAGTGCAATGAGGAGCGCCAGGTAAACGACCACGCCCCGCACCACCAGCTCCCAGGGCGGGACACTGGGGAACAGGCCGAACGCGAAAGGTGCTACCGCGGCGCCAGAAGGATCAGGGCCGCCGGCCCGAGCAGCACGATCCAGAGCGTCGGGAAGATGCAGCCGACCATCGGCAGCAACATCTTGAGCGTGGCCTGCGCGGCCAGCTCCTGCGCGCGCTGGCGGCGCTTGCGCCGCATCTCGTCGGCCTGGATGCGCAGGATCTTGCCGATGCCGGTGCCGAACTGCTCCGACTGGATGACGGCCTGGATGAAGTTGTGAAGGTCGTCGACGCCACTGTTCCGTCCCATCTCGTCCATCGCCTCGAGGCGCGGGCGGCCGAGGCTGACCTCACGGAGGACCTTGGCGAACTCGTCGGACAGGGCGTTCTTGTACTTGTCGGTGACGCGCGCGAGGGCTGCGTCAAAACCAAGGCCCGCGTCGACCGCGATGACCAACAGGTCCATGGCGTCGGGCAGGCCCTTGCGGATGTCAGCACGCCGTGCGTCGACCTTCTGCTTCAGCCACAGAACGGGCAGGTAGTAGCCGAGGATGGCGCCGATCGCGAGCGCGATGACCGTGTAGAGAGTGTTTCCGAGGAGCAGTCCGATGAGGAGCCCGACCGCGGCCATCACTGCGGCGGCGACGATGCGGACGGCTCCGAAGTCCTCCGGCGTCAGGTTGCCGGGCCGGCCGGCAAGATCGAGCCGGTTCAACAAGTCGGCGCGAGCCTTCTGCGGGGTGGAGCGCGAGAGGAAGCTGCCGAGGCGCTCGATCATCGGGCGCAGCGCGCGCTCGCTGAAGGGCTTCTGCAGCTCGACCTCGTCGAGGGTCAGCGGCTTCTCGCCGCCATACACCTGGAGGCGCTGGGCCACGATATCCGCCGTGCTGGCCGCATTGGTGGCGTTGCGCGCGAACCCGAGGAAGATGATGAAAATCCCGATTCCAACGCCGAGAGCGAAAACTGAAACTGGCATCTGACTAAACCTCGATGGCCACGACGCGGCGGATGATCAGGTTGCCGACGAAGATCATGAATCCGCCGATCACCAGGAGGATCCAGCCGATGATGCTGCCGAACATCGGCCGGAAGTAGGTCGGCGTGACGAAGTACATGAAGGCGGCGAGGATGATCGGCAGGGCCGTGATCAGGGTGCCGGACGCCCTTGCCTGCGCGGTCAGCGTGGCGATCTCGCCCTTGATCCGGACACGCTCGCGAATCGTGTACGCGATGTTGTCCAGGATCTCGGCCAGGTTGCCACCCACCGTCCGGTGGATCGAGTAAGCGGTCGAGACCAGGTCGAAGTCGTTGCTCACGACACGCTTGGTGATGTTCGCGAGCGCCTCATCGGGCGAGCCACCCAGGTTCATCTCGCGGACTGCGCGGCTGAACTCGTCGCCGATCGGCGGGATGGCGTTCTTGGCGACCGTGTCGATCGCCTGAGCGAAGGAGTAGCCGGCCTTGAGCGCGTTGGACAGCAGCGTCAGCGTATCGCCGAGCTGGTTGTTGAACGCCTTCAGGCGCTGGCCGACGCGGTACTTGACGTAGACGCCCGGCACCAGGTAGCCGATCACGGCCATCACCAGCGCCTGGATAGGACCCCAGCGGAACCAGCCGATCAGGAAGAACACGCCAGTGCTGCCCAGCTGGATCAAGAAGTACTCGGAGGTGCGCAGCTTCAGGTCCGCGCGCTGCAGCTGCTCGGCCACCGATGGCTTGCCTTTCTTCACGTCACCACGGCCCATGCGGTCGGCCGCCGGTTGGAAGAGGTGGTTGAGGGTGTCGCGGAAGCCGGCCGAGGTCGGCAGCTGAGCCGCGCCGGCAGTGGTCGTGACGCCGTACGCGGCCAGGCGCGCCTCGAAGTCCTCGGACCCGCCCGCCGAGCGGCGTGCCTGGTTCAAGCCGAGGAAGAACAGGAAGACTCCGGCGGCGACGACGATCGCGAAGACCATCGGGATTGAAAGGCTAGGCATCTAGGACCTCCAGAAGGGTCAGTACAGCTTATCCGGGGGTGGCTGCGGGGTGGGTGTGAAGATATGTTCAGGAACCTCTTCACCTTCCGAACGAAGGTGCTCGAGCCGCATCGGGATGACGCCTGTGGCCGTGTGGTAGCCCACAGCCTTGCCTTCGGCGCTCACGCCGAGCTGGTTGAACTTGAAGATCTCCTGGAACTGGACCTCGCCGTCTTTGATGCCGATGACCTCGGCCACGCTCACGATCCGGCGCACGCCACCGCGCAGGCGGGACTGCTGAACGATCATGTGGATGGCGGCGCCGATGGTCTCGCGGATGGCCCGCGACGGCAGGTCCTGGC
>Ga0073928_10003535_pt1 | contig 24540 bp, 10 predicted proteins | sample PaiPotPPA55metaG_FD_76969 | JGI IMG/M metagenome (GOLD analysis project Ga0073928, IMG submission 76969) | Iron sulfur acid spring bacterial and archeal communities from Banff, Canada, to study Microbial Dark Matter (Phase II) - Paint Pots PPA... ...
GCTCGCATAGCTGCCCACAGGGCTGCCGCTCGGTGGCCCGTGCGCTGCTGTCGTGCAGGTCACCGTCCCCAAAGTCCCGGGCATGTCTCCATTCACGAAGCCGCTGTAGCTCGGCGTGATCGCTGGCACCGCTGCGCCATAGTTCGCCGTCGTGCTGCTGGCCGTGATGCTCAACGGAACAGCCGTGATCGTCACCGTTCCCGGCGTGTAGCTGATGATGTAGTTGCTGTTCACCGCTCCTGAACAGTTGCTCGCATAGCTGCCCACAGGGCTGCCGCTCGGTGGCCCGTGCGCCGCTGTCGTGCAGGTCACCGTCCCCAAAGTCCCGGGCATATCTCCATTCACGAAGCCGCTGTAGCTCGGTGTGATCGCTGGCACCACTGCGCCATAGTTCGCCGTCGTGCTGCTGGCTGTGATGTTCAACGGGACAGCCGTGATCGTCACCGTCCCCGGCATGTAACTGATGGTGTAATTACTGTCCACCGCGCCCGCGCAATTCGTGGCATACGTGCCCACCGGACTACCGTTGGGGGCCCCATGCGCCAGCGTCGTACACGTTGGAGCCGTGCTCAGGCTTGCGGCGGTTTCCCCATTCACAAATCCAGTATAGCTTGCCGTAATTGGCGCCACCGCGGCAGCATACTTAACAGTTGCACTGCTGGCAGTGATCGCCAGAGTGGCCGGAGTCACCGTAAGTGTTTTGGTCGTGTCCGTAGCACTCGCGAACAAACTATCGCCCGGGTAGCTGTAGGTGATGACGTAAGGTGAGCCGGCCACCCCGAAGGTATTCGTAGTGAACGTTGCGGTGAAACTGCCATCTGCGCCCGCAATGGTCGCCGGCTGAGTAACACCATTCACCGTTATCGACACACTGCCCGTCGGGATATGCGTGCCAAGTGTGAGTTTGCCTGACAGCGTGGTCGAAGCCGTGCCGTACACAATCGTTGGCGACGTCAAAGCGCTGAACATAGGCGTCGCGTGAATGGCGGTAAGTAGTGTCGTGCCCTGGACTGTAGGCACGGTGACGCTGGCTGCAGTTATAGTGCTGGTCCCCGGAACAAGCGCTGCGGCATTGCCCGCAGCATCGATGGTAGACACCGAGGTGTCGCTACTAGTCCAGGAGATGTCATCAGGTGTGTAGGTCTGAAGCGAAGTAACCGCGGTTCCGCTCACGATACCACCGACAACAGACAAGACGTCCTTGGCAGACACCACTCCCATGGCTTCGATACCTTGAGGCGCTGCCGTCTTGGTAGTCCAGCTATCGGACAGCGTGTTATAGGCTTCGACGGTCGCGAGAGAACCGGTTGAATCTTGACCCCCCACAGCGTAGATGACCCGGTCTACTGCGGCTACTGATAGTCCCGACCGCGCCGACGGCATGTTTGATTTGGCCGTCCAGCTATCACTTGAAGGGTCGTAAACCTCGTTGGTCTTTGTGTAGCCCGATGAGCTTGTACCGCCCATCACATAAATCTTCCCATTAACTACGGTGGCGGACAGGGCTGTCAGGCCGCCAGACAGTAAGGAAGCTTTAGTTGTCCAACTATTGGTTGCCGGGTCGTACGATTCAACCGTGGAGTATTGTGTACTGCCGCCGGTGTTCTCGCCACCGATGGCGTACAGATGGCCATTTGCGGCCACCACCGTCAGATCGCAACGAGCCGTAGGCATCGCGGCAAGGCCGGTCCAGCTATCGCTGGCAGGATCGTATACTTCATTTGCCGAACTGCACCCGCCGCTGGCGCTCCCGCCGACAACGTACAGCTTGCCATTGATCACCGCGCCGTTGCTGCTGAACGAAGCGGAACGCGGCGCAAGCATGGCGTGCTTCGCGGTCCAATTGTTGTTGGTGATGTCGTATGCTTCGGTCGAATCAGTGGCCGCGCCACCGTTGGAGCCGCCAGCCACATAAATCACGCCGTTAATCAGGCCTACAGCTGCGCCTGATACTGGCGTTGGCATACCCGTTACGGAACTCCAGATACCGCCGCCAGAATTGAGCGAACGCAAGGTACCGTCTGCGAATGTCCCAGTAGCGGTGAACGCTTGGCTGCTGAAAACGGGAACACTCGGGTTCGCGGGATTGACCGCGATGGCGGTAATTGGATTAGTGATGGTCAGTACGCCCGGAACATACGTAATGTTGTAATCCACGGAAGTAACGCCCGAACAGGTAATGGCATAGTGACCCGGGGCGTTACCTGACGCATTGCTGACGCAGATTAGCATGCCGCTCAGGCTGGAGCTCTGCGATGTCTCTCCATTTGTGAGTCCCACATACGCGGCATCGAAAGTTGGATCCGTAACATTCGCGGCACGCGTCTTATAATTAGCTTCGATAAACAGCGGTATCGCGGTAATCACGATTGCCGCTGGAGCTGAAGAATTCGCGGTATAGTTATGGCTCCCGCCGAACATTGCAACCACTGTGTAATTGCCCGCGTTTACTGGAGCCGCAGCAAGCGCATTATTGCTGGCATCAAAATAGGTCAGCGTGACAGGGATCAGAACTTCATTATGAACTCCTGTCGCTAAGCCGCTCCCTGTTTCAGCATTTCCGTTATATGCAAATGTCCCGCCAGTCGCAATCACTACGGGAGTTGCCTGCGTGATGGTAAAGTTTGCTCCGACATAGCTCAGATTGTAGTTCGCGCTCAGTACCAAACTTCCCTGCAAGATCGCGTAAGTTCCTGCATCCTCTCCCGAGACTCGGGTCAGAAATCCCGTGAAGCTGTCACCGGTCACGAGCGTACCAGTCACTTTGTAAGTCAATGGAGAAGGATCAACAGACCCGAAGACTTTCGTTTCTGGGTCCGCCGTTACGGTGATAGGCCGCGCGGTAATGACGAAGTTGGCCCCAACAAACGTCAAGTTGTAGTTGGCGCTCAGCGTCAGCCCCCCTTGACTGATGGCGTACGTTCCTACGTTCTCGCCTGGCGCGCGGCTCAGACCACCGCTGAAGCTGTCGCCGGTCACGAGTGTACCGGTCACCTTGTATGTGAGAGGTGGATCGTTATAACCGTATACCTTCGTCTGTGAATCCGCGGTGACCGTGATTGGCCGCGGCGTAATGACCAGGTTGGCGCCCACAAACGTTAAGGTGTAGTTGGCGCTCAAAGTCAGGCCCCCTTGACTGATGGCGTACGTTCCTACGTTCTCGCCTGGCGCGCGGCTCAGAGCTCCCGTGAAACTATCTCCGTTAACCAATGCGCCTGTAGTCACTTTATACGTAAGCGCAGGATCGGTATAACCGTAAACCTTCGTCTGCGCATCCGCCGTCACGGTGATAGCCACGGCCTTTACCGTCAAAGTACCGTTAGTCGAAGTGACATTGTAATTGCCCAGTTTGCCGCTGGGATCGACGAGTGTCGGAACAATTGCATACGTGCCCACTGCGGAAGCTGCCGTCGCCACCGACGCATACGTGGCGGTGATGTTGTCGCCGTTCTTGATGCCGGTGATCGTGCCGGTAAACGTGGGGTTATTCACACCATAGTATCTGGTAGCGTCAGCCGCCGTTACGGTCAGAGCCGCCTTCGCGATCGCAAACGTCTGCGGCACGGAAGTAGCCGCCTGCCAAGTCGTGTCATCTCCTGCCTGCGCCGCGGTAATCGTGCAATTCCCCGCCCCGATGATATGCACCGTGGCGCTGGACACACCAGTAGCCAGCGTCGAAGCACCAACTGTGCAGCTATCGCCGGTTCCCGATGTAAATCCAACCAGCAGTCCTGTCGGCTGCGAGCTCGAATCCACAGAAGTGGCCGAGATGCCGAAGTCCGCATCCCCATAAGTCTTCGGGGCCAGCACGTCAAACTGGATCCTCTGCGTCTTCTTGATAATCGTCAGCGTAAAGTCCCGAGAAATCGCCGGGTTGCTCAACGACGCCGCAGTGATTGCCACCGCCCCAGGAGAAGTTATCGCTACCGCGGTAATCTTGCCGGACTGATCCACGGTGGCCTGCGCCGCATTCCCGCTCGTCCACTTCACCTCATCCGGAGCAAACGCGTCCAGGTACGAATTGGCCGTGCCCGATCCCACCGACGCCGCATAAATCAGCGATCCGATGCTCACCGGTTGCGTCCCGTTGTGCGCATTCGCCAATGGATTCTTCTTAGCAAAGCCGGTGCCGTCGTAAGACCAAACATCCGCGCCATTCACGAGATACAGCAATCCACCAAGCGACGCAGCGCCCACACCCTGACTGCCGTCGAGATGGCTGGTAACGGGGCCGCTCCAGGTATTTCTAGCATTACCATCGAAGCTGACCAGCACCACCGATGCACTCGAAACTCCCGCGACGTATAGTTTTGTGCCGTTGCTGTTAGTGACCACAGCAGCGGAAGCCTGCGACAACGCACTGCCCGCATCGGCCGTGCTCGTTGCTCCGGTCACCAGGTCAAAAATCTCCACGGACGAAAGCGCATTGCTCGGACTCGAACCATCGCTTCCACCGACAACGTAGAGTTTATTGTTGAACGCCGCCGCACCTGCTGCACTACGTGAAGTCGAAAGCGATGTGGGATAAGCCGACACCGACGGAGTATTTCCGGTCGTATCGAGGATCTCGATACTCCCTAGCGCCTGGCCAATGGCGTCCTTGCCGCCGATCACATAAATCTTCCCAGCCACACTCGCCACCGCGGCGTTCGTGCGAGCAGTAACCAGAACCGCCGAAGATCCGCTCCAGCTATCATTTTTCGGATCGTAAGCCTGAATCGTCTTCAGCGCCTTTGAACCATCAAACCCGCCGATGGCGTACAACACGCCTCCAGCTTCCGCCATCGCCGCGCCCGATACAGCAACGGACAACGGCGCCTTCGCGTAGCTAGTGCCGCCGGCCACAGAAAGTGCCCGCGTGCTTGCATCGGTAAACGTTCCGGTAGCCGTCAACGTGTCCGTTTGACCGATCGTAAGCGTTTCACTATTGGCGCTGGCGCCGTTAGTTACCGCAATCGTGCTCAACGGATTCGTAACCGATAAAGTCCCGTCCACATACTGAATCGTATAATCGATCGAGCTCAACCCGCCGCAATGGATTCCGTACGTACCGGCAAGCGAGCTAGTGTTCGAATTCGAAGCGCATGCCAGCGGCCCACCCAGCAAACTCGGCGTATCACCATTCACGAGTCCGATGTATTGGGCGTCGAACGACGGATCGCCCGCGCCATAGATCCGCGACTTATCATTGGCGACCACATACAGAGGAACCGCGGTGATGGTCAGCGTCCCTTTATTGCTCACGATCGAATAGTTGGCCAGCGCGCCGGTTCCGGCGTCGCTTAACGTTGGCGTAATGTCGTATGTTCCAGCCGGACTTGCTTTAGTCGCGGTCGTGGCATAAGTCGCAGTGATTGTATCGCCGGTTACAACCCCGGTGATCGTGCCGTCGAAAGTTGGATTGTCCATGCCATAGGGGCGTGTCTTATCGTTCGCGGTAACCGTAAGGGCCGCCTGCTTGATCGTTAGAGTGCCGCTTCCGGCTCCCGCATAATTCGGATTCGCGGTCAGCACCGATACCGCGTACGTTCCCGCCGCTGTGGGCAGTGTTGCCAAATTATTGTAAGTGGTCGCCACGGCAACCAGCGGGACGATGCTGATATTGGCGCTGTGAGGTTGACCGTCGTACGTCGGCATTGGATCTGTGATTGTGATGACAACGGGCGCAGCCTGAATTGTCTCAGTCCCGCTGATTGCCGTAGCCGTGTAATTCGGATTCGTCAGAGTTGCCGTTACGGGTGTTGTGCCCGCATTCGTCGGCGGCGTAACTCCGTTGTTATAAAGAACCGTCACTCCTGCCAAATCGCTAGGCGTAGTGGTAACGCTAACCGGTTGGGGCGAACCATCATAAGTAAACGTCAAATTATCAAACGCCAGCGTCGCCGGCGCCTGATTCACATGCAAGGTGCCTGATGCGGAGCTACCCAGGAAATTATTCTGCGCCGTAAAATTGGCGTACAACGTGTGATCGCCTGCCCCTGGCTTGGAAATCGTAAATATAGCAGACCCATTTACCAGCGTCTGACTAACCGCCGTGCCACCATCGACTTTGAGTGTCACGTCACCGATCGGAGTGCCGGCAGCAGTATCCTGCGCCGCCACCGTAACAGTCACTAGTCCGTCTGCGCCATACGTAATCGTCGGCGCAGAAATGGAAGTCGTCGTCACCGCCGACTTCACCAGCTGGCTGATCGCCACAGATGTGCTGGTAAGGAAGTTAGTATCGCCGCTGTAGATCGCACTGATGTAATGCGTGCCCACCGACAGCGTCGAAGTCTGCAATTGCGCGGTATATCCGCCCGTGCCGCTGGTGAGCGTCACCGCGCTCCCCAAATTCACGCCGCCATCCTGGAACTGCACCGTGCCAGTCGGCGCCGTGGAGTTTCCCGGCACCACCGTAGCAGTAAACGTCACTGCCTGACCCGCGAACGACGATAGATTCGAGGACACAACCGTCGTGGTCGTCGTAGCCTTCGTCACCGTCAACGTAAACGTCTGTGTCGCATCGGCTCCGAATCCGTTGTGAGCCGTAATCGTAATGATGGAGGTTCCCGCCACTTGCGTCGTGCCCGCTATCGTCGCGGTGCCGTCGAGGTTGTCTTTGAAAGTCACCCCACTCGGCAGTGAACCAGTCTCGCTCAACGTCGGAATCGGGAAGCCAGTCGTCGTAACCGTAAACGAGTCAGCTGTGCCGTTCGCAAACGTCTTGCTGTTCGCGCTGGTGATCGCCGCTCCTGTGGCAATCGCTACTGTCGGCTCGTCGCCAGCCAATGGCAGCGTCGCCGTATACGCCGCGTCGGAGAATGCCGTCGTTGTCCAGACCTCATTTACCGCTGCACCGTTGATCGTTTCATTGGCGGTCGTCGTGAACTGGATCGTAATTGTTCCGCCGGGCTGCACGTCGTTATTGCTATTTCCATAGCAGGCATCGTTCGTTGTGCACTCCCGGAATCGCAGGAATCCTGGAAGTGATGTGGGTTCAACCGTCCAATTCGCTGGACTCGTCGCCGCCACCGTAACTGGGCCCGTGGGCACTCCGCCATTCGCGGGAATCGCTACCGTTACGCTCTTCAAAGTATTCGCGTTCGGCGCATCTCCATTTTTCACTGTCAAGGTATACGCGGTCGCTACGCTATTCGCCGCCATCGTCGGACTGATACTCGCCGTGTACGCCACAACCACCTCGATCGCCGCACTCGTGCCAGCGGCCTTGGTGTTGTCCGTAGCATCCGAAGCCGTGATCGTTGTCGCGGCCGGATTCGCCACCGTCTCAAGCGTCACGCTAAAGGTACCTGTGCCCGAAGCCAGCGGAGCATCCGTCGGCAACACCGCCTTCGCATCATTCGGAGAAGTAATATGCACCGTGTCGCTCACACCGCTAACCACGTTCCAATTGTCATCTACAGCGTTCACCGTGACGTTGAACGCACCATTCACATACTCAAGACTTGGCGTCCCCGTCTTGCCCGTAGCCGTCCCCGGCGCCGCCGTCTCCCCCGGCACCAACACCTGCAGCTTCGTAAACGACCCCGCACTCACAGTCAGCACAAACGACTGCGTTGCCGGCAACCCGACACCGTTGGCCGCAGTAATGGTGATGGGATAACTTCCCGCGGCAATCGTCGTTCCCGCCAACGTCGCAGTGCCGTCGCCGTTGTCCGTAAACGTTATGGCACTCGGCAGCGCACCACTCTCGCTCAAGCTGGGGAGGGGCACGCCCATAGTCGTGACGCTAAATGTACCTGCCACAGCCGCCGTGAATGTCGTGCTTGCAACACTCGTGATAGTCGGCGCCTGAGAAACAGCGAGACTGGCGGTAGCTGGCCCGCTTCCAGCAAAATTCCCCTGCGCTGCATAGCTCGCGCTGAGCGCATGAGTCCCAGGACTCGGATTGGTAATCGTGAATGTGGCTATGCCGCTGCCATTCAGGGCCGCGGACAGAGGCGCCCCTCCATCTACGACCAACGTCGCGTTGCCAGTAGGCGTGCCAGCCAAAGAACTCACAGTCACCGTAACTGTGCCGTTCGCTGGATAAGTCACTGGAGGCGCGCTCACACTGATGGTGGTGCTTGCCGCGTTTACAGTTTGCGTAACGCTGCCGTTACTTGCTAGGTAGATCCCAGTCGGCGTGTAGCAAGCCGTAACCGTTTGCGAGGGAGCGGCGAGCGTATTTATGCCCAAGGCCCCTTTCCCGTTGCCATCGAGATTAGTTGGTCCGCCCAAGATGGTTCCGGAACAGGTCGTGCTCTCATAGAAAATCACGCTGCCCGTGGGTATTCCGCTCGCGCTGGTCACCGTCGCCGTGAACGTCACCGATGTCCCAAACGTCGACGGATTTAGTAACGACGTCACGACCGTAGTCGTCGCTGGACTATTAATCGTAAATGCATTAGCCAACGTAGCCGTCCCAGTCCCGCTGACAGGAGCGCTGTTCGTCACCGAAACACTCCGCGTGCCAGGCGTGGCCGTTGCGCTGATCGTGACGTTCGCCGTGATCTGCGTTGCGCTGTTCACCGTCGTCGCGTTTACGGTAATGTCTGCTCCAAGACTCACGGAGCTTACGCCGCTGATAAAATTGCTGCCGGTGAAGACCACATTGAGTGTTTGCGAGACGTTCCCGCTTGTTGGCGCAATGACCGTCAGCGTCGGCGAAGGATTATTCACAGTAAATGCCGAGCTCGTCGCGGCCACGAGGCCAGTGGACGTAGCTGCGAGCGTGTAACCCACTCCGCCTTTGTTAATCGACAAGTTGCTAAAGGTTGCTACGCCGTTTACTGCGTTTGCGGAAGTCACGCCGCTTAATGTGCCACTGCCGGGATTCGTTGCGATTGCCAGGCCAACCGGAGCCGTACTGGTATTCACCAAATTGGCAAAGGCATCTTGTACCTGTACCGTAACTGGAGAGATCGTTTGTCCCGCCGTCGTCGTAGTTGGCTGTTGCGCGAAGGCCAGCTTGTTGGCTGCACCTGGAATTACCGTGAATGAGTTACTCGTCCCCGTTTTCCCGCTACTGCCGGTATCTGTGGCCGTGATCGTAATACTGCCCGTACTCGTGATGGTGATACTCTGAGGGGTGATGACAACCCCGTTGCTAAAAGAATTGGAGTTGAACGAACCACCTAGTATCGTCCCATTCAAGGACGACAACATCACCTTATCGCTGGAACCGGTAAAGCTTGTCACCGTATTGTTATTGGCATCCACGGCTGTGATCACAATGTTGAAAGCGATCCCGGCTGTTTGCTGGCCAATTGGTTGCGAGCCATTTGACGAGAAGACGAATTTCGCCAGCGCCCCGGCGTTGACGGTAAAATTGCTGCTTGTAGCATTTGGCAGCGTTCCGTCCGAAGCAGTCAATGTAAACGAGCCCGCCGTTGTTGGCACTAGACTCGAAAATGTCGCTACGCCATTCAACGCAGTCACATTAGTCGTGGAACCGCCGCTGAATGCGCCGCCGGTGCTGATCACAATCGCGACGCTAGAGCTGTACGAAGTTACCACGTTGCCGCCCGCATCTTGTGCTTGCACAACTACTGCCGGCGTGATCGCCTGACCCGCAGTAGTTGTCGTCGGTTGCTGCGTGAAAACCAGCTTGCTGGCCGTTCCAGCAGTAATATTGAACGCGCCGCTCGTGGCGGTAGTTAAGTTTGTGCTGCTTGCCGTCAATGTGTAGCCAGTGCCGGCCTTGTTGATCGACAGGCCGCTGAAGGTTGCCACACCGTTGATCGCACTTACAGTCGCGGTCCCGCTCAGCGTGCCACCGCCAGGATTTGTTCCAATAGCCAAAGTGATCGAAACCGTACTGCTCGTCACCGTGTTCCCGCCCGCATCCTGCGCAGTCACAACTGGCTGGGTCGGGAATGCTACTCCTCCTGTGGAGGTGCTCGGACTAGTAGTGAAAGCCAATTGCGTGGCCGCGCCGACGGAAATATTGAACGCGCTGCTCACCACGACACCAGGAGTAGTGTTAACCGTGCTCCCGGTGGCCGTCAGCGTATAGCCCGTCCCCGCCTTGTTTATGGATAAACCGCTGAAGGTCGCTTGCCCAGTGCTAGTGTTCAGGACGACAGTCTTAGTGCCGCTCAAGACTCCACCGGGACCAACGTTGTTCTGAATTGCCAGCGTTACGTTTTGCGCCGTACCAATGACTGCGTTACCGACAGAGTCCTCCAGTGTTACTACCGGCTGCGTACCGAATGCCGTCCCGCCCGTTCCTCCGCTGGGTTGCGTAGTGAAAACCAACTGTGTGGCAGTACCAGCAGTGATATTGAACGGGCTGCTCACCACCACTCCGGGCGTGGTATTTACGGTGTTGCCTGCCGCCGTCAGCGTGTAACCTGTCCCCGTTTTGTTAATGGACAATCCACTAAAAGTCGCTTGCCCGGTGCCTGTGTTCACCGCCGCACTCGTCGTTCCGCTTAATACGCCACCCCCGGCATTATTCTGAATCGCCACTGTAACGCTCTGAGCCGTCCCTGTGACGGGGTTACCGCCAGCATCCTCTAGAGTCACAACCGGCTGTGTCGGGAATGCTACTCCTCCTGTGGAGTTGCTCGGACTGGTGGTGAAAGCCAATTGCGTGGCCGCGCCGACCGTGATATTGAATGCGCTGCTGACTACGACTCCAGCAGTAGTGTTAACTGTGTTCCCTGTGGCCGTCAGTGTGTAGCCCGTCCCGGTTTTATTGATGGAGAGTCCGGTGAAGGTTGCTTTTCCGGTGCTCGTGTCAACCGCCACTGTTTTCGCGCCACTCAAGACGCCACCAGGTCCCGGATTATTTTGAATAGCCAAGGTGACCGTCTGCGCGGTTCCCGTCACTGCATTGCCAGCCGCATCTTCGAGAGTTACAACAGGCTGCGTGCCGAACACCGTCCCGCCCGTCCCTCCACTGGGCTGCGTTGTAAACACCAACTGAGAGGCTGCACCCGGCGTTATGTTAAAAGCGTTGCTCGTGGCGCTTGTTAAACCGGTGCTGCCGGCCGAAAGGGTATAACCGGTTCCCACTTTATTAATAGATAGGTTACTGAAAGTAGCGACGCCGTTCACCGCGCCAACAGTCGTCGTCCCACTCAATGTCCCAGACGCCGGATTTGTCCCGATGGACATAGCTATTGGTGCAAAACTGCTTGTTACCAAGTTCCCGGTAGAATCTTGCACTTGGACGCTTACTGCCGGCGTCATCGACGAGCCTGCTGGCGTGGTAGTTGGCTGGCTTACAAACGCCAATTTACTGGCAGGACCTGTGACCGTGAATGTCGCACTGTTGCTTGGAGTCAGTGAATCTCCGCTGGTTGCTGTTGCGGTCAGGCTTACGCCGCTCTCGGCCTTGCTGTATGTGACGCCGCTAATGGTTACGGAGCTGTTCCCCGCCGTGATCGTTCCAGTGGTAGTCCCGCCCAAGGAGCCAGTACCTGAGTGCACGCTGAGGCTCACCACAGTGTTAGCACCAACATTCGCCACGTTGCCGCCATTGTTTTCGGACTGAACCAAAACCGAGAACGGATTACCTACGGTCGGATTTAAACCGCCATTGACCTGTAGGATATGCAGCTTCGTGTCGCTAGCGTCCGTAAATGTGTTCTGCGCTTGCGAAATACTACCTGCAGCAGTTAACGAAAACCGAACATTAAGGTCATGCAGGTCCGTAACAAACGAACTATCCGAAATCCTCCCATTCGCATCCGCCACCACTGTGAACGGCCCGTGCGTATCAATGAGGGGTGACTCCACCAGCGTCAACGTAACCGTCTCGCCTGGCTGCCAACCCGAACCCGTAATATTGACCGTCGTTCCCGGCGGATAATCCGCCGCATCCGTCTTTACCGTCGCGAACCCATACAAATCCGTGTTACCCAGCGCCACTCCCGACGCATCCTGCCCCCCCGCCACCGCCAAAAGCCCGTCCTGTTTCATGGGGCTGCCTGCGGAATTACTCCTCGCGACAGTCAAAGATCCCGTAGGCGCAAATGTCCCCAGCCACGGCGTGAACACTTCCGCGGAACCCAGCGGCACGCCCGCCGACGTACCGCCCACAACCAACACCGTATTATTGTTCGGCAAAAGAAAAGCCAGGTGTCCTTGGCGCGCCGTACTCAGAGAACTGGCCACGGCCGTAATCGTTCCCGCGACCGGATCGAAAATTTCCGCGCTCGCGAGATCCACCGTCCCGTTATTTCCGCCCGCGATCAGAACGCGCCCATCCAACATCGTGGTCGCACTGTGCCCCATACGTCGCGTGGACAACGCCGGCCCCCCGCTCACGCTGCCCATAACAGGATCGTAAATATCCGTCGTATTCAGCGCCGCGCTTCCATTCGAACCGCCCGCGATGAATACGCGGCCATCCGACAACTGCGCCATGGCGTGATCCGTGCGTGGAGACGCTAACGCGCCGACAAAAGAAAATGTCAGCGCCGCAGGATCGAAAATCTCTATCGTGGAACTCGCTACTCCGGATTTATCTCCACCGGCGATCAGCACCCGGCCATCTTGCAACACCGTGGCAGTCGCGTTCGAACGCGCCTCTATCATCGCAGCCGCAACAGTCGTCCACGAATTCGAGACCGGATCGTAAATCTCAGCTGTATTGATGGCGCCGCCGCCCGAGGTTGTGCCGCCTGCCACCAGCACACTGCCGTTCGCCAACACCGCGGAAACATGCTTGCTCCGCGGCGTGCTCATAGATGCTGCGGCCGAAGCCGTGCCATCCAACCCGATAATTTCAGCGCTAGCCAGCGTGCCTGCGGTTCCGTCGCCACCTGTCACGAATACGCGGCCGTCCTGCAACAGCACAGCTGCGGCGCCAGATCGCGCTTGAGCTAGGCCGGGTTGGGCAGCCCAGGTTCCGCTGGCTACCTGCAGGATGTAGCCCTTAACCCCTAATACGGCGCACAGAATCAGCGCCACGCTTAGCAGGCTGTATTTAAGAGATTTACGCATTAGTACCTCGGTGTTATATGCGGCTTATGAAGACACACACGTCCACGGTCGTTTTCAGAGGTAATTCCTGAAAACCGCTTAGACACACATAGCGTTCAGAACTCAGTAACCATTCGGGGACGGAATGAACTCAGCGACCATTCGGGGACGGAAGATGGTACGTGCGTAGGACTACAGCAATCCCCTAGCCACCTTTAGGGTGTTTCCCCTAGGCGCACTGCTGTAGCAGAATCTGAGCCTCTAAGACTGATTGATAATATTGAATTATAAGCACATAGCCCTCACGCTTTCACCTGCATCGAGGGTAATTGCCACACTAAAAATTGAGGAAGGAATTCGATGAACGTCCAAACGCAGGGGAAAAGCAGTATCCAAAATATTACTTCAATGGACGTGCGATGCTAACAGTGACACGCATTCGGTCAGACGCAAACTCTACAGGTCCCGCGAACGACGTGTGAATTGACTTCATTACCTCGTCCTTACTTCCTTCAATATCTGGCGCAAGATGGCTTAACAGTACACTTCCTACGCCGCTCGCCCTCGCCGCTTCGCCAATTTTCTTTGGCGGCGTATGCAGCTCGTATAGCTGGCTCGGTGAGCCTGGCGGGTCGAGCACCGCGCAATTGAAAACCAGTAAGTCCGCACCCTTGGCCAGCCGAACGAGATTTGCTACCGCCGAAGCGTCCATATCTCCGGAAAAAACCACAGATCTACCGCCGTACGTGATTCGATACGCGACGGACGGGCAGTCACCGTGATGCGTCGCGATTTCCTCCACCATCAAACCGTTCTCATCCACAATTTTTGTAACGCCAGAATTTAAATCAATCGCCAGATCGCGAACATCAAATGTCTCCCGCGCGCCAAACGTTTTCTGGTACGCGAACAACCCATTCCCGCCCACAAGCAAATCGACGAATCGCGAAGTTTTGGGGAACAACCCCGTGCCATCCGGGCCAAACACGCGATACTTTATCGGCCCATCGCTGGTGAGCGCGCGGGCGTTAAAAAACGCCGCCAAATCGCCGCTGTGGTCGATATGAAGATGCGTCAACAAAACTATATCCACCTGCTCAAGATCAATATTCAATTCTCCGATGCGCACGAATGCGCCCGGACCGGCATCCAGCAATATCCGAGGTGTCCCGTCGACTAATACGATGTAACTCGATCCAGCCCTGCCGAATGCTCGCGGCCCGCCTGAACCAAGCACCACAACCTCTAAGCTGGGCTTCACACCTGATGCTTGGCCGCGCGTCACCATTCCCTCAGCGAGCATCAATAACAAAATAAACAGCGGCTTCATCTTTTAATTCCCTGCCTGCGCAAGCTCAATCGCCAAATCTCTCCGCCGCCCGCGCCCTTAGTTTTTCCGCCTCTTCTTCTCGATTCTTCGGCGGCGCGTTTGTTTCAAGTGAGCGCAGCAGGCGCGCCGCAGCCCGCACAACCTCATCAATTGCCGCCGCAAAACTGGCTTCGTTGGCCTTCGACGGTTTATTGAAGCCGCTGATCTTTCTAACAAACTGAAGTGACGCATTCCGAATCTCGTCATCCGTGACAGGCGGATCAAAGTTAAAAAGGTTTTTAATATTCCTGCACATGCAAAGCGACCTCCTATTCAGAACTTGGGTGTACCCTTCACGCGCTCTTACAGATGACACAGAACGCCGGGCCCACGGTTAGAAGATTTTAGCGTGTCTTACCGTACAGTTCAGCAACCCAGACTATGCGAACGGGAGAGAGCGCATTCACCAAGTCGGCTTGAAAATCTCGGCGCGTCGGGTCTTCCCTGTATCGACCATTCACATCCATGATGCCTAAACTATGGACTGCTGCCCGGACATTTTCTCGAAGCCCTGCGACCGTCAAAACCCCGCGGTACAGCAACGTTTGGGATCAGTCCAGGTCATCCATTTTTGAAACAATTCCAGCGTTGCTGGGGCGACGGGTTTCGAATCTGTCGCAAACGCTGCCCTTCATTGTGAGGAGAATCATGAACAAGAAAAAGACGCCAAAAAACGCGCTTGCCGACCCTACCCGCCTTCAACCGCACGATGAAGATGACAAGGAAACCATCCAGGTCATCATTGAAACCCCCAAAGGCAGCCGCAACAAGTTTGCCTTCGATGCTGAGCAAAAAGTCTTCGAACTAAAAAAGGTTCTGCCCGCTGGCATGACCTTCCCTCACGACTTTGGATTCATCCCCTCTACCAAAGCGGAAGACGGAGATCCCGTCGACGTGCTGGTATTAATGGACGAGCCTGCCTATCCAGGATGCTTGATAAAATGCCGGCCCGTAGGAGTGATCGAGGGTGAGCAAGGCAAGAACAAAAAAGATACCGAGCGCAACGACCGCATCGTGGCCACTGAATTGATGAACCATACTTACGCTCACGTAAAGCACGTAGATGATCTCGGTAAGAATTTCGTCAAGGAACTCGAGGAGTTTTTCATCAATTACCATGAATTATCCGGAAAACAGTACCGCGTCCTCGACGTGCGCGGTCCGGGAGAAGCTCGGCGCCGCATCAAGGATGGCATGCGCGCGGTAAAGAAAAAGTAACGCCGGCCGTCATGAATCGGCCAGTGCGCAAGAATCAAGGTTTGCACGGCAACGCTCCGGATTCCTGCCCAGTCGTACTCCTTTTAGTCGATGTGCTGAACGATGTGGACTTCCCCGGTAATTCCCAACTGCTGAAATCAATACGCGCGCTCGGAAAAAACATATCGGCGCTGAAAAAACGATGCAAGGACGCCGCCATTCCCGTCATCTATGTAAATGATAATCGCGATAAGTGGCGCGCGGACTTTTCCGTAGTCTTATCTCATTGCCTTCGCCCCGATTCACCAGGCTGTCCGATGGTCAGCCAGCTAATTCCCGACGCATCCGATTACATCGTCTTAAAGCCTAAGCATTCGGCTTTTTATGCCACGCCTCTCGATACGCTATTCTCCTACCTGAAAGTGAAAACCGTGATTCTGGCTGGCTTAATTACCAACGCGTGCATTTTGTCCACGACCAAACTCGATGTGCGAAAAATTCTAAAGGCCGCGCGCGGATAGCCCAAATGAATTGGGGCGTAGTCAGCACAGCAGCGCGATCGCCCCGCAATTTCGCGCGTTCAGGCGACGCTAGACTTGACAGGTTGGAATGCGCATCCCGCTCGAATAACATGCTCCACACAGCAAGGAGTCTCCGATGAGTGCAGCCGACGAGTACCAGGCCGTCGTAATTGGTTCCGGTCAGGGTGGAAAACCGCTTTGCGTGGCGCTTGCGAACGCGGGGTGGCGAACAGCGATAATCGAACGGGAGCACGTCGGCGGCACATGCGTCAATGAAGGCTGCACGCCCACGAAAACCATGGTAGCCAGTGCCCGCGTAGCGTATCTCACACGGCGCGGTGCCGATTACGGTGTGCAAACCGAAAATATTCGCATCGACATGGCCCGAATCCGTAAGCGCAAACGCGACATCGTCGAGAGTTTCAGAAGCCGAGGCCAAGCCACCCTGGAGAAAACTAAGAACCTCGATTTAATTTTTGGCGAAGCGAGTTTCATCGACCCTAAATCTTTAGCGGTGCGGTTGAAAGATGGAACGCAACGCGCACTACACTCCGAGCAAATTTTCATCAACGCCGGATGCCGGCCAGCAATACCTCAGGTGGACGGTCTTAAAGATGTGCCCTATCTAAACAGTACCTCAATCATGGAACTCGACGCCGTCCCCGACCATTTGCTGGTTCTCGGCGGCGGCTATGTCGGCCTCGAATTCGGACAAATGTTTCGCCGCTTCGGCAGCCGTGTCACTATCGTGCAGTCTGGGGCCCAGTTATTGCGTGGTGAGGACTCTGACGTGGCCGACGAAGTCACCGCTCTGTTGCGGCAGGACGGTATCGACATTTTTCTAAACACCAGAGCCGAGCGCGTCACAAAAACCGGTTCTCAAATCGCGCTAACCTCTCGCGAGAAAAAAGGGGAAATACGCGAACTTCGAGGCTCGCATCTGTTGGTAGCCACTGGCAGGGTGCCCAATACGGAAGCATTAAATCTTAGTGCGGCGGACATCGCCGCGGATGATCACGGATTCATCAAAGTGAATTCCAAATTGGAAACCAACACGCCGGGAGTTTACGCGCTCGGAGACATCAACGGCGGCCCCGCCTTCACGCATATTTCCTACGACGACTTTCGCATCCTGCGCACCAACGTCATCGACAAAGGAAGCGCCACAACCGACAACCGTCTCCTCCCTTGTACGATTTATATCGATCCGCAACTCGGCCGCATCGGCATCACAGAAGCTCAAGCTCGCGAGCAAAATAAAAATGTTCGCGTCGCAAAAATGCCTATGTCCTCCGTAGCCCGCGCTCTAGAGGTCGACGAATCATGCGGATTTATGAAAGCTGTCGTGGAACCCGACACAAATCAGATTCTCGGCGCAGCCGTCCTGGGCATCGAAGGCGGGGAAATCATGTCCATGCTGCAATTGGCGATGATGGGCAAAATGCCATTCACTACTTTGCGCGACGCGATTTTCGCCCATCCGACTCTCGCGGAATCATTAAACAACCTGTTCACCCATTTCGTTTCGTAACACCGTGTTGTTGACAAAGCGTCTCGGCGTCAATCCTCGACGCCCGCACGCAACATTATTTTGCTGGATTTTCTCGTGGTATTAGTTGATAGCTAACAAAAGCCAGTTGCTTGCTATCCGGTGACCATGAAGGCACGTTAATTGTCCCCTGCCCGCCAAAAAGTTTCGCCAGCACTTCGATTTTGCCATCAACTTTATCGTCCTTCAGCGGCGCAATTCTCAGCATCACATCCTTATTTTCCGGGTGGCCCTCCACTTCCTTCCCATAAGAAAGAAAAACCAGCCATTTCCCATCCGGGGAAATGTGCGGAAACCAGTGATTCAGATCGTCTGAAGTAACTTGCTCCTGCGCGCTGCCATCCGGGCGCATGCGCCATATCTGCATCCTGCCGGTGCGCACGGAATTAAAATAAATATATTTCCCATCCGGCGTATACTCCGGCCCGTCATCCAGTCCTATCGCGGTGGTCAACTGCCTTTCTTCGCCACCTTCCGTCGAAATCGTATAAATATCAAACTCACCGTTGCGCTGCCCGGGATAAGCCAACGTCTTGCCATCCGGCGACCAGCCATGCCAATAAGAAGGAGACTTCTGCGTAATGCGCCGCGGTGCACCGCCAGTGATGGGCAGCAAATAAATAATGGACTGATGATCTCCCTGCGACTGATCGCTGATCGCCAAAGTTTTGCCGTCCGGTGAGATTCCATGATCATTGTTACATCGCACTGCAAACCCGGTATCGATGGTTTGGGGTTGTCCGCCGCCAACCGGCAAGCGCAGAATTCGCCCGTCGGCATTGAAGATAAATGCCGCCCCATCGCGCGTCCAATTGGGCGCTTCAAAATGTCCAGGGACGGAGTACACGACGCGACGATCTCTCGACTCCACGGCGATGGTTTCGAGCGTGCTGTACAGCGTGCTTTGTTCGGCGGCCGCTGCTCTCGGTATCTCTTTCAGTTCCACGTTCGAAAATACTGCCTTCTCGATGGCATCCTTGTCGTGGCTGCACACCCCAATGCCCACATAAAACGGCGCGCTGAAGGAAACGCGCATCGCGGCCCCTGAAGGTTTCAATTTTTCTCCAGGCACCCCCAACCACATCAAAACGTAATCGCCCCGCTTCTCGATGCGCAATTGTGCAGGCGCTGAAATGTTCGACTGAATTTCATGCGTAGTTGCGCCTTTGGCCTCGCGATACTGCAAAGATGTCAGACCGTCCCCATGCAACGCTACATCTACATAAACGGAGTCAGCGTCCAGACTCTGCCTGATCATCAGCACCGCCTTGCGATGCTCATGGCCGCCTTGACCGACCAAGGAAATGTCCGCCGTGAGCGATGCATCACCCGACCATTTCTTCCAGGCAAACTGAAAATTGTCCGACTTGGACCACATGTTTTCGCCGCTGCCTGTAAGCGCGTAGCTATGTTTCGAAGCGTCATATTCGCTCGTACCCGCTTGCAGAACCGTGCCAACGTCACCATGGCCCTCAAATATTCCGACAGAAGACGATTCCTGCGCAAAGAAAAGTCGAGGCACCGAAATACTCATCAAAAAAAATATTCCTGCAGCGAACCGCGCTAATAATTTCTTTCCCATGCGTGATCTCCGCATTCGTATTTATCCCACGCAAAGTAGAACGGCATTAGCCTATTGTCAATTGATTATGGGTTGAAGGAATTCTTGCCCGAAAGAGTTGGGGCTTGTCCCGTGAAGATAAACTTCTCAACTCCAGAAAGTCAAAACTCTAAATTGCTAATGTCCCAGAAATTTTTCTAGAAACGAAATTTCCCGCTCGGCCTGCTCGAAATATTTCTTCGCGCTTGGACCATCTTGACGCTGCAGCGCGGCCTGCGCTTTTGACATGTACGACTGCATCCGCTGTTCCGCGGAAACGACATCGCCGCGCAATCCATAGCCCTGCGCACTTTGCTGGCTCTTCAAATTGTCCAGGCTTTGCGAGACAGAAGCCGCCCGTCCGTTTAGTTGATCTTCCTGGGCCTCGGCTTCTTTCAGGTCCGCGGCAGCAGCCTGAGCCTGCGCATCCGCAGCGGCGGCGGCGGCCGCCTCTGCTTGAGCGCGTTCCGCATCGGCTCGTCGCTGTGCAGCATTAGCTGGAGTTTCTTGCGATCCATTAGAGCTGCGCTTACGATTCCCTACCGCATCCATGTGTTGGGTCGCAGGTCCGCTCGAAGCATCGGCCGTGGGCGGCCCGGTCTTCTCGGGCTCCGAGGTTGGACTCGACTGCGCCGCCACGCCATTAGGTACAGTGCTAGCCGAGCCACTCGCAGACGATGCAGGTTCAGCTGATGGCGCTGCCACCGAAGAGTCCGCCGGCGATCGACTCGGTTGAGAAGCCTGTTGTGAACCCGCAGACGGTTGCGCTGGGAACGCCGCTTTACCTTCGCGTGCATGTATCTGCAGTCTGCGCGGCAAATAAAAGCCCGCCGCAAAAAGCACGCCCACCACTACCAGCGCACCCAGTCCCATATAAAGTCCACGCCTGCTGCTCCCCGTCGAAGCCACAACTGGAAGTGAAACCGGCGGCTGAACCTGTGGCGCTGGCGGTGCGACAGGCTGAGCACCCGGAATCGCCGGCGTGCTGATCTTTTGTGTCAGCTCTTTATTCCCAGCAGCATTGCCTGGCTTGGACGCATCATTCGAACCCCCCGATACCGGCGCTCGATTTTGCATCGCACCTGCAGCTAACCCCTCTCCCTGCTCTGCGGGAACCGGCCGCATCTGCGTATCACGCTGCAATCGCGATAAGTCACTACGCATCTCCGAAGCGTGCTGGTATCGCAGATTGCGATCCTTCTCCAGCGCCTTATTGATTATCTCTTCCAGCCCCACCGGCAGATCCGGATTCAGGCGCACCGAAGACACAGGCGTGCGGTTCAAAATGCCATCAAAAATTACTCCCGAACTTTCTCCCCGGAACGGCAATTGCCCCGACGCCATTTCGTACAGCACCACGCCAAAAGAAAAAAGATCCGTTCGCGCATCCAAATCTTTCGCTCGTACCTGCTCCGGCGACATATACGCCACGGTGCCTAGTGCCATTCCCGGACTGGTAAGTTGATCCGGATCCTCGACTGTCGTCGTTAAACTGTTCCCGGCGCCAGCGCTGGATTGCTGCTGCTTGGTCATCACCTTGGCAAGTCCAAAATCCAGAATCTTGGCGTGCCCGCGTTTCGTCACAAAAATGTTGGCCGGTTTGATATCGCGATGAATTATTCCTTGCGAGTGCGCCGCATCCAGCGCATCGGCGATCTCAATTCCCAACGTAAGCAACTGCTGCAACTCCAGATGACCATTCGTGAGTGTATGTTTTAACGTCAGCCCGTCCAGATATTCCATGGCAATAAATGCCTGCCCGTTATATTCATCCACTTCGTAAATGGTGCAAATGTTCGGGTGGTTTAAAGCAGAAGCTGCTTGAGCTTCGCGCTGAAAACGGGCCAACGCTTGCGGGTCCGTCGCGATGTCATCGGGCAGAAATTTCAGAGCCACGTGACGGCCGAGCTTTACATCTTCGGCCTCGTAGACCACACCCATGCCGCCGCCACCGAGCTTGCGCAGCACACGGTAATGCGAAATCGTTTCGCCAATCATGAGCGGATTTAATCCTTAACAGCCCCGCTTAGGGGGTCTGTACCACATCTCCAACCTTGGCGGGTCCCGTCCCATTGAATGTTACTGTCGCCGAATCTTGATCGATTTGCGTGACTGTTCCGCTTCCAATTTTGTCGGTGATGGATTTCAAGACTTTGCCGGTCGCTGGATCTTTCACCGTGCGCACCTGCCGGTTGATATCAAGAGTATCGCCAACCTTCAGCCCGGTTTTGCTGCCCACATTAATGATCAGCGTGTTTCCGCTGACGTCCGCGACCAGCCCCGACACCGAAACTTTCACCGTCGGAAGATTTCCCGCTGCCGTATCCAGTTGCGTTGCCGTATCGGCAACTGCCGCCTGCACTGCCTCACCCAAAATTGTCTGCCCAAAATTGCTGCTTCCCATATCCAGTCCAGCGGCGCCACCGCTGCCACCGCCCGCGCCGGCGCCGATCAGCGAAGTGCCCGAGCGTTGCGACTCTCCTTTTCCCGTCACGGCCGCCAAAATCTCGCCCGTCGTCGTGTTTACCAAACGCGCCGTGATGCCCACCACTGCCTTGGACTTCTTAGTGCCGATTCCACCGAGTCCCAACTTGGATCCGTATCCGCCGTATCCTCCCCCGCCAACATTGGTGTGCTGGTCATCGCGGCCAAACTGCGTGATGCTGCCGATGATGATGGCGTCGACTCCGAGAATCCTCCCGATCTTTGCTGCCGTCGAAGCATCGGCACGATCACTATTGGAGAAATTCTGCTCGCCCAGCACCTTATCCAGCGCGTTGCGCTCGATCACGGAATACTTCCCGTCTTGCACAAGCTTTTGCACCAACATGTCCGAGATGCCCTTGCCCACGTCCTGGTCGGTACCAAAAATCGCTTGCGTGCTTGATCTCACCGTGCCGTATTCAAAATTCAGCACCGCGACGCGCTTTTTTTGCGCCAAGCAAGGACCAGCAATCATAAGGAAAACTAGGGCAAAACCAAGGAATCTGGACATGGGCCACTACTCCTTTTGTGCATCAGCTGGCAGCAAACATGAGTCCAACGGGAACCGCCAACGCGAGGCGTATCTCAAGTGGCAGAATCCTATACCCAACAAAATCAGATGGCAACTACTCAGGCGGTCAGTGTCGCTGCAAAAATGAGCATGTCCGGTTTGAGCAAAGTAGAAATGTCCGCTTTCATAGGTGGGCCGAGGGCGCTGTGGAAACGGAGCGAATGGCCTTGAACCAACGAGAACGGCCGGATACGTGTGCGCACGAGATAAGGCGCGGGTCTTCGCAGTGCGCAGGTGGAAATCGAACGACGATTACCCGGTGATTCTGGTAATCCCAACAAAAGAGAGCGATCGCAAGAGAACGAAGATACGGGGTAAGACGGCTCGGAAATGAATGCCGCGCATGTGGTAATTAGACACCGATGACAACAACTTTACAGCAGCCTTTAAAAGAGGCCGTCTTGTTGCCTTTGGTTTTTGCCCAGCGCATCATGAAAGCTCATGGACGCGAACCGCCTCGGTAAGTTTAGCGCCGCACGCGTCATCGCCATCCGCCTCGTTTTCCTCCTTCTACTCTTTGCATTGGTTCTGGGCGTTGTGATTTGGCGTGCGCCGTTATGGTTTGCGGCGGAAGTCACCCTATTGCGGCTGCTGGCGGCCGGCTTTCATAAGCGCTCGATGGTCATCGATGGCTATCACGTATTTTACCTTGAGGGCGGCCCCGCGAGCGGCGCTCCCGTCGTGCTCATTCACGGGCTAGGCTCCAAATCGCAACAGGACTGGGTTGAACTGGCGCCGTACCTGCTGCGTGCTGGATACCACGTGTACGCCGTGGACCTGCTCGGCTACGGCAGGTCCGCCAAGCCTTCAGAACTTACGTATTCAATTTCCGAGGAAGCGAAATTTGTCGAATCATTTCTGGACGCTAATCATTTAACCTCGGTCGCCTTGGGTGGCGTATCGATGGGCGGATGGATCGCCGCCACCGTCGCGCTGGACAGGCCCGAACTGGTTACGCGGGTCATGCTGTTTGACAGTGCCGGGATGAAGTTCCAGTTGACTTTCGCCAAGGCAATTTTCACCCCGCAGACCAGCCAGCAGGTCGATCAATTGATGGATGTCGTGTCACCCGATCTTCCCCGCTTGCCGCAATTTGTGAAGGCCGACTTCATTCGGAAAAGCAAACGCAACGGCTGGGTGACGCAGCGCGCCTTGGCCTCCATGACCTCCGGCGCCGATGATCTGGACGAGAAATTTTCCGCACTGAAAATGCCCTTGCTGATTGTCTGGGGCAAACAGGACGCCATGACCCCGCTCTCCCTTGGCGAGTCCATGCATCGCGCCGCGCCGCAATCGATGCTAGCGATTTATGACGGGTGCAGCCATATTGCGGTGGTGACCTGCGGGAAACAAATCGCGCCCACCATGCTCAGCTTCCTGTCCGGCGCAGGTCCGGAACCTGGTAAAACCATCGAAGTGCCTGCGCAGAAACATTTCTTGATGCCCTGATGCGAAGAAGGACCATGCATTCGCCTAGATCCATTCTTGTAACGCAACTGCTAGCCGGCCTCGTCGTGCAGTATCATTCCCGACCGTTTCCCGCGCGACGCGAAACCCGAGTCCTGGCCACCGCCCAGTTTGCGGCCGCAAAGCCGCAGCCACGCCCCGATGAGGGCAGGTCGCGGATGGCGCGTGAAACGAAATTTCTCTTGACGAACCAGAGTTCACACACTATTTTAATCTAGGTCTTGAGTCGCATAGTCTAAGTTCTTGGTGCCAAAAATTATGGCCATCGCCAAATCCCGCGCAGAGCGAGACTTGTTTCCCGGTGCGCTGGAAATGATGATACTGCGAACTCTGAAGCGCCAGCCGCTGCACGGCTACGCCCTGGTGCAGCACATCAAACGCAATTCCAACGATTTGCTGCAGATTGAAGAGGGATCGCTTTATCCGGCGTTGCAGCGCCTGCTGAAGGAGCGACTGGTCAGTGCCGAATGGTCTATCTCGTCGACCAACCGGCGCGTGCGAACTTACAAATTGACGGCGTCCGGGGCCAAGCATCTGGAGCATGAGGTGTCAAAGTTCGAAAGAATGCTGGATGGAATTACCCGGGTACTGGCCCGGAGTGCGTCACGAACCGGCTGAAAAAGATGCTCACGCGACGCCACCTCTACGGGGAACTGTCCAAGGAAATCGCGGCTCACTTGGAAGAAAAAATCGAGGAAATGGTGGAAAACGGCATGCGCGGGAAAGAGGCGGCGGCCGCCGCACGGTGAGAATCCGGGTTTTGGCGTGACTGCCATTCTGATACTGGCGATTGGAATTGGAGCGAATGCGGCGGTTTTCAGCATCGTCAATGCGATTCTGCTTAAGGCACTTCCCTACGCGGAC
>Ga0073928_10003537_pt1 | contig 24535 bp, 21 predicted proteins | sample PaiPotPPA55metaG_FD_76969 | JGI IMG/M metagenome (GOLD analysis project Ga0073928, IMG submission 76969) | Iron sulfur acid spring bacterial and archeal communities from Banff, Canada, to study Microbial Dark Matter (Phase II) - Paint Pots PPA... ...
CAGAAACAACATAATACCTTCACCAATCACCATGTGCAGGGCATGCAGTCCGGTCATGGCGAAGTATAAAGAAAAGAACAGTTGCGCCCGGCCCTGTTGAGGCTCTCCTTCCAGGTGGAACGACGGTCCCGGAACGTGGTGCTCTTCAAACTTCTCGTTCCATTCGTAGGCTTTGACGCCCAGGAAAACTCCCCCCAGCAGCATAGTGAGTATCAGAAGGATGATCAGGGCGTTACGGCTTCCGATTTGCGCGGACCGCACAGCCATGACCATCGTATAGCTGCTGCAGAGGAGCACGGCGGTATTTACCGCGCCTATCACTACGTTCAGTGTGTTGCTGGCAGTGGCAAACACATGGGGATAAAGCGAGCGATAGACCGTGTATGCCAGGAACATGCCGCCGAAAAACATCACTTCCGTGACCAGGAATACCCACATTCCCAGCGTGGATGCTTCTTTCTGCTGTCCGGCGGTTTCGAACTGTTCCCGCAGCGCGAGGGTTTCGACGTGACTAGCCAACTTTAGCCGCCTCCAGCGCGGCGTAGTCGTACGCCTCGACCGTCACGGTGGGCGTTTCCTCAAAATTGTGAGCCGGCGGCGGCGAAGAAGTCTGCCACTCCAGGCCCGTGGCGCCCCAGGGATTCGGCCCTGCAATGGCGCCGTATCGGAGCGACCAGACGAAGTAGATCAGCGGCATCAGGTAACCAACCGCCAGCACGGACGCTCCCGCGGTGGACATGACGTGCAGCACCTGGAACTCATCCGGATATGCGTGGTAGCGCCGCGGCATGCCTAGATATCCCAAAATAAATTGCGGGAAGAAAGTCAGGTTGAATCCCAAATATACGGTCAGAGCTGAAAGCTTGGCGAAGCCTTCCGGATACATGCGGCCGGAGATCTTGGGCCACCAGTAATGCATGCCTCCTAAGTACGCCATCAGCGTGCCGCCCACCATGATGTAATGAAAGTGTGCGATCACGAAGTACGTGTCATGGACATGCACATCTACACCCAGGCAGGCGACGAATAAACCGGTAAGGCCACCGATCGTAAACAACCCGATAAAACCGAATGCATAGAGCATCGGCGTGTCGTACGAGATCGATCCTTTATAGAGTGTGGCAGTCCAATTAAAGACCTTGATGGCCGACGGGATCGCCACAAAGTAGCTTAGAAACGAGAATACCAGGCCGGCATAGACGGACTGACTGCTCACAAACAAATGGTGGCCCCAGACGAGGAAGCCCAGTACCGCGATTGCCACGCTGGAAAAGGCGACGAACTTATATCCAAATACGGCCTTTCTGCTGAAGGTGGATACCAACTCGCTGATCACGCCCATGCCCGGCAGCACCATGATGTACACCGCCGGGTGAGAGTAGAACCAAAAGAGATGCTGGAACAGCACCGGATCTCCTCCGCGCGCCGGATCGAACACTCCGATATGCAAAGCGCGCTCGCAAATGACCAGCACCAGCGTCACGGCCAACACCGGCGTGCCCAGTACCTGAATCAGGCTGGTAGCGTAATTCGACCACACGAAGAGCGGCAGCCGGAACCACGTCATGCCCGGCGCCCGCATACGGTGCACGGTCACAATAAAGTTCAGCCCGGTGAGGATCGAAGAGAACCCGGCGACGAAAATACCCAGTCCCGTGACGATCACATAAGAGTTGGAGTATGTAGTGCTGTAGGGCGTGTAGAAAGTCCAGCCTGTATCCACGCCGCCTGCGAGCATGGCGTACATCGTGAAACAGCCGCCGATTACCAGCAGATACCAGCTCAGTAGGTTAATCCTAGGGAAAGCCAGATCCTTGGCGCCAATCATCATGGGCAGGAAGAAGTTTCCAAGAGTCGCGGGGATTGATGGGATCAGGAAGAGAAATACCATGATGACCCCATGCAACGTAAACAGCCTGTTATAGGTATCCGACGACACCAGATCGCCGGCCGGCGTGAGCAATTCCAGGCGAATCAGCGTGGCGAAGATACCGCCCAAGAAGAAGAAGAACGTGATGGTTGCCAGGTATAACAGCGCGATCCGCTTGTGGTCCTTCGTGAGGAGCCAGGATTTGATGCCGTAGCTGGCATTTAAATAGTTTTCGCGTTCCAATACAGCTTCGGTAACCATAGTCTTATCGTTTCGCCGGCGCAGCGGGTTGCTTTGGCGTGAGGGACCGGATGTATTCAATCAATTGCAATACGCCTTCCTCGGTCACGAGACCCTGGAAAGTCGGCATGATGTTCTGATAGCCTGCCACGACCTTCGCGGAGGGATTCACAATTGACTCTCGAATGTACTCTTCATCTGCCTTGACGGTGGTTCCATCCGCGAGTGGAACCTGGCTACCAAAGAGGCCCCGCAGGTTCGGGCAGCGGCCCTGATCGTTCAAGTGATGGCAGTTGATGCACGCCAGATCATGAAATAACTTATCACCGCCCTCCGCCATCGAGCCGGCGGTACCCCCGCTGAGCCAGGCCTGATACTCGCGTGGCTCCATCACGTAAACCCAGCCGATCATGGCGGAATGTTTGGTGCCGCAATACTGCGCGCAGAACAAATGGTACTTTCCTACTTTGGTGGGTTTGAACCATTCGCTTGTATAACGTCCTGGCACTACGTCGGCCTTGGTGCGAAAAGCAGGAACATAAAAATCGTGGATTACATCTTCTGACGTCATGATCAGCTTGACTGCCTGTCCAACCGGAATGTGCAGCTCGTTGATCTCCCGCTGCCCCTCCATGTGCTGCATCTTCCACATCCACTGCTTGCCCACGACATAGACCTGCTGGGCGTCATCCGGAGGCCGGGAAACTTTAAAGAATACGCTGGCGCCCCACATAAACATAATCATCGTAAGACCGAATGGGATGACGCTCCAAAGGACTTCCAGGCTCAGCGCCCCGTGAATCGGCTCCGGCAGCTCCGTTTCAGAGCGCCGCCGGTAGCGCACCGCGAAGTAGAAGATAGAAACAAATATCCCGACCGAAAAAAAGGTGGTGACCGCGAGCAGAAAGTATAAAAGATGATCCACCGACGAAGCTACCGTGGACGCCTGCACCGGGAATAAAGGTAGTTCCGATCCCATGATTTATCTGGCCTGCCGCAAAGGCTGGCGGTCTCTGCGCCAATCGCGGCGCCATGCCAGCACAAGAAAACTGCCTAAGATCAACACAAACGTGCCCCCCGCGAAACGCACCATATTCATCGCGATGGCGCCGTACTTCCCGGTCGCGGGATCGTAATGATAACAGAATAGCAGAATCTGATCAACGGGATTGCCGATTTTGTTTTGAGAAGCCTCCACCAGCCCCAGGCGTATATCCCGCGGGGCGTATTCCACCCCATAAAAGTACCTTGAGAACCTGCCCTGTGGAGTCAGGATCATGAGAGCGCTAGCATGCGCGAACTGTCCGGTCGCGGGATCAAATTTGTAGCGGAAACCAACCGCTGAGGTAAGTGCCTTAATCGAAGCCTCGTCGCCCGTGAGAAAGTGCCAGCCGTTCGCGGTATCTGGACGGCGGTACCTTTGCAAGTAGCTGGCCTTTTTACGTGCGGCGATCTCCGGAGTATCACGCGGATCGAAGCTAACTACAACGACTTCAAAATCCCGGCCAGGGTCCAGTGAGACAGGCTTCAGGCTGCTCTCCATGCCATTCAATACAAGATTGCAAAGCATCGGGCAGGTGTAATACACCAGCGCGAGCAGCACCGGCTTATGACCGCTGAAGTAAGTGGAAAGCGGCAACGGGCGGCCAAACTCATCGCGGAAGGTTAATTCAAGCGGCACTTGCTGGTTCAGCCGCTGTTCGATAGTCACACCTTGCAGCGCCGCGGGCAACGGCGCGGGTTTGGAATTGGGATCGCGCATATTGGAGGGCTGCGCGGGCGCCGGCTGGTCAGGTTGCGCCCACGCTTCCGGGGCGGCCAGCAGTACGGCCAGCAAACAGTATATGGCGATCTTCATGGCTTCTTACCTTGGCCCGTTCCTGAGACCGGCGCATTGGCGGCCGCCGTCAGCCCTCTCTGGGCTACTAAATCCATGGCGCGCTCGATGGGAATACGGACGATACCTTTATCGGGATCGAGCCATGCGTACTGATGCATAATCTGTTCTTCATCAGCCCGCATTTGCTTCAGATCAGACTCGGGAGTGACCTGTAGTCTTGGCTCCGGCGGTGCTTCACGCACTCTGACTACCGCCGATGGCGGAACGCCCTCTTTAGCTTCGCGAGCTTTAAAGTAACTGAATAATCCCCACAACCCGAAGAGGAAGACTGCGATGGTAAACATCATCCCAATCCCGAACTTAGTCAGGAAGATGGCATTCACATCGCCCGGCTCATAATGCACATCCGGGTTTTTCAACTCTTCGTTCTCATTCATGCGCCAAGGCCTCCTCTAACTCCGGATCGCCAACGGGCATGAGCGGGCGCTGCTCCAACTGCCAGCAAAACGCGGCCAGCCAGATCCCGCCGAGTCCGATGGGCGCCGCAAAATCCATCCAGCTCAGACTGAAGTGACCCCTCGTAAAGTCCGGAGTCACCAGCCAAAACAAGTCCACGAAACGCATGACAATAACCAGCACCGCGACGGACCGCAACAACTTGAAATCGCGCTTGATGTCTCGCGACAGCAATAAGGCAAAGGGCAAGGCGAAATGCAGGAAAACGAGTGACAGACCTATAACGCCCCAGCCACCTTGCAAGCGTTCCAGATACCAGGGGATCTCTTCCGGTAGATTGCCTGACCAGATAATCAGAAACTGCGAAAACGAGAAATACGCCCATACCATCACGAAGGCCAGCATCAGCTTGCCGATGTCATGCAAGTGCCTGTGGGTGAGGACGCCGGCCATCGGCGGACGCTCACTGAGAATCACCAGCAGGCAGATGAGGAACGCCAGCGCGGAGAGCCCCTCGCCGGCAATGAACAATAAGCCGAAGATAGTCGAGAACCAGTGCGGATCAAGCGACAGTATCCAATCTACTGCCATGAAGGTCACGCTGAATCCAAAAAATATCAAACCCGGACCGCTGATGGCAGTGAGTTTGCCGGCCGCCGTGGCATCCCCGCGGTCCTGATCGCTGGACCACTTGGTCAGGAGGTAGGCGAATAGAATCCAGCCGCCAAAATAGACAACCGCGCGAATGAGGAAAAACGGAACATTGAGATAGATCGCCTTATGTTGCAGCACTGCATCGTGAGCGACTATGTCAGCGTGCGACCACTCATAGAGCTTGGGAATGCCGACTGCTATAGGTATAAAGAGTATCAGCAGTACCGGCAGGGTGCGCGCGGCCGCTTCACAGGGCCGCCGGATGACCATACCCCACGCACCGCCGGTTAGGTATTGCAGCATCAACAGCGCGGTGGCTCCCAACGGAACACCGACAAAGTACATGTAACACCACAGATAAGATCGGAAGAACTGCGTCGCGTTAAACAAGCCACCGATGATAGACAGTGCCAACGCCACCGCGCCGATCATTAAGAAACGGGTCCGCCAGCCGCGTATGTCGCGGCTAAGTTCCGGCGGAATGGCGAAGGAACGTGCTTCGGTGGCGGCCGGCATTACTTTTTTCCTCCGGCGGCGGGAAGCTGCGCGCGCGTATCCGGCGGCACGTCGTTGACTGAGGCATGCTGGCTCAGTTGCAACACGCGCACCCAGGCTACAATGGCCCACCGGTCGTGCGGCTCAATCTGCGCGGCATAGTCCGGCATGGCGCCAAATCCATTGCTGATTACGTCGAAGATATATCCAACCGGCGCCTGCCGCAAGCGATCGATATGGTATGACGGAGGTTGTCGGTAACCGCGGCGCACTATCATTCCTAATCCGGTACCCAGGCGATCATGACAGGGCGAACAATAGATATTAAAGCGCTGCCGGCCGCGTTCCAGCAGTTCGCGTGTGACAGGCAACGGGAAGGTGCCTACAAAGTTTTCGCCGGACTTGCCTGTATACAGGGCGGCATCGGCATTCAAATGCCCGCGCGCCACGGTGCCTTCTACCAGCGGCCGCTCCGAGCGTCCGTCGGCGAAGAACGAACTAGGCCGCAGCGGGATGTACTTCGGCTGATCCTGCATGTCCTGGCGGCAGCCGGTGAGAAGCGCAACGGCGGCCAGCAGAAGAACGGCCGTGACTCGATCAGTGAGCAACTTCGCACACCTCGCGTGCTTCCAGACTCTCCAAAAAAGCCTCCGTCTCCTGCCGGTTAAATAACGGATCGGTAGCTTCAATACATAAAAAAAATCGGTTCTGCGACGCTCGATAAAAACGCGGCACATTGAATGCCGGGTGATAAGGCATAGGCAAGCCGCACAGCGCCAACAGTCCCAGCACTGCCGAGATCGCAGCAAATAACACGGTCAGCTCGAAGGTGATGACGATATACATCGGCCAGCTATGCAGCGGCCGGCCCGCAATGTTAATCGGGAAATAAATCACCGTGACGTAATACTGCATGAGGTAACCGGTGAGCCCGCCCAGTATCCCGCCCACCAGCACAATCAGCGGCAGTTTGTTCCGGTGCAGATGGAGCGCCTCGGATAACTCCTCTATGGGGAACGGCGAGTAGGCGTCCAGCTTGCGATAGCCGCGGGCATGCGCCTCGCGCGCGGCGTTCACCAGCGCCGTGGGATTATCGAATTCCGCCATCACGCCGTAAATCGGAGGCCGCATGCTAACTCTCCTCCTCCACCTTCGCTTGCGGCAGCAGAGTGCGGACCTCGAAAATCGAAATCATCGGCAACAATCGAATAAACAGGAAGAACAAGAACAGGAAGAGACCGATGGTCCCGATATAGGTGGCCCAATCCCAGCGCGTCGCATGGAACAAGCCCCACGATGACGGCAGGAAATCCTGCGCCAAGCTGGTAACAATAATTACATAGCGTTCCAGCCACATGCCCGTCAGCACGATAATCGATACTATAAATAGATACACGGGAGTACCGCGTATCCGCCTGAACCACAACATCTGTGGCGCTACGATGTTGCAGGTGATCAGGAACCAGTAGACGCTAGCATACGGACCGGTCATACGGTGCCAGATCGCCGCGCCCTCGTACACATTGCCGCTATACCACGCCGTGAAGGTTTCCAGCATATAGGCATAGCCGACGATCAAACCGGTCGCCAGCATCACTTTGGCTGAGTTATCCAGATGCTTGTCGGTGATCAGTCCCTCGAGACCATAGACCCAGCGCAGAGGAATCGCCAGCACGAGCACCATCGCGAAGCCGGAATAAATAGCGCCTGCCACAAAGTAAGGTGGAAAGAATGTGCTGTGCCATCCGGGTACGATCGCGATGGTGAAGTCGAAGCTCACTACCGTGTGTACCGATAACACCAGTGGCGTTGCCAAACCGGCCAGCAACAGCGAAGCCGTCTCATAAACTGACCAGTGCCGCGCCGAGCCGCGCCAGCCCATCGCCATGATTCCGTATATACCGCGCGCCCAACGATTGCGCGACCGGTCGCGCAGAGTTGCCAGATCCGGCATCAGCCCCACGAACCAGAACAGGAACGATACAGTTGCATAAGTCGATACGGCGAACACGTCCCACACCAGGGGGCTGCGGAATTGCGGCTGCACATTCATGGTGTTGGGATAGGGAAACAGCCAGTAGAATAGCCAAGGCCTGCCCAAGTGCAGCAGCGGAAACATTCCCGCGCAGGCTACCGCGAACAGAGTCATGGCTTCCGCAAACCGGTTAATAGAGTTACGCCAACTCTGATTCAGCAAGAGCAAAATCGCCGAAATCAATGTGCCCGCATGTCCGATTCCGATCCACCACACGAAGTTCGTGATCGCAAAGCCCCAGGCCACCGGCATGCGGATACCCCAGATCCCCACGCCTTTCACCAGCAGCAACGCCACCGACCACAGGAACAACAGTAGCAGCGAGAACCCGACGCAGAACGAGGCGTACCAGAAGATAGGCGTGCGCCGCGTGAGCACCACCGACGCGATCTGATCAGTCACCGTTCGGAAGGTGTATCCTGGCGCAATGACCGGAGAAGCTTCCGGCTCCTGATCGGCTAGTTGTCTCTCGTCAGGCATAGCCTACCCTTGCCCTATCTCCGGATTCGGATTGCGCAGCGCCGCCAGATACGTCGTCCGCGGCCGCGTATTCAAATCCGCCAGCAGCCCATAATTCGTCTTCTGCGCCTTCATCCCGCTCACCCGGCTCTTCGGATCGTTGATGTTGCCGAAAATGATTGCTTCCGTCGGGCACGCCTGCTGGCACGCGGTCAGGATCTCGCCGTCGCGCACCTTGCGATCTTCCTTCTCCGAGTCGATCTTGGCCCGATTGATCCGCTGTACGCAATAAGTACACTTCTCCATCACGCCGCGGCTGCGCACGCTCACGTCGGGGTTGCGCTGCAGCTTCAGGCTGGCGGTGGTCCAGTCCTGATACAAAAAGAAATTGAACCGCCGTACCTTGTACGGGCAGTTATTGGCGCAATAGCGCGTACCGACGCAGCGGTTATAGACCATGTCATTCAGACCCTCGCTGCTGTGATTGGTGGCCTGCACCGGACATACTAACTCACATGGTGCGTTCTCGCACTGCATGCACGGCACCGGCTGATTGTAGATCTCGGGCTTGTTCGCATCGCCGTGATAATAGCTGTCCACGCGCAGCCAGTTCATATGGCGGCCATGGTGCACTTCCAGCTTGCCGACTACCGCAATGTTGTTCTCCGCCTGGCACGCCACCAAGCACGCGCCGCATCCCGTACACGCCGTCAGATCGATGGCCATGCCCCAGGCGTAGTTCTGGTAAGGAAAACCCGGATACAGCGTCAGCCCACGGGGGGGGGGGGCCACATCCTCCTCGATCACCTTGGGATTCTTGCGGTATTCCTCGATATCCGCCCTCTCGACGAGATGCCGGCGCGTGTCCATGGCATGCTCGTTTTGCGTCGACACCAGCATGTATTGGTCGCCGGTCTTGCGCATCTTGAGGCCGGAATCCTGCCAAAGCGCGGCCGCCGTGCGCATCTGGTACGCGTTGAGCCCTACGTGATTGCCCACGTGTCCCGCGCGCGTCCGGCCATAGCCCAAATGAATGGTGATCGAACCATCCGCATGCCCCGGCTGGATGAAGACAGGCGCGCGCAGCTTGGCATCCTTATACTCCAACTCGACCACGTCGGCCATGCTCTCGACCAAGTCCGCCCCGCGCAAGCCGTACTGCCGCGCGGTCGCCGGACTCATGATCGCGGCGTTGTCCCAAGTCAGTTTCGTAATCGGTTTGGAAAGTTCCTGCAGCCAGCCGTTGTTGGCAAAGCGCCCGTCGTATACGCCCGGATCGGGCCGGAACACGACCTCGAGTCCCGACGGCGCCGCCGCGGCCGGAAGCGATGCGGCCCAGCCTGCCCGTACGGTCACTGTCTTCGCCGCCAGCTTCGTATCCGGCACGACGCCGTCATGCACGCACTTGCGCCACCAGTGTTCAAAATCCGCGCCCGCGTGTTTGCCGTTCCAGTAGCCTTTCACGATGTCGTACCCGGAACGCTCCGGCTGTCCCGCGAGCATACTCAACACTTCATGCACCGATTTGCCGCCGTACAGCGGGGCGATCAGCGGCTGCATGATGGTCACGGTGCCATCGTGCGCCCGGCAATCGCTCCAGCATTCCAGGTAGTGCGCCGCGGGTAAGTGCCACTGGCACAGCTCGGATGTCTCGTCGTCGTACGAGCCCCAGCGAATGCGCAACGCCGCTTTCTTCAGGCGCGCCGCCATCCCCAACTCCACCGGCGCATCGTAAGCCGGATTGCCGCCGAGGATCAGCAATACATCTACGGCGCCGGTATCCAGATCTTTCGCGAGCTCCTGCAGGGAAGCCACTTGATCCACGGGTTTGGCTTCCACCGGCTCCGTGTAGAAAACGGTCTTGCCAACGTTGCCCAGCGCCGCATTCATGCTGTGCGCCAGCGCGTGTACGGCGGAACTCTGCTGTTCGCCCGCCATCACCAGGCTAGACCCGCGATGCTTCTGCAGATCGCGCGCGATCGGGCCAATCCATTTGTCGAAAGCCGCGTTCGGCGTAGCGCTGTGCCCGCCCGTCTCCGCCCCGACCGCTGCCGCCAGGCTCCAAGCGAACTGCTCGACATCCGCCGCGCGCAACGCTAGCCGGTGGTCGGCCTTCGTGCCAGTGGGGGTGGGCATCGGCTCCACTACGTACAGCCGGTTCATCTCCATCTGACTGTCGCGCACGCGCCTTCCCGCCGAGAACTGTCGCGCGTAGCGCAGCCAGCCCGGCCCGGATCCCAGAAAATCCGCATCCAGTGAAACGATCACCTGCGCGCCAGTCAGATCGTAAGTGGTGTGGACGGGTTCGCCGAACCCTAGTCGCGCGCCGCCCGCTGCGCCATGTCCGCCCGCCGGCTCCCATTGGTGCCATTTGGCCGAGGGATACGGCGCCAGCAGCGCCTGCATTTGATCCGCGAGCGTCGGTGATGTCACCGTTTCGCTAAGGATCCGCAGCCCGGCGCCGCCCTTGGCCTTCTGCTCCGTCATCGCATCCTTGATGGCGCTCAGGAACGCACCCCACGAGCGAATCTCGTTTTCAAAGGTCAGAGCCTGCGACCGATCCGGATCGTAGAGGCCCAGCACGGATGCCTGTGCATAGACATCGCACGCGCCCAGCGTGGGATGATCGGGATTGCCTTCCACTTTGGTCGGCCGGCCTTCGTGGCTCTCCACCAGCAAGCCAGTCGCGCCCCCCCCCAGCGGCATAGCCGTCGCGAAAAACAGCGCCCGCCCCGGCACCAGTTCTTCCGGCTGCCTGACGTACGGCGTGATCAACTCGGTCGGCTGCCGTGTGCATGCCGTCAAGCCCGCCAGCGCCAGCGAAGCCCCCATCAGCTTCATGAAATTCCGCCGGCTCGGCCCATCCTCCCACTCCGAGGCGTAGCGCGGAAATTCGCGGTGCATCAATTCCTGGAATTCGTCGGTCTCGGCCAAGTCTTCCAGGCTGCGCCAGTACTCGCGGCCGCGCGCCTTCTCCAGCATCGCGCGGACGCCCGGCAGATCGAGCTTTTTTGCTTCACACGGTTTCTTCATCGATGGCAAGTCGAACAACTCGTCAGTGTGCGCGCATCTTGAATCTTGTACTCAGCTACTAACTTCGGCCCCAGCGTCTCCTGATCTTCCTTGGGTTCATAGCCCATGGTAAACACCTCGTCGCGGGGCCGCACATGCCGCTCCGGATGCCGGTGACAATCCAGACACCACTCCATCAGCAGCGAATTCTGCTGAAACATCTGCGGCATGCGGTCCACCCGCCCGTGGCAGGTTTCGCAGCCGATGCCCTTGTTCACATGAATGCTGTGATTAAAGTAAACGTAATCCGGTAGGTCGTGCACGCGCGTCCATTCGATCGAAGTACCCGTGCGAAAACTCTCCCGCACCGGCTCCAGCATAGGACTCGTATTCCACAGGATCGAATGGCAGTTCATGCACGTCTTGGTCGGCGGAATGTTGGCCGTGTTCGAAACCTCCACCGTGGTGTGGCAGTACCGGCAATCGATCCCATCGTCGCTGACGTGGTGCTTGTGGCTGAACGGAATCGGCTGCTCCCGCACCTCCCCTTCGCGCGTAGCGTAACGCGAACTGTTCAGCGTAGCAAACGTCCACGTCAAGAACGCCAGGATGAACACCGCGCCGAAAATGGTGATGCGCGAGAAGGTATTGGTGCTGCGATGAAAAATCTGAGCCATTCCGTCAGAAGTCCTCGCGTGCGCTCTTCATCTCATGATGCCCAAACATGATGCTTTGGGCGTACTATGTTTTGGGGCCCCTGTGCGATACCTCACGGTTCGCTCGAACCGTGCCGTTTCCAAATACACCTTTACACGTTCTTGCGCTCGTACAGATACACGCAAGCTTCCAACCGGCTGGCGCCTCCGTCATTGACCGCAAACTGCTTGCGCGCCAGCTTCCCCTTGGTGATTTCCCCGTTCCACAGCGACGCGCCGGCGTACTCGCCATCCTTGCGCAGCGCGTAGAAATTCACGTCAAACAACTCCAGCCGTTTCGTATCGTTGTCAAAATTGCGTACCACCCGCTTGAGCGCGTCAAGGCACGCTTCGCGCGGTGGCATCCCGTGCCGCATATTCTCGACAATCGTATGGCCGCCGGAGATTCTGATGTTCTCCTCGCCACGCCCGGTCGAGCCAGCCCCGCCCACATCCTGATCCACGTACAAGCCCGCGCCGATGATGGGCGAATCGCCTACCCGGCCGGCGATCTTCCATGCCAAGCCGCTCGTCGTCGTCACGCCCGACATTTCGCCTTTGGCGTTCAATGCGAGACAGTTGATTGTACCAGTAGGAGGGCGCCGCGCCATCTCCCAAGCCCATGCCAGCGTATCATCGTCCGCCTCCGGAAACATTTGCTTCAGGCGCGCAAGCCGCTTGGGAGCATCCAGGCCCGGTCCCCAATTGCTGTGGCCTTCCTGGTCGCGCAGCGATGTCTTCCAGGTCAGCCACGCCAAGCGCGCCTTTTCCGTCAGCAGGCTCTCCTCGGCGAAGCCCATCTCCTTCGCGAATTTCAGCGCTCCGCCGCCCACCAGCATCACGTGATCGGTCTGCTCCATCACCAGCTTGGCAATCTTCGATGGCGTTTTGATGCCGCGAATGGCGGCCACGCTGCCGGCCCTCCGCGTTGGACCGTGCATCACGCTGGCGTCCAGTTCCACCACGCCCTCTTCATTGGGCAGCCCGCCGTAGCCGACTGAGTTGTCCTCCGGATCCTCTTCGTTGATGTTGACCCCAGCCACCACGGCGTCCAGCGTATCGCCGCCGCCCTTCAGGATTTCCATGGCGCGCGCACAGGCGCGCAGGCCGTTGTGGCTGGAAATCACGATGGTGCGCGGCTCCGTTGCCGCCGCTAAGGCAGGCAGCAGCGCCGAGCCCAGCATGAGCGCCCTACGGCTGATCCCGTTCTCCGAGTCCCCCATGTGCGAAACCCACGGTATCACAAGTTGGGCGGGAGGCAGTACTCCGGTTTTCTGGACCGCGGCCGCGTTACACCTTTTACAAAACTTTTACAACTCCGGAACCACCGCTTGCGCATGTCATTCGTAGGATCAATATAAGGCACGAAGGAGATTTTTCGTCATGGGTTCCCTCCCTATTGCAGCGCTTCAGGAGCATCGGTATCAGGACGCACATTTGGATTTGGACTTCGAGCACAAGATCGCGCGCCTGGACACCAGACCCCTGGGCCTCACGCGCAAGGAATACGACCTGCTGGCCCTGTTGATCCAGAACGCCGGCGAGGTGGTGGCGCGCGAGATCCTGCTGTTCCGCGTTTGGGGCTACACCAACCAGATTCGCACCCGGACACTGGACGTGCACATCCGCCGCTTACGCAAAAAGCTGGGTGAGCACGCCGGCACGTATATCGAGACGATTTTCGGTGTCGGCTACCGCTTCCAGCCCTTCCGCGCTTCGAAGCTGCTGCCGAGGCTGACTCCGGCTATAGCGATGGGGGCGTAGGAAAGCTATCGGCTTTCAGCGGTCAGCGGTTCAGCCCGGCTGTCTCGTGCGGCAGTTCGAGCGTCACCATATCGTTGTCAAACGCCGTTTGACCCGCAAGTGCCCGCTCCCCTATACTAAGAAGAACAGCAATGTGGTTATCCATCGTATTGACAATCGTCCATGTAATCGTGTGTATCTTCCTGATCATTGTAGTGTTGCTGCAAAGCGGGAAGGCGGCGGATTTGGCAGGCGCGTTCGGCGGCATGGGCTCGCAGACGGCTTTCGGTCCGCGCGGCTCGGCGACGCTGCTTTCCAAGGCGACCACGGTGTCGGCGGTGGTTTTCATGATCACATCGCTGTCGCTTTCGATTTTGGCCACACGAAACTCCGGCGGACCGGGTAAGACCGTGCTGGATTCGTCGCCGGCGAAGCAGACCGCGCCGGCCAAGACAGGCCAGCCCAGCGCGCCGGCAGGGCGGCCAGCCGCACCGGGCCAGACCATTCCGCTCAACATCCCGCCGCCGCCCGTCGGAAAGGCCCCGGCCGCGCCGGCTCAGAAGAAGTAACAGCGCCCCCTGCGGAGGTGGCGGAATTGGCAGACGCACTAGCTTGAGGTGCTAGCGGGAGCAATCTCGTGGGGGTTCAAGTCCCCCTCTCCGCACCATTTTTTCTGTTGTGTTTTCATTAGTTTACGGTCTCCATTTTTTCGTGTGACTTTTTTGTGACTTGTCCGGTAAACGATGCCGTCTGAAAGTGCGCCATCATGAGCCGGTCGATGTTGTCCTGCCGGCCCTTGGACCACTTGCCGTAGTGCTTCCGGACCACTTCCGGGCTGTTGCCCAGGATGTCGGCCACCTGCTCGAACGTGGCGCCCTGCTCCAGCAGCCGCGTGGCGAGCGTATGGCGGTCCGGTGGGCGTGCGCATTCTTGACGCCCGATTTCTTGAACACCGCCGCCAGCGTCCGCTCCGCGATCCCCACCACCGCCCGCCTGGAAGTAATACCGTTCCAGAAGTAGCAGGGGCAATCTTGCGCCGCGCCCCGCGGCGGAGGCAGTGCGTCCAACGCCAACTTCAGCGTCTCGGGGATCGGCAGGTGTACGGGCTCGCCCGTCTTCTGAGTGCGCACCCGGATTCGCCATGTTGCGTTCTCCAGGTCCCAGGAGACGGCGTCCTTGCGCAGCGCGGCAACGTCTGAAATGCGGAGCGCCGTGTGCCGCAACAGCATCACCATCGCCCGCACCCGGAGCTGCTCGTACGCCGCGCCGCTGCGGTTGTACTTGCCGCCGCCGAATTGGTCGCAGGCGGCCAGGATCAGGCATTCTTCCTGAATCGTATACGGCACCACTTCGTTCGGCTTCAAGTTGCGGGGCGCACTCAACTCCCTCGCGGGATTGGTGGTGATCCATTTGCGTTTGATGCAGAAGCCGAAGAACGTGATCAGCAGTTGCCGTTCGGTCCTCCAGGCGACCCCGCCGATGCATCGCGTCCGCCGGTAGCCCTGCAACGCATCCGCCATGTCGTCGCTCAACGTGACGATCCGGCGCTCATCGCAGTAGGCCGAAAGAAATCGCAGGCTGCTCCTGTATTTCCGGTATGTGTTGTACTCGCTATCGCCATGGAACTTGCCGTCCTGGTCGATTTCACCGTGGGTAGCGAGGAAGAGATCGATGGCCTCTGAAATCATTGGCCGCGCGCGGACCGGCACGTTCGGCGGTAGTCCGCCAGCATTCGCCACATGCTGTTGCGCATCCAGCCTGGCGTCTAGTTTTCGAATCAGCTCCCGTAGGCGGTTGTCCGCGAGTTGGTGACTCGTCGTCTTGAGCGCCTTGCGAACCCGTTCATCGCGGTGCTTACCGTCAACGTGGAACGGGCACTTGCATTTATCTAGGCGAACCGCTCGGCCGCCTCGCCCAAAGTATTTGCAGCCTCGTAGGTGTCGCCGGAATGGATACAGTTCGCTATCTCGTTTCACGGTGTTGACATTACCTTAAGACCAGGCAAATCAATTGACCAGTTCCTTTGCGGTGCGCTTGGCATACACCCGCGCCGCGGCGCTGGGCGAGATCATGATCGTGGTGTAGTCGCGCTTGGACCGGCGCCCAGTATTTGGCTGGCGAAGGATACCCGGCCCATATTCGTCTCTGAACCAATCGCGCACCGTCTTGGCGCTAAAGCCCCAGCGGCGCGCCCAGTAGGCAGCGGGGAAATGCTGCTCCTCGAAGGCTTGAGGCCCAGGAGTTGGAAACGCCTGCCGTGCGCGGTCAACCACCAGTTGCCCCCCGCCCCGCCGACGGCTTCGGTTGGCTGAATTCGATTTGAATCGTGACGGCGCGGAGGCGTTCGGCTTCGGCCTGAAGGGCCGCGCGGATTCCGCCTGGTTCATAGGTGCAGATTCTATAGCGGCTTACGCCAGAGATGCACGCCAGCCTGCTCTGCGAGACGCCAAATGCATTTCTATGAGATCGAAGATTCATCGCTGCAACCGTTGTAGCGAATATAACGAAATCTTCGCCCGTTGTCGTCTCGCGGGAAGTCTCGGGGAGTCTCGCGGGAAAGTCGGAACTAATTTGGGAGATCTTCCGGCTTCAATTCCAAGACTTCAGCCATGGCTAAACGGTTGCCATCGCTGAGGTTTCTCTTTCCCTCGAGGTACTCGTAGACGCTGTTCTTGCTGACGCCTGCTGTAGTAGCCCACCTCCCCCGACTCCACCCTTTTTTTCTGAGAATCGGCAACACGACAGCTTGACGGTCCGCGGCTAAGGTTGCTTGGCGATTCTGTTTCCTCGCCGCCTCGTTGCCGGGCGAAGTGGCCGTCGGATCTGGAGCCGCGCTCGAACCGGCCGAGGGAGCGCCAAGGACCTTGGCGGCCACAGGTGCGGTGGCGGTAAGCGCTCCGCTTGAGTGTGCGTCCATTTGCGGCCCAAAGACGGACTGCCAGTATGCCTTCCGATCTTCGAGGTATGGTTGGATAGCCATTGCAAGGTTATGACGCTCGTTCAGCCCGATGTACTTCCACCATTCCACGTTAGACAGATTAATGCCCGGCGGCTCGCCCGGAATGGGGTCCGGTGGAACGTCATGAAATCGGTAACGGTATTTGATCGCGTCGCCGATCAACGAATGGTAAAGGCAACTCGGGTCGGGGTCGTTTCCTGCGATTACCGAAATCTCGTTGCCCTTCAATCCCTGGATGCCGTATTCATAGTCGATGCGGATTACCTTATCGCCTGGGCTGTTTTCCCATTCAATCCCAAAGGTATCTCTGAGCAAATTTCGAATCATCGCACCGAGAACCTCATTGAAGTCCCTCCCCTGTGCGGAAGCGGCCCTGCGGTAAACCGTCGCGTGCACATCGAAGACCGTTATTGCATATCGTCTGAACGGCTCGATGATGTCGCTGGCCAGCGGCCACGACGGACCTGCGAACGCGCTCTCTAGCTCACTTCGTAACTCCGTTCGCCCAGTCGAGACCACCTCGGCTATTCGCAGTTCTTCTTCAGGCGCCAGGACCGCCTCGTCCGGCTGCTCTTTGGCAGACGGATTCCTCCATACCACTTTGCCGCTTAACCGGGTCACCGGTATTGGGCTTTTCTGGCTGACCTGTGTCGTCCAGATGGGGTCGGTTTGTAAAACCCGGTCCATCGATGGCGTCGGGGCTGGCTCGATAATGGCAGGAGGCGCATCAACATTTTCCGCTTGGTTATCCGGGGTAGTCTGAGTCGCGCCAGCGAGGATTCCTTCAAGCCGCGCGGCGAGCCGGTCGATACCGGCTGCGGGCGCGGACCCTTTCGGGATCTCGCTCAAGACATCACGGAGCCCCTCGATTTTGCGGTCATCTGGATCGAAACCAGCGAGGTACTCGGATTCCTTGCGGATTTGGAGGATGACCTCCAACATCGTCTCTTGCACGGCTATGATTTTTTTGCTGGTGTCGTTGGGATCTAACTTGGCCCGATTCTTGATTGCGGCCTTCAAATCTACACTTAGCCTCTTCAGTTCCGCGTAGCAGTCGCTGGTTACGAAGTGCCATGTTGGTTTTTCCTGCCGCACGCCAATGCGTGGCAGGACCGACAAGCAGGGGGATTCCGCGGTTCGTTTTTTTTTCCGCTTTTCCGGCCCTTCCCGGTCATCGTAACAAAGCGGGAGGTGCATCGTTACGCGCCAAGTTCGTTTCCTTGCCTCAGGACCGCACCACGCCAAACGGCTCCAGGGGCAAGCGTACCTTTCCTAGCATGTCGTGAATGGATGCTGGTGGGCCTCCCTGCGGGGTCCCTACGAGGCGAGCGCCATGGACGTTACAGCCGTTGCCCGTCCGGCGGCCGCTTGTTCACAAGCGCCGCAGCCGTTCGTCAACGTCTCGCGGATACTCGGACGGTCCGGCGTTGTATGGCTGGCGGCCCTAGCCTCTTTGGTGGCCAACAGTGGCCGCCAGGTCCGCAGATTGTGGCCAGAAACAGCTACCGTTAGTGTGAAACATCGAGGCGTCCGGGGTCACGCGAAAAGCTCAAGGCGCCGATGGGATCGTCGAATCCTGGACAAGGTGTGCTGGCGTCAGACCGACGATGGTGTCCCAGGTCACGCCGCGCCAGCACGTAGACGGTCATGCCCTGTCACTGAGTGTTCACGGTCGTCCATTCCGAGCACAGGGTGTGGCCGCGCGTATTGGCCAACGTCGAGGTGACCACCACATCACCTTCGTTGGGAAGCGTAAAGGTCAGCGAGAACTGGCTGGGCGGAATCGCGGGGGGACCGTGCTTTTTAAGCAGAAGCGTGCTTCCGGCGGTGATGGTCCAGGTGGCGCGCTGGGCGACACCTAAATCGAAGTTGGTGGTCAGTGTATTGCCCGCGAAGCTGGCAGACAAGCCGAGCGCGCAGGCTGGCGCCCGGGCAATGCTATTGCTGACGTCAGCCGTGAACCACAGATCGCGGCTGGGTCCAACCACGATCACCAACGGATCGCTTCCGGCCCCCGGAAACTCGGTAATGACGCCGCTCGTAGTGATCCGTCCGAGATGGCCGGCGTTCTGTTCGACAAACCAGAGCGCCTCATCGGGCCCGGTGATGATGCCGTCCGGCGCCGCGTTGGGCGTCGGCAACGGATACTCGGTAAGATCCCCGCCGGTGGTGATACGCCCGATTTTGCCGCCGCCGTTTTCCGTAAACCACAGCGCGCCGTCGGGACCGGTCGTGATCAAATCAGGTGCGCTGTTGGCCGTGGGTATCGGATAGTCCGTGATCGCGCCCGAGGTGGTGATACGTCCGATTCTGCCGGCGTCGTGTTCGGTGAACCACAGTGCGCCATCCGGCCCCGTCGTGATCCAAAGCGGACTGCTGCCAGGCGCGTCCTGGTACTCGGTGATCGCTCCCATGGTCGTGATGCGCCCGATTTTACTGACGCTGGGCTGTTCTTCCACGAACCACAGCGCGCCGTCCGGCCCCGTGGTGATGCCGTTGGGCTCGGCGTTGGAGGTTGGCAAGACAAACTCGGTAATGGCGCCGGCCGTGGTGATGCGTCCGATTTTGCTGGCGCGATACTCGGCAAACCAGACTGCGCCATCCGGCCCGGAGGTGATGCCACTGGGATTGCTGCCGGGGGTCGGCACAGCATATTCGGTAATCGGCCCGCTTCCATCGAAGCGCCCGATTTTGTTGCCGGATTGCTCAGTGAACCATAGCGCGCCGTCCGGCCCCAACGTGATCCCGCCGGGAGCACTGTTGGGTGTCGGGACGCCATACATGATGATGTCGCTATAGGTGCCAGATGGCGATGTGGCTTTGAGAGGCAAAGCGGCGAACAGAGCGGCGAGCGAGAGGGAGCACAGAACGAAGCGCATAGAGCAACCTCCTAGAGGAGGAGAATAGCACTCTCTAAATTCCAGCGTCAACGGTCATACTTGCCGGCGCGCCGCAATCGGGACAAGTAGCGATATCCACCGACAACGTCCTCCTCGAACAGCGTGATGTTGGCCCCGCGACACGTTGGACGTTCAGCGACTACGGAGTGCGCCTTGAATGGTGGAGAGGATTGTGATTTGACATCCCCCAAGAAAATGCGCCAGCGCCCCGAGAGGAGTATACTTCTCTGATGGAGGGATGCTGAAAACCATGTCAACCAAGCCGATTCGCCCGCTACTTCTCGCGGCGCTCGCGATGCTTGCGGCGTCCGCAGTGGTAGCCCAGACCGCGACGTTCACCACGCTTTATAGTTTCCAAGGGGAGCCGGACGGCAAGATGCCGAGGGCGGCAGTCGTCCTCGATGCCGGCGGCGCCCTTTACGGCACGACCTACAGGGGCGGCACAAGCGGGATGGGGACCGTTTTCCAGCTTGCGCCACCCTCAGGCGCCTGGCGCGTGGACGGAGTCGATCCTTCACAGCTTTGCAGGCTCGCCCGACGGTATGCACCCGTTCGCTGGCCTGGTCTTTGGCGTTGGCGGCAATGCCGGCTCGCTGTTCGGGACCACCGTTATGGGGGGAACGGGGGCCGGAAGCGGGGGTATCGTGTTTGAATTGTCGCCATCCAGCGCTGGTGGGAGCGCTTGGAGCGAGGCGGTCCTGTGGGACTTTTCTGGGGGCGGCAAGGCCGGGCGCCATGGCGTCGGCTACCCGGAAGGCACCCTTCTGGTCGAGCCGGACGGGGCCCTCTTCGGCACCGCCCACGGTAGCTGCTTTAACGACCACGACTTCCCATCTACGGTGTTCAAGATGACGGGGCCCGCGTCGCCCGGCGGCGCCTGGACCCTGCATAACATATTCAACCTTGGGGCCATCGTTGGCGGGGGAGATGGCGCGGAGGGGATCTGCCCGCCGGCGGGCGTGGTGTCCCAAGGCGGCAGCCTGTACGGCACGACGTACCAAGGGGCGGCCGGCGGGGAGGACAATTTTTGCGGCGAGTACCCCGGCTTGGGCTGCGGGGCCGCGTACGCGCTGAGCCCGCCGGCGGCCGCAGGTGGAGTGTGGACTGGGACGCCACTGCACGCGTTTACCGGTCCGCCAGACGGGGCGTTCCCTGAAGCGCCCCTGACCGTCGGCCCGAACGGCGTACTCTACGGCACCACCGCCACTGGCGGCACCGGCGCGTGCCTAGGGGAGGGTTTTCCGTACGCGGAGGGCGGGTGCGGGACAGTGTTTCAGTTGACACCGCCGGCTGCGTCGGGTGGCGCGTGGACGGAGACTGTCCTCTACAGCTTTACGGCCACGAACGGGGACAGCGCGTATCCGGCCGCTGGCGTAGTGTTGGGTGCCAACGGCGTTCTATATGGGACCACCCAATATGGCGGTAGTTTCACCGCCGGCTCCCCCTGCCAGGTCGCGGTATCGAGCGTGTTCGGCTGCGGGACGGTTTTCCAGCTTACTCCGCCCGCCTCGCCGGGCGGGGCTTGGACTGAGACGGTGCTGTATAGCTTCTCCGGCAAGAACGGTGAAGGCTCGATGCCACTGGCGGGTGTAACGTTCGGCCCAGGCAACGTGCTCTACGGCACCACGTCCGCCAGGCGGGACGGCTGGGGCGGGCACCGTTTTCTCGCTGGCGCTCAACTGAGGCATCCCGGCTGCGAGTTCGCCCATGCCCTGGATAGTAAACGGTGAAATCCTGACTCGTGCGCCACGAAGAGGCGCGCGTCAGCCGGGATATGAGCTGGCAGGCCATTTCAGACCCCGCCGAGCGCGCGGCGCAAACACGCCGCCGCCATCGACAGTCGTGTCACCTTCACTAATCACGACCATCGTGCCAGTTGGCGCTACCAGCGGCACGGTCAAGGTTACGACCCTCGGCGGCACACTCTTGAGCAACGCGGACTTCTGAGTGCTCCCGTGATTTGCTACGCGGCAGACTACACTGGCCCACGGCTCACGTGCGAAGGCTGGCTAACATCCAGCCGAAACCGATAGCGATATTGCTTCTTAAGGCAGTCGCTAGGCCACTCTAAAACGGCTTGCCGACGAATGACGCGGGGGCTTCCCAGATCCCGATCTGGCTGAACTCGGCCGGACCAAACGCTGCCACTGTTGGGCACGGGCGCCGAGGCTGGTAGTAGCGGCCAGCCTAATCGTTATTGACCACGAAAGCGCCCCCGATCAGATTTTTGATCCTGCCCGGCGATAAGTGTTAGACTTGCGCAGAGAATGAAGTTGCTGGACCGTCTCCCAATTGTCGAATACCGAGCACTCCAACGGGTCACGAGTTCTCCACAATACCGAGACGCTCAGGGCCACTATCGCGGCCAGGCGGACCGGGCCGTAGCAGACGTGTCCACGGCAATCACCGCCTCGCTCTCGCGTGCATCATTTGGCATAGCGCACGCCCTTTGCTTGCGGGGCTCGTTTGCCCGGCACTCCCCCGATCCCTTCTCAGATCTCGATATTGCTCTGATCGCCGACTCGACGTCGCAAAGCTTCACGGAAATGCTTGGAGACCTGCTTCGCTACGCGACGGGCCGGCGTGTCTCCGTTCGCCGTTGCTCACCGAACGACATCAATGGTCCGAATGTATTGTCTGACTGGCTGGCAATACCTACTCTCGCATTTATTGGCGGACAACCAGCAGTCTATGACGAATTTATGGCTATCGCGAAGAGCACGCTGACGCGCGTGTCCTTCCGAGACCTCCTCAACATGCTCCTTGCCGATCCACTTCGGGGCAGAAACTGGTGCCACCCCGAATCACCGCACTTTGCCAACATGAAGCGCGGCTGCGGAGGCTCGCTCGAGGCCGCATTCATCCTGCTTCTCGATTTCTGGCGCACAGTTCGAAACGATTTCCGATCTTTGCTTGAACTCGATCTCTTTTCTCACGCACGCCAATTTTGCGAGTACCTCGCGATAGCAAAGGATCACATTCGGCGGCGGATGGGGGCCGCGGTCGAGACCTTCCATGTCCGGCATACGGATCCTGACGCAGTTTCCGCTGACACACGCTACGCCACGCTTTTTTTGCCCAGTGTCATAGAACGAATCGCCGCCGAGCATCACACTTGCCTTCTTCACATCATCGCCTTATTGGCCAAGGAGACTGGAGACGATGACTTCGTTACAACCGCTATCGTTCCTAAGTTACGCTCGATTCAATGACGACCACGATGAGCAGGCGATCACGTGGCTTTGTGACCGCCTCTCCGGTGAGGTTCAAATGCAGACCGGGCGCCCGTTTGTGGTCTTACGGGACAAGAAAGACATCGTATGGGGCAACCGCTGGCGTGATTTCATCGACAGTGGAACCAACGCAGCAACGTTTCTCCTCGTAATCATGACTCCCTCGTACTTTAATAGCCCTGCATGCCGGGACGAATACGAGCGGTTCAGAAATCGTGAGCTTGCACTGGGTCGACGCGACTTGATCTTGCCCGTATACTATGTTGAATGCGACGAAATCGAAGATCCGGCTATTAACGCATCCACCATCTGGGCCAGCGACCTGAAGGCCCGGCAGTTCGAAGACTGGCGCCACCTCCGTCTGCAGACGCCAAATTCGACGGAGCTGCGACAGGCCGTTGCTCGGCTCGGATCTCAGATTAGGCGAGTGCTCAAGACCCTACCAATTCAGCCTTCAACGGCCTCAGGCGCACCGTCCGTTGCGGGAGCACCAACATCGATCCCTCGCCAGGCCTCCGCTGTCTCAGATGACGACGCAATTGAAGCACATTATCGGGATTTGAGTGGCACGCAAAAAGATATTATTCAATTTGTGTATGCCATTATGCAAGAGGAAGAGATCACAATTGATGCCCTTTATCAGGCGCTGTCGAAACGGGATGCTAATCCAATCAAGTCAACTGCTGAGCTGTACCATAGGGTCAAAGATCTTGCGAATGACGGCTTGATCGCCCTTCGTTCCCATGGCAGGAAGGCCACAGTTGTGCTCAGGATCACGGCAGTACAGCGGGCATTTTGGAATCGGCGGATTATCGAATCGTAGCTACCGGTGAACCATTGAATAGCTTCATTCAGACCCATCTTGAGTACCTGCTATCTCACGATCCACGATTCAGTGAGTTTTGGGCTGACCTCACGAGCGACCGCAGAGAAGGGATGATCTCTTGTTGGCATCAACTGGAGGCCACGCTCGACGGCAAGAGCAGCATTTCTGATCGAGAATACCTTGATGCGTTTGAGAGGACGCGGCGTATGTTTTTGAGAGTACAAGAGCGCGACTTTTCATATTCTTATTTGCCTCACGATTGGATTGCGTTCACAACGGATAGCCGCGCCAAGAGGGCCTTATTCGAGAAGGTACTGCCGACGGTCCAACGATTCACATCTGTTAGATGGCCGGCCTGCCATGTCTACGGTGGACTCAAGTCCGATGAATCGATAGAAAAAAAACTCTCGAAGAACTGGAGCGACCGCGTGGTGTTCGACTTATGGGATGTTGTGAGGTTCAGAATCGTCGCGCCAAACCTCCGCACACTACTAGATATATCGTTGGCAATCTGGGATGACTGTTTCGATCAGGTTGGGAGGTGTCGTAACTACTACTATAGGCCCAGGAACGGTCCGGAAGATCCTTACCGGGCGATTCATTTTGAGTTGCTTCAGATGGGCCGTCCGGTAGAACTACAGATCATGTCTACCTTCCGAGAGGCGATATGTCAGTTCGATCATCGGATAATTCTAAAGAAGATGCTGCCGTTTCTGAGTGCGGAACACGAAATGTGGCTTCGGAGTTTGTCAAAATCAGCCAATGTCTTGGAGGTCCGAAGCTTGATATAGGCCCATCTTGATGGCAAGCGGTCCGATCTTACCATGAGCAAAATCGAGTATGGCAGAGGTCGATAATGCCTGACATCAGGCGCGTGTGTGGATAGTCCGGCGCACCGCGCAAACCCGTGGGCTTTTCGGGCCACGCGGCGGCGGCCTGCGCCCGCCGTCTTCACCAACGACCTTCCCCCAAGCGATACTGAAAAAGATGCTGCAGCGAATCGGCTTCTTCCACTTCGTCCAGGATCACAGCGATCCAATTACCGCGCTTCAGGCCCAGCTCGATCTCACGGATGCTTCGCACTCGCTGCTGGTACTGCCGGAAGCCTTTAACCTAGG
>Ga0073928_10003540_pt1 | contig 24515 bp, 18 predicted proteins | sample PaiPotPPA55metaG_FD_76969 | JGI IMG/M metagenome (GOLD analysis project Ga0073928, IMG submission 76969) | Iron sulfur acid spring bacterial and archeal communities from Banff, Canada, to study Microbial Dark Matter (Phase II) - Paint Pots PPA... ...
AAGGTGTCGTAGTACGATGGGCGCGCCTCCCACCCCGGGTCGCCGTGCGTTTTCATGTACGACCATAGATCGTCGACGTCGAGCGAGACGCTCGCCAGCGGACGTTGATCCGTCATTGGTGGCTTCCAGCCGCGGTGCGCATAAGCGGCGCCAACGTCTCTACCTGGCGGGCGGCGAGTGCGAGCGTCTCGTTCACGTTCAGCGTTCCGTTTGCGATCTGCGCAGAGTTGACCACGAAAACGTTGGGTACTGAGGTATTAAGTGCAGGCAGCAGGGTACGCGAGTAGTCGAGCGTCGGGACGGCAAGTACGTCGCGCGCGCGGCCGACCTGCCACGCGATGACCTGCGATCGCCTGAAATGCGGATACATCTTCTCGAGTGCTGTCACTGACTCGTCAACGATGTCGGCGTCACTTCGCGCCCACGTCGCGTCCTGCTGGGCAAGATAACGGGGCAGGTAAACCAGCGAGCGGCCCCCAAACATCGAGGGGTCGACCAATGCCGTCATCTCAATAACGGCCGTAAACGGCACCGACGGCTCAGTAATATTGGTGACATAGTAGTTGGCCAGCGGACGCTCCAGGAGAAGCGAAGGGCAGGCCACTCCCTGATACACCACGGCGTTGAGTCGTTCTCGCTCGGCAAGCGTGAGCTGGGGGCAAAGCGCCGCGACTCGTGGGCACGGCACTGTCAGCACGGCATGGTCGACGTGAAGCAATTGGCCACCGGCAATCGTGATATCGACTCCGCCGCCTTCCGCGGAGGCGACCGCGGTGGCGCCGCGTCCGCAGCGTAGGTCGACTCCGCGCTCGACCAAATAATGATGCAGTCGGCTGAGAATCGCGTCATAGCCCCCCGCGACGTATCCGAACAGCTCGCGCTTCAGGCCGGAGCGCCGGGCCGCATACATGCGCGCAATGATTGCCCAGATGAAAGCGGCGCTCGCCCGCTTATAGTTGTCGCCGAGCTTGGCCTTGAGCAGCGGCAGCCAGATTCGCTCGAGCGTGCGCTTACCGGAGTGGCGTTCCAGCCATATAGTAGCCGGAATCCTTTCTAGAGGGGCGCCGTCGGTTATACGCGACGCGTGGATAATGGTCCACGCCAACCTTGCTTTGTCGACGAGCGTCAGGGGTGGAAAACGCAAAAACTCCAAGCTGGACGAGAGCGAGTACAGGCCGTCCCGCGTGTAGAAACCCGTTCGGGTAGTCGCCCAGCGGAGTCGATCACCTAGGCCAAGCTGGGTGATCAACTCGCGGAGGTATGAGTCCGACAGCAACACGACGTGGTAGAACCGATCCCAGGTGACGTCGCCGATGGTCTGAGGGGACGCCAGGCCGCCGAGCCGCGGTGCCGCTTCTATGAGTGTGACCTTGAACCCTTGGTCGCGAAGTCGCAGCGCCAGAGCGGCGCCGAGCATTCCCCCGCCAACGATACCGACGTGCGGTGCCGTCGCGGACGCGGAAGCCGACGCGGCTGGGGCGTCAGCGGCGCCTGTGACATGCGCATCGTTACGCGCGTGGAGAGTGGCGCGCGCGGGTGGCGAAGAGCTCACGAGCGGTGGCGACATCGGCTGGGAGTTATAGCAAGGCCACGGCCACCGACTGTGGCGCGCGCTGCTACTAGGACGACCGAGAAAGTGGGGTGTGTGTTCAAACAGTTGTCGAGAAAATGCTACACATGTTACTCCAGCTGAGTGCGCCAACGCTTTGAGCGAGGGTCTTCGTTGTTACCACGCCGTTCGTTACGCGTCGCCCACGTGTCTGTGGTATCGCTGCTGCACCGGGCCACGGAGCCTGTCGGTACCCGAACCTGCAAGGCACGGTTTCGATTGAGGTTAACCGTTCGCAGCGCGGCATGCACAAGACGTGCGTCATCACCTTAAAGACAACCATAGCGCGAGAACCGAACCCATCTAATGACAGAAGCTGAAGCGGCGAATCGTCCAAGGCTCGTGCTCATAGTGAACGACCAAGAATGGTCTGCCCGATCATTGGAGACTATTCTCGGACCGCAGGGTTACGCGGTGCTTCGAGCGTACAATGCGCGGCAAGCTTTCGAGTTGGCCCGGCGCGCGCAGCCCGATGTCGTCATCGTCGATGCCAGGTTGCCGGACGCGGATGGGATAGAGCTGTGCGCGCAGCTTCGCGAGAGCGGACTGTTGACCGCCGCCACACCGACTCTGATCACGACCTCGGATCCCGCGAGTCGGGGGCAGCAGGTGGCCGCGTACAAAGCTGGGGCGTGGGATTTCTTGCTGTTGCCACTGGACGCCGAAGTATTGCTGCTCAAACTCGCCTCATTCATGCGTGCCAAGCAGGAGACGGATCGACTGCACGAGGAAGGGCTGCTGGATCAGGCGACCGGGTTGTACAACGCGCGCGGTCTGGCGCGGCGGGCCCGCGAGATCGGCGCCGAGGCTCATAGGCGTCGGGATCCGCTTGCGTGTGTGGCGTTCGCGCCGGAGGCTGCGGGTAGCGGGCTAGACGAGCGTGAGATGGACGAGCTTGCTGTTGAGATTGCCGAGCACCTGGGAACGCTGATCGGGCGCGTGGGTCGGACATCTGACGCGATAGGCCGGCTTGGTCAGTCTGAGTTCGCGATTATCGCGCCCGCGACAGAAGCCAAGGGAGCTCAGCGGCTCGCCGAGAGGATCCGCGCTGTCATTGAGCAGGCGCCGCTGATAGTCGGCAGGCGTCCGGCGTCCTCGGCATCGGACGAGCAGTCGGCGCCGCGTACTGAGCAGGTCCGCGTGCGAGCTGGCTATTACGCCGTTCCAGACTTCGCTGAGTCCTCCGTCGATGCTGTGGAAATGCTGGTACGCGCCGCGTCGGCGCTGCGCCAGCCTGGCTTCAGCGGAGGTCCCGCTTCGTCCGTTCGGGCGTTCGAAGCTCAACCGGCATCGCTCGTCAGCTAGACTCTGGGCTATGGACCTGAGCCCCCGTACATCATGTATGCCGTTGGTATGCAACATACTGTGGCGCTGCGATCACATGTTTGTTACATGAGCGCAACGAACTGTCTTGACACATGCTACAGCTCATCCATTATTACGATCGTTGAGTTAGAGAGCACTAACGGGGGGTCTCAGGGTCCCCCGCACTCTTTTTGTTAGGAGCGCAAATGGCGTCCGTACTCGCGTCGCAGCCGGAACCGGTTCCCGACGAAGTCAAGAAAGGAGACCTCCGGGTTCTCTTGGTCGACGACGATCGGACTCTGCGCGAGGGATGCGCGAGCGTTCTGCAGATGGACGGGTTCCAGGTAACGAGCACCGGGCGAGGCGACGAGGCGGTCGACCTGCTCAAGCGGCGCAAGTTCGACATCGTGCTCGTTGACTTGTACATGACGCCGATCACTGGAATGGACATTCTGCGCACGGCGCTGGAGGCCCATCGGGAGACGATCGTGATCGTCATGACCGGTAATCCGAGCGTGACGTCGAGCATCGAGGCGCTTAGGGCCGGCGCGTGGGACTATTTGCCGAAGCCATTCTCCGCGCAGCACATGCAGATTCTCCTGGGCCGTGCGTCGCATGCGGTTGCGGTAGCTCGCGAGACGAGGGAGCTACGATCGCAGCTCGCCGAGCAGCACGGGAATAGCGACCGCATCACGCTCCTGGGCGTGTCGCCCGCATTCCGTCAAGCAGTCGAGCTGGCGCGCAAGGTTGCGCCGACCGACGCATCGGTTCTCATCAGCGGTGAATCCGGCACCGGGAAGGAGTTGATCGCGCAGTTCATTCACCGGCACAGCCGTCGCGCCAGTCGCAAGCTGGTTCCGATCAATTGCGCCGCGCTGCCGGAGCCGCTCTTGGAGTCGGAGATGTTTGGGCACCGCAAGGGTGCGTTCACCGGCGCGGATCGCGACAAGCCAGGCCTATTGGAAACGGCCAACGGGGGAACGCTCTTCCTTGACGAGTTGACGGAGATGTCACACCCCCTGCAGGCGAAGCTCCTGCGGGTGCTGCAGGACGGCGTGGTCCGCCGCGTCGGGAGCGAGACGCAGGACGCCGTCGTGGATGTGCGCTTCATCTCGGCAACGAACCGCGAGCCTCAGGACGCCGTCAACCAGGGGATCCTGCGCGAGGATCTCTTCTATCGTCTCCGAGTCGTGCCGATCAAGCTGCCGCCGCTGCGTAAGCGTCTAGAGGATATTCCGCTGCTGGCCAATCATTTCCTTTCGCATTACTGGGCGCGGCATCGTCCGTCCGGCGACGCGGTGCCCAAGCTCACGGAAGCCTGCGTGGAATTCCTGCGCTCGCGGCCGTGGCGTGGCAACGTCCGTGAGCTGCAGAACGTCATCGAGCATGTGGCGGTGATTGCCGAGCCCGGCCAGCCAGTGCGACCAGAGGATGTGCCGGTGTACGACGATGCCCTTCCCAGCGCGGCGGGCGCCGATGGCATGCCGACGGCGATCCTGACGGATGCGTACCATGCGGCGAAAGAGAAGCTTGTGGCGCACTTCGAGAAGGAATACCTGCAACGCCTGGTAGTGCGCGCAGGCGGGAACATGTCGCGCGCAGCGCGGCTCGCGAACATCGACCGCACGACGCTGTACCGTCTAATGGAAAAGCACGGATTCCGCCGCGACGAGTTCTCTGGTACGCTCGAATGACCGATGGGTTTAGCGTCGCCTCGCGGAGTGCGACGACAATGATGGAGATGGCCGACGAGATGGCCGGATCGAACAATCTTTTCGGCGCGGGTGCCCACGCGCCCACAACCGAAGGGGCTGGCGAGAAGTTTTCCCGACACCTCGCCGGACCGAGCGCCATGCAGTTGATCGTGGAAGTCGCCCACGATATGAGGTCGCCGCTCGGGTCAATCCTCTTTCTGGCAGACCGGTTGCGCAGCATGCAGAGTGGGCCACTCAACGCGGTGCAGGAGCGCCAGCTCGGCCTCATCTACAGCGCTGCTTTCGGGTTGAGCGCGCTCGCCGGCGACGTGATTGAGCTCGCGAGGGGCGGCGAGGGCCTGGTTGACCAGCAGCCAGTCCCGTTCTCGGTCTCGGACCTGCTTCAGTCGGTGCGAGCCATCGTGCAGCCCATCGCGGAGGAGAAGGGCCTTACCGTAGGGCTCGCGCCACCGCCGGCCGATGCCCGCGTCGGTCACCCGGCCGCTCTCAACCGAGTCCTTCTCAACCTGACTACCAACGCGCTCAAGTTCACCACGGAGGGCGGGGTCGACGTGAGCGCGACTCAGCGCACTCGCACCCGTCTCGAGTTCTCGGTGCAGGACACGGGGCGCGGCATTCCGCCGCAGGTAATGGGGACCCTGTTCGATGCGTTCCGCCCACGTACCCGCCCCGGCGAGTACACGTTCTCGAGCGCCGGGCTAGGGCTCGCCATCTGTCGGCAACTTGTTGCCCTAATGGGCGGCCAGCTCGGCGTGGATACGTCGGACAAAGGAACGCGGTTCTTCTTCGAGCTCGACATGCCCCTGGCGTCGAAGCTTTAGCGGCGTCTGCGGTAGCCGCGGACGCGGCGATTGTTTTCTCGGCCGGCTTCTACATTTCTGCCATGGCCACAACGATGAAGGCAACCAGGACTGACGCGCTCGAAATACGCGACGGGCGCACCGACAAGACGTATTCGCTGCCAATCGTCGACGGGGCGATCCGCGCGAATGATCTCAAGCAGATCACCAGCGGCCCGGGCGACTCTGGGCTTCTGAGCTACGATCCGGCCTTCCTCAACACGGCGTCGTGCCGCAGCGCGATCACGTTCATCGATGGCGATGCGGGCATCCTGAGATACCGCGGATATCCGATCGAGCAACTCGCCGAGCGCGCGAGCTTTCTGGAAGTGGCGTGGCTGCTGCGGCATGGCGAGCTGCCGACGCAGGCCCAGTACGATGCGTGGGTGCACGACGTCACGTATCACACGTACGTGCACGAGAACATCAAGAAATTTCTCGAGGGCTTTCGCTACGACGCGCATCCAATGTCGATGCTGTGCAGCGCCGTGGCGGGATTATCCTCGTTCTATCGCGAGTCGAAAGACATATTCGACCCCGCGCAACGGACGATCTCCATCATCCGCCTGATCGCAAAAGTGCCAACGATTGCGGCATTGATCTACCGGCACATGAAAGGTCTTCCGTTTGTGCATCCGGACAATGAGCTCTCCTACACCGAGAACTTCCTGTCCATGGTCGCCAGGATGAGCGAGCCGAAGTATCGCTCGAACCCGGTGTTCACGCGCGCAATCGAGATTCTATTCATCCTGCACGCCGACCACGAGCAGAACTGCTCGACCAACGCGGTTCGCTCCGTCGGGTCTTCGCACGTCGATCCGTTCTCGGCCGTGACCGCGGGACTCGCTGCGCTGTACGGCCCGCTGCACGGCGGCGCAAACGAGGCCGTGCTGCGCATGATCGAGGAGATCGGCGACAAGTCCCGCGTGCCGGCATTCATCGATGGTGTGAAGAAAGGCTCGGGCCGTCTCATGGGATTCGGGCACCGCGTGTACAAGAGCTACGACCCGCGGGCCAAGATCGTGAAGCGACTTGCGGACGAAGTCTTCCAGTCAGTCGGGGTGGACAAGGACTTGGAGATCGCCCTCGAGCTCGAGCGAATCGCGCTGCAGGATGACTATTTCGTCTCACGCAAGCTGTACCCCAACGTCGATTTCTACACGGGGCTGATCTACCGGTCGATGAAATTTCCGACCTCCTTCTTCACGGTATTGTTCGCCATCGCTCGCACGTCGGGGTGGCTCGCCCAGTGGGAGGAGATGCTGCTGGATAAGGAACAGAAGATCGCGCGGCCGCGGCAGATCTATGTCGGGCCTGACGAGCGGCCGTATTCGAGTTCCTTAAGAAAAACGATCATTACCCCGGCGCGCGCATAGCAGTTTCGAGGAATTCGCCCCACCCCCTAACCCCCTCCCCGCAAGCGGGGAGGGGGAATGTTTTTTTGAGAGGGCAAGCCCTCTCGCTCCCGCCAAGTAGAGAGGGATTGTCTTTTGAGAGGGCAGGCCCTCTCGCTCCCGCCAAGCGTAGAAGGGAATGTTTTTGACAGGGCGAGCCTCTCGCTCCTGCTTATTGTAGAGTGGGAATGCTTTTGACAGGGCGCCTCGCTCCCGCCAAGGGAAGAGGGGAGCCGCTCGAAGAACGGAAGACCAAGCCGGACGGCCATTCGATCAAACAGATGCAGAAAAGGCGGGGCGGTCCGAGCGTTTGCGCCACGGCAGTGAAAGGATCCAGTCGAGCTACGGGGTCGAGGGGGGGAGCCCCCTCGTCATCCAAGCGACGCTTGAATAGCAAAATTCCCTTCCCTTTAGGGAGGGCCAGTGGCGCCGCATGGCAGCGGATGCCAGTTTGCGCGAAGGATGCGAATAGCCCTCTCTACCGGTGGCGGCGACGCACCAGGGCTCAACGCCGTGATTCGGGCTGCCGTGCTATCGGCCGTGAATCGTGGCTGGGACGTCGTCGGGATCAAGCGCGGCTTCGCCGGCCTCCTCGGTGACGACGAGGTCGTGCCGCTGACACGCGAGTCTGTGCGCGGGATCGGCCACTTGGGCGGGACAATCCTGCGCGCGACGACGCGCGGAAACCCGTTTCATTTCCTGCGGCCCGGCCCCGACGGCACGCCCGTCGAGATCGACCGCTCCGATGAGTTGATCGCCACCGCGCGTGCACTCGGGATCGACGCGGTTATTACGATCGGCGGTGATGGGTCGCTCACGATCGCCCAGCGGCTCGCCGAGAAAGGCCTTCGCGTGATCGGTGTCCCCAAGACGATCGACAACGACGTGAGTGGAACCATCACGACCTTCGGGTTCGATACCGCGGTGAATACCGCGATCGAGGCGATCGACAAGCTGCACACCACCGCCGAAAGCCACGACCGGGTGATCGTGATGGAAGTGATGGGTCGCCACGCCGGCTTTATCGCGCTCCACAGCGGGATCGCGGGGAGCGCCGACGTGATTCTCATCCCCGAGATTCCCTACACGCTCGACAAAGTCTGTGACAAGATCCGCGCGCGCGACCAGGCCGGCCGCTACTTCTCGATCGTCGTCATCGCCGAAGGCGCTGGGGCCAAGGCTTCGTCGCTCGGGACGTCACTCCCCGGTCACCCCACCCGCATGGGCGGTCTGGCCGACACGCTTGCCCGCCAGATCGAGGAGCACACCGGCAAAGAAACCCGCTCTCTCGTCCTAGGCCATCTACAGCGGGGCGGCATGCCGACCGGGTACGACCGCCTACTGGCCACGCGCTTCGGCACCGCGGCCGTCCGCGCCGTGGCCGATGAACGCTGGGGCCACATGGTCGCCCTCCAGTCCCCGCGCATCGTCACCATCCCTATCGCGGATGTCCTAGCCTCCCCCAAACGCGTCGATCCCGCGAGCGATATTGTCCTCACGGCAAAAGAAATGGGCATCAGCTTCGGCGATTGACCTACGCCGGCTCTGCGGCCCAGGAGGCCAGCGGGGCAACGCGGCGCCCATCAGATCCTCCTCCCCTTCAGGGGACGGGGTTAGGGGGAGGGGCCCGCTCTTAGAGAAGCGGCAACCCCCACGCGGCGTGGTGTCGTTTGTATTCAGGCAGCGGCAGCTGAACCAATACTGGATCAGCGTCAGCGTCGAGCCAGGCGACAATTCCGCGCAGCTGGCTCTCGTCGAGCGCGGTGCAGCCGGTGGTTGGCGTGGTGGGGCTGCCCCAAACGTGAATAAAGATGCACGAGCCGGCCCCTGGCGTAGCCGGCAGCGTGTTGTGCTGCACAAAAACGCCCAGTCGATAGAAAGGCACCTCGTCGCGCATGTGCTCACTGCTCGCCCAGTCCGCCCGGCTCACGGATGTGCGGTCGATCAATGTGTTGTAGTGCGCTGACGTAGGATCATCGACGCACTCTGACGTCGCGGTCAGCTGGACGTAAGGCATCCGCAACTCTGCCGAGTCGAAGCCGAAAGCGGTTCCCAGACGGAACACGCCGGCGGGTGACCTGGCGTCGCCCTCACGCTTCGCGGGACCCGCATCGCGTGAAGCGTCGTACAGCCCTCGTCCCCACGCCATCCCCGACCGGCCGAGGACGACGGCCACAGGGGACCCAGCCGCGCGCCATTCTCCGCGGGCGTCTTGGCGCTCGAAGCGGTAGAGAGAGCCCGACACGCTGTCCCAGCTTGGCGTGATCACAACCAGAAGTTGTCGCGTGTCGGCCGGGACGGGCGTTGCGTATGTACTCGGTGCGGCCGCCGGGCGAGCGCCACACGCGGTCAGGAGTGTGGTAGCGGTTGCTGCGAGCATTCCGACTCCGCACCTTGACATTCGCGGCAGGTGCAGATACAGTGGCGCGCACTCGCTTTCACCCTTCACGGTGAGAAAGCTAAGTGATGCCGTGGCCACTGACGCGGTCGAGAGCCATTCTCGCCACTGGGTGTCTGACAGTTTTGGCTTCAAGTGCTCACGCACAAGTGCGTGTGACTGGCACAGTCGTGGATTCCGAGGGACATGCGCCCGTGCCCACAGCGACGGTGACCATCACGGGCACGACCCTTGGCACGCAGACATCCGACAGCGGCAAGTTCGCGATCCGCGTGCCCTCGGACGCCAAGAGTCTCACGGTGCGCCGAATCGGCTTCCGCCAAGCGGTCGTTGCGATCAACCCGGATCAGTCCGATTACACGGTCGTGCTCAGCAAGGATGTACTGCGCCTAGAGCAGCAGGTTGTCACAGGTCTGGCAACGACGATCAACTCACGCAACGCCGCCAACGATGTCGCTGTGTTGGACAGCACCGAGATCAATCGAATGCCCGCACCCACGATAGAGAACTCGATCCAGGGCAAGGTGCCCGGCGCGATCATCGAGCAAAACAACGGCGGTGCCCCGGGTGGCGGGATGCAGATTCAGATTCGGGGTGTCACGTCGCTGTTCTCGGAAGCGTCGCCCTTGTACGTCATCGACGGCGTCATTGCGGACAATGAGACGATCAACAACGGGCTCAATGCCTTGGATCAGGGCATTTCTGGATCCGACGTTTCGGCCCAGGACAACAGTCCTAATCGCATCGCCGATCTCAACCCGAACGACATTGAATCGATAGAGGTTCTGAAAGGCTCCTCCGCGTCGGCGATCTACGGATCGAAGGCTGCATCCGGCGTCGTGCTGATCACGACGAAGAAAGGGTCACCCGGAAAGGCCAAGTGGGACCTCACGCAGCGCCTGGGCACAAGCTTCGAGGGCGCGACGCTCAATTTGCGCACGTTCCCCACACTTGCGAGCGCCCAGGCTTGGGCAGCCGCGTACACGTCCTACTCCCCGGGTCTCATCGACTCGACGTATACGGGGTCGCACGACTTCCAGAATGAGTTGTTCGGCGGAGGAGGACTGGCGTACGAGACCGATGTGAGCGTGCGCGGCGCGACGGAGCACTCCGGCACGAACTACTACGTATCGGGAATGACGAAGTATGACCCAGGCATCATGCTCAACACGGGTTACAACAAGCAGACCGTACGCACGAACATCACTCAGAATGTCTCCTCGGCGCTGTCCGTCACGGCTAACCTGAGCTACGCGCACTCTCTCACGCGTCGAGGATTTACCGGCAACGACAACATCTCGGGCAGCCCGTACGACGTGTTCTCCTACACGCCGACGTTTTTCAACATGGATGCCAAGTATGCGGACGGGGCGTACATCTTGAATCCATTTGGCCCCGCGAACGTATTCCAGGACGCCTATGGCATCCAAACGCCTGAGGAGACCAACCGATTCATCGGAGGCGGCACCGTCTCACTCAAGGTATTTCAGACGGAGAAACAGTCGCTCATGCTGTCTGCGGTTGGAGGCGCCGACGAGCTGAGCCAGCGCGACCAGGTGTACGCATCGCCCGACCTGTACGTCGAGGCCGCGCAGTCGCTTCCCGGTGTGTCGACGGTGCAGAACGCGACAATCAGTTTCCTCAATTACTCGCTCAACGCGGTGCACCACTACACCGGACTGTCGCAGTTGGATCTCACGACGTCCATCGGCCTCGAGAGGGAAAAGCGAGACGTGTTCAATCCCAACGGGGTGGGGCAGTTCCTCCTCGCCGGTCCGACGACGCCGACAGTAGGCTCGATCCAGACGTTGTACTACCGTCAATCGGCGGAGCGCGACCTGTCGTTCTACGGTCAGGAGCAGGTGCTGATGCTGGACCAGCGTCTGTCGCTCACCGCCGGGCTTACGGGAGCGCGAAGCACGAACGACGGCAACATCGACAAGTTCTTCCTATATCCCAAGTACGCGGCATCAATCCGAGTGCCGACGGGCGGCGTGCCAGGGCTCGACGAGCTTAAGCTCCGCGTCGCCTATGGGCGCTCCGGCACGCTGCCGCTGTACGGCGTGCGAACAACGTCGCTCGTCACAGGGGTGGACGCGGGGCTTTCCGGCGTCAGTGGGGCGGAGCTGCTGGGCGACTCGGCCATTCGTCCGGAAACGAATACCGAGATAGAGACCGGTTTCGATGCCACGATGCTGAAGTCTCGCCTCGAGTTCAACGCAACCGTCTATCAGAAGCGCATCACCGACCTGTTGCTGCAGGCGAACATCAGTCCAGCGTCTGGCGCGAACCAGCAGTGGATCAACGGCGGGCAGTTCACCAATCAGGGCATTGAATTGAGCGTGGCGGTTACGCCCATTCAGATGGGCAACGGGCTGACCTGGATCTCACGCACGTCTTTCTACCGGAATTACAGTCGCGTGGATGCTCTGCCGGTGCCCGCGTTCGACCCGTCACTGGGATCAGGATACGGCGACTACGGAGGCGTGTACGGGGCGTATCAGGTGCAGGTTGGGCGGTCCGTCACGCAGTGGGTCGGGCCCGTGCTGGAGCGCAACGGTCAGATGATCAATGAGCAGATCGGTGACGTGCAGCCGGCATTTCAGATGAGCTTCGGCAACGAGTTCACGCTCGGCCGGTTTCGCCTCTACGGACTGATCGACTGGAAGCACGGCGGCGAAGTCAGCAACAACACCAACAGCTATTACGATCACACCTTCTTGCTGGCGGACACCGTATTCGCACTGCGCAGGGCGCAGTTTCAGCAGCTCGGTGCGGCATGCATTCGGGAGGCGAATGGTGGCCTCAGCTGCGCGTACATCGAGGACGCTGGCTACGTGAAGGCTCGTGAGATCACACTCTCGTATGACTTGCCGGGGTACGTCGTGCGCACGGTTGGCTTTGGCCGTCTGACTAACGCGCGCCTGTCAGTGTCGGGCCGAAACCTCTTCTGGTGGTACAAGTACAGCGGCCTGGATCCGGAAGTGAGTTTCACTGGAAATCAGCAGGTGGGCCGAGGAAATGACCTGACGCCGTATCCACCAGCGCGTTACGTGTACGTGTCCGTCGACATCGGGTTCTGAGCAATGGCGCACAGCGGGTTCGGCGCGTCGCAGGGGAGTCGTCGCAAAGTGCTAGCGGTTACCGCGGCGCTTATCTCTGCCGCGGTGGCGGGGTGCAAGGATTCGGTCGTGCCGAATTTCACGGCGCCGACCACGGTCGACGCGACGCCGACCGGCATTCAGAACGGGGTTGCGGGCGTGCTCAACACTTCCCGTAACGATGTGGTGAACTACATCCAGTTCATGTACGCGTTCGCCCGCGACGCGACCCAGTTCCAGGCCACGGAATCGGCATTCGATTCCGAGCTGCTTGGACAGGTTCCGATTGCGCCTAACGATTTCATCGGAATCTCGATCTGGGATAACCAGTTTCGGAACGCAAAGACGTTGAACGACCTCATCGCAAGGCTGCCATCAGTTGCACCACCCTACTCAGCGGGCCAGATAGCGACGCTCACTGGTGTCGCGCAAACGCTGAAGGCTCTCAACTTCATGTGGGTAGCCGAGACGCACGACACGCTGGGCGTTCCGATTGCGGGAATCACGCAACCGGCGAACAAGCCAGCGCCGATTTTGTGCAACAAGGATGTATGGTCGTACATTGTGGCGTTGCTCGATTCCGGCGGCGCCAATCTAGTGGCGGGCGCCGGCACGCCGATCCCCGTGACGCTTCCACCTGGCTTCGGCTTTGTGAGCTCGTCCGCCGCAACGTTCCAAGCGCTGAATCGGGCTCTGGCCGGTAAGGCGGGTCTCGAGCTCGCCTACGCGATCTCGCGTCCGCCGGACTCGGTGAGCGTAGGTGTGACGGCTCCGGCCGCGCAGGCTGCTCTCGTACGCGCCGATTCCGCGATTCTCAGCTCGGCGCTGTACGCTCCCAGCGCACTCATCCCCGGCGGAGTGAACGAGCCCAACGCGGTCTACCACGATTTCAGTTCCGCATCGGGGGATCAGTCGAATCCGATAGCGTCGTCCGCGACGACGTTGTACTACCTGGTGAATTTCGCACCCGACTATGACACGACCGACTAGCGGGTCAAGGTCAAGCTTTTTCCGAAGCCGGCGACCAACGGACAACCGGCCTACGCAAGCCTGACTCTCACGCCGCCGAGCACGTACGGTGCGTACTCCAGCGTAAACTCGTCGATTCCGTTCATCCGGAACGAGGAGCTCGTGTTGCTGCGCGCGCAAATTCACATCGCTCAGCAGGATTGGGCGACGGCTGTCGGTCTGCTCAACGCGGTGCGCACGACGGTGGGTGGTGAGGCCCCGTATCCGGGGTCGCTCACGGGATACATCCCGGTTCGCGAGGCCCTGCTGCACGAGCAGCGGCTGTCTACGACGTATGAGGACGGCGGTGATCGGCTCATATCGCTTCGGTTCTACAGGCTGATTCAGAGCCGGCTCACGGATTTTCCGAACGATCTGCATCCGACGGTGCTGCCGATTCCTCAGGGCGAGCTCGATGCCCGCAACGGGAACGTGACGCCCGCCTGCCCGTAGGCTGGCACACGGCCCCACCCCCTAGCCCCTTCCCCCTCCCCCTCCCCCCTCCCCCAAAGGGGAGGGGGATTTTTTTTCTCGAGCTTCGCTTGGATGACGAGGGGGCGAAGCCCCCTCGAGCCCTACAACTTTTGGAGGTGTGAGTTGAAGGCTTCTTTGATCTATCGCATTGCTTCTATTCTCCTGGTGCTTTTTGCTGTCGGGCACGGGGCATTGCGTGGGGACTGGCCATCTGCTTTGTGGTGGTGGCAATCTTGAGTTGGAGATATTTCTTCATCATTCCCTTCGTTTTCTCGATCGCAATTACTGTGTGTCTCATTGCAGGGGCGTGGCTCTCCGGGAAACCAAGCGGGAGCTAAACCATCGCTGCCCGTCCCCTGGCCCCGGCCTCTAAAGGGGATGGGGAATTGGGGCTGCGCCCCACGCCCCCTTCAAAGAGCATGCGGGGAGGTGGGGTCGAGGGGCGGAGCCCCTCGTCATCGAAGCGAAACTTACAACAGCCCCCTAAGGAGTATGGGGGCGAAGCCCCCATGAGAAAAAAGATCCCCTCCCCTTCAGGGGAGGGGGCAGGGGGAGGGGAGGCAGCGGCACCCCAAACGGCGCCGCCTCAACATTAGGACGGGTAGTGTAACCGTCACTGCTTGCCGCAAATTGCTCAAACAGCAGAAAACTCCCCACGACTTACCGCTGGCGCCCGGGCATCCTGGCTGACGCCGCCGCCCGGATGTGCAAAACGCACAAACCTCTTGACACTAGAACCTGTCACGGATATATAACGAAAAGACGGTCACCGGGCTCAGCCAGCGGTAGCCACTAGGCCATCTGGCACGCAGTCGAAGTTCTTCCGCGCTTCCTGTCGCCCCGTTCTCAGCAACCCCACTGCCGAGGAGTCCTGCATGGTCTTCGACCGTTATGCTCGCATTGTTGCCATCCTGCTGGCGAGCGCGGGGATCGCGCTGGGCGCTGTTGTCACGCCGATGCACGCGCAGGCCGGAGCCGCGCCCGACAGCACGGCGAAAGACACCACGCACACCGCGAAAGCAGCCCGAGATACGACCAAGAAGGCGGCCGACACGACCAAGGCCGCGCCGGCGACGGTGATAAACCACATCGAGACGGCGCTGGCGGGGCTCAAAATCAGCGGCTACGGCGAAGCGTCGTACGCTTACTCGACTAACCCGGACCTTAGGTCGATCCCGGGCCACATATACGACCGCTTCCACGACCAGTTCAGCCTGAACGCGTTGAAGCTTGTCATCGACAAGCCGTACGACGCAACAAAATGGGATGCCGCCGTGCACGCCGACATCCTGTTCGGGCAGAACGCGACGCCGCTCCAGTCCGGCGGATTCTCGCTGGGCAATCAAGGAGATATCACGCAGCTGTACGTGACGCTCAACGTTCCCACCAAGAACGGCAATGGCGTGCAGGTCACGTTCGGCAAGCTCGTGACGCTGATGGGAGTCGAAGTCATCGAGGATCCCGTCAACCCCACCTGGTCCGAAGGGAACCAGTTCATCTACGCCGAAAACTTCACGGCCACCGGCATCCAGGTGGCATACAAGTTCGGCCCGCATGCGGACATGCAGCTTCGCCTCAACAACGGTTGGGACGTCGTGCAGGACAATAACGTTGGCAAGTCGTTCATGGGGCGCGTGGGGCTATATCCCGATACGCTGAGTTCAATAGGCCTGGTCGGCTACGTCGGGCCCGAGGAGCCGAACAGCAGCACGCTCCGCTATGGAGCCAACGTGGTGCTTTGGCGCAAGGTTGTTCCGACCGTCAACGTGTGGCTCCAAGGCGACTACGGGCGAGAAGATGGGCTCGTGCCATCGGCGAGCGGCTCCCTAGGGGCGGCGGATTGGTGGGCCCTTGGCGGGTGGGTCGCAGTCGACCTCACGCCAACGTACAACTTGGCCTTTCGTGCGGATTACTTCGACGATCGAGATGGCGTGCGCACCAACGGCGTGCTGTTCCCGACTTTTGAGACGGTGCCTGGCACGGCGAACAAATTCGGCAGCGGGACGGCCACGCTCAACATCAAGATCTGGTCGAACGCTCTCGTCAGGCCGGAAGTCCGCTACGACCGCTCGAGCCTAATGCTGTATGGCAACGGCACGAAGAAGGACCAGGTCGTCTTCGCCCTTGCCACGACGTTCATTTATTGAGGCAGCAAATGAGCGCCGTGACATGAAAAGCGTGCGAAATCGGGGCGCTAGCACGGGATTGTAGTTCGCTCGTCGGAGCATTTCGCTTATTTGCACATCAAGATTGGCAGTTCTGGCAAGTTTTGCTTGACAACGATTTGTGGCGGGTCTATATCGAAAGAAGCAATTCATCCTACGCGGAGGAGGTCGGCTCATGGAGGGCGCCCAGGCACAGTCGAGCGGAACGACCGGAGTAAAGCAGACGCTAGGCCTGACGGGAGCGACGGTCAACGCCATGGCGCTTATCGCGCCGGGCGCGTTCCTGTGGATCACATATCAGTTACAGGCCTCAGCGGCCGCGCCCAATGGCACTTCAGTCGCGAAGGACATGTGGCCCGGCATTTTCCTCGCCCTGATTATCGCGATGCTCAGCGCGATTTCGTACTCGGAGCTGGCCCGCCGATACCCGGAAGCCGGCTTCGGAAGCTGTTACTACTTCGCCGAGAAAGCCTTCGTCGATCGCGAGAACGCAGAGCATCACAAATGGGCGCGGCTGGCGAAGATCATCACCGGTTGGGCAGCCCACCTGTACTACTGGGTATATCCGGGAACGATGGTCGCCTTCATGGCGACGCTGGTGGGATACATCTACAACCAGGTTACCGGTAACACGATGTCCTTCACGGCGCTCATCGTGTTCTCGATCGCCTTCGCGTTGCTGACCGGCGCGATCGCCGTCCGCGGCATAACTGGATCGACGGTGACGGCGGCTGTCATCAACATCATTCAGCTCATGACGCTGATCGGCTTCACGATCCTCGCCATCGTGTACCGGCTAACCGACGCAGGCGGGCCCAACAAATGGACGTTCGCGAGCCCCTCGGACATCCTCCTGCCGCACTCCTTCCAGGGGCTGCTGATCCAATCGACGCTCGCCATCCTCATCCTGGTTGGTTTCGAGAGCTGCACCGCGCTGGCGGCCGAGACCAAGGATCCCACGCGCAACATTCCGCGCGCCGTAATTCTCTCGCTCGTGATCCAAGGCGCGTTCGCGTACCTGTTCGAGTACTTCGGCGCGAACCTCATGTTGAGCGACAAGCTCACCGGGGTAGACGCGCATAAGGCGGCCGTCACCGGTATGGACGCGGCGGCTGCGTCGAGCGCGCCGATCGGGGACATGGCGATCGTCGTCGGAAACACGGTGCTGCACAGCATCGGGTTCGGGCTCATGATCACGATTGCGGTCACAGTCGTGATTGCGCTCTTGGGAACTACGCTCAGCTGCATTAACACGGCGGCTCGGGTGAGCTACGCGATGTCCAAGGACCGCGAGATGCCAGAACTGCTTGGCATGCTGCACGGCAAGTTCGCGTCGCCCGCACGCGCGATCTGGGCGCTCATGATCGTGTCGTGCGTGATCGCGGTCATCGGCGTCAAGTCGGTCGTCGGACTGACGGGAATCACGCTCGCATCCAACTTTGGCACGTTCGCCCTGTATGGGCTGACCTGTCTCTGGACGCTGGTCGCGTTCGCGGGCGAGCCTGGCTCGAGCTTCGTCAAGCACAAGGTCGTCCCCGCGCTGGGGCTCGTCGCCAACGTCGGAATGCTCGTGTCGATCATTTACCTCTACATCATCGGGGGCGCCGACTCGAAAACCGAGGCGTATATCTGCTTCGGCATCGCCTTCGCCTGGGCGGCGGTGAGCGCGCTGTACGTGATCCTGAACAGCGTGCGTCGCGGCCATCCACTAATAGGGAAAGTCCGGCGCGCGAACTCCGGGGCTGCGTAAGGAGCGCAAGGCGAGTCGGTGGTAGGCGACTACGGTGTTGGGCCTGCCACTGATTCGTCCCGTCGGATGGAAATTGACTACGCCGGGCTGACGGATATCGGCTGCCGCCGGGAGGAGAACGAGGACACTATCGCCTCGTGGCCCGACGGCGCCGGTCTGGTGTTCGCGGTCGCCGACGGGATGGGCGGCGCCGAAGGCGGCGAGTTCGCGAGCCGGCTGGCCATCGACGCGCTAGGAGCGGCTTTGGCGGACGCCGCGACGCAGCAGCGGCCAGCGCACAGACGGCTTCGCTCGGCTGTGCAGGCCGCGAATCTCGCCGTGCACGACGAGTGTCTGTCAGCGCCGAGCCGACGCGGAATGCGGACGACGCTGACTGCTACGGCCATAGTAGACGGCATGTTGATCTCGGCGCACGTCGGTGACTGCCGCCTGTACAGACTGAGAGGCGGACGACTGACGCGCCTGACGCGAGACCACAATCGGGCCGCGCTGCTGGTCAGGCTTGGTCTCCTTCGGCCAGAGGCTGCTCACCGGCACAAGGCTCAAAACCGGCTGACGAGATCCCTCGGCGAAGGCCCCATGGTTCGCGTCGATCTCGTTCGAGAGCCCACACGTTCCGGCGACGTGCTGCTGCAGTGCACCGATGGACTCTATCGCCTAGTCTCGGAGGGAGAGATCGTCGAGGTGCTTTCCAGCTCGGCTCCCGAGGTGGCGTGCCGAACGCTCATACAGCTCGCAGCGGCCGCCGGAGGCGACGACAACGTGAGCGTCCAGATCGCCTCTCTGGCACCGCGCGCCGCGCCCTTTCGCTCAGATTCGGTCCTGTCCACGATGTCGTGCGCGTGACGAATAATCGAGGCTAGTGCGGTTTCGCGAAGTGCGACAGCAGCCAGCCCAGTATGCCCGAGAGCGCAAATATGCTGAGACACAGCAGCGCAACCTGAGCCCATCGCGGCAGCTCGATTCGCCGGCGCCGGCGCGGCGGCACGGCTTTGTCGAGCTCCCGGATACCGGCCGGGTGCAGGAGAAGGTCGCGGACTTGCGCCGCGCTTTGAATGCGGTCTCGTGGATCGCGCTCCAGCCCCCGCAGAATGACCTCCTCGAGCTCGGGCGACACGTCGGGGCGTGTCCGCCGAATCGGCTTGGCCCTTTCGTTCATCTTGGACTGGATCGCGGCGTAGATATTGGACCGCGGAAAGGGAACCTCGCCCGTCAGCATCTCGTAGAGAATCACGGCGAGGCTGTACACGTCGGTGCGCGCATCTCCACGGCGCCCTTTGATCTGCTCGGGAGCCATGTAATCCGGCGTGCCGGCCGCCTGCGAGAGCCCAGTCCATGTCATGCGGCGCTGGCTGGTATCGAGCGCGATGCCAAAGTCCATGAGCTTCACCCGGCCGTCGGGCCCGACCATGATGTTCTCGGGCTTAAGGTCCCGGTGCACCACGCCGTGCGCGTGGAGATACGCCAGAGCCTCGGCGATCTGGACGGCGATCGGCAAGGCGATGGACAGCGGCAAACGGGGCGCCGCCCGGATCTCGCCCTCGCGCTGCATTACGTCCCGGAGGCGCTCCCCTTCGACGTACTCCATCGCGAGGTACATGCGACTCTTGTGGTCCGGATGCAGTACCTTGATGATGGCCGGGTGGTCGAGTCGCTGGCCGATCTCCTCTTCGCGCCGGAATCGCTCGTGGAACGTGATGTCGCTCTCGTACTGGAGGTACGGAACCTTGAGCACCACGGTGCGACCAGTATTCAGGGCGCGCGCACGATAGATCGTCGCCATGCCGCTTCGGGCAATGACATCGACAATCTGGTACTGGTCGAGAACCTGGCCAGGGAGAAGAGTCTCCGAGGCCGACGTCATCGCGATCGTGGCGACGCTGAATCGGCGGGGCGAGACATGTCCATCGGTCGAGTAACGATAAAGGGAGACCGGCGGTCGGGGAAGAACTCGGCGCGGGGCCGTTGCTTGACACGTCACACGCGCGGCCATAGCCTTGGCCGGGCCGCCGAGCAGACCTGGGTTATCACATGAGCGATTCCGTTGCTGATCCGTCGGCCACACTGCTCGAAATACGGCAGCGGGGCGTCCGATTTCTTCTGCTCCAGTTCACCGACCTGCTGGGTGTCAACAAGGCGGTCGAGGTCCCACTCTCGCAGGTCGAGAAGGCGCTCACGGAAGGCGTGCCTTTCGACGGGTCCGCTCTAGAAGGATTCGCGAGAAGCGAGGAAGCCGACGCGCTGCTAGTGCCCGACTTCTCGACCTTCCGGATCTTCCCGTGGACGAGCGATGGGGAAAGGGCCGCAGGCGACGTCCCAGGGCTCATGGCGCGCCTCATCTGCGATATTCGCTATCCCGATGGCCGACCGTTCGAGGGCTGCCCGCGCACTGCGCTCAAGCGGCAGGTCGAACAGGCCGCGCGCATGGGGTATACCGCGAGAATCAGCTGCGAAGTCGAGTTTTTCCTCTTCGAGCAAGGTGAACGCGGCGAGCCAACGACGCGCACGCTCGACGCGGGGAGCTATTTCGACCTTGGTTCCGTCGATCCCGGCGAACGAACCCGCCGAATCATCGCCGCGACGATCGAGGACATGCAAATCGCCCCGGCGACATCGCATCATGAAGTCGGACGTGGGCAGCACGAGATCGACCTGGGAACCTCTGATCCGCTGGCGACAGCCGACAACTTGGTCACTTTCCGATTCGTCGCCCGGACGATTGCGCGTCGCAACGGCCTCGTAGCGACCTTAATGCCGAAGCCGACTTATGGACGCAGCGGGTCGGGCATGCACACCTATCAGGTGCTATATGCCGGAGCGAAGAACGCGTTCTTCGATGCCAAAGGCCCGGAGCAGCTTTCCGACATTGGGCGCCGCTACATCGCCGGGCTGCTGCGGCACGCGCGGGGATACTGTGCCGTCACGAATCCTCTGGTGAATTCGTACAAGCGCCTCGTGGGTGGCTTTGAGGCGCCAGTGAACGTGTCTTGGTCCACACAGAATGTGTCTCCGCTGGTTCGCGTTCCCGCGGAACGAGGCGACGCGACTCGCTGCGAGAACCGCCTTCCCGATCCAGCTGCGAATCCGTATTTGGCGCTGGCCGTACAGCTTGCCGCCGGGCTCGACGGCATCTCGGAAGGGCTCGATCCTGGCGACCCCATCAACAAAAACATTGCCCGCATGTCATATCGCGAGCGGCGCCGATATAGGATTGACGAACTGCCAAGGGATCTCCACGAGGCCCTCGACTATCTCGAGAAAGACCGTGTCATTCGCGATGCGCTCGGAGAGCACATCTACGAGCGCTACACGGAGGCCAAGCATGAGGAGTGGCTGGCCTTCATCGAGCAGGTAAGCGAATGGGAGATCGACCGTTACCTCTCGTTGTACTGAGCGGTTGGACTGTCGCCGGGCGATTGCAAGGAATGCACGTTTTGTGGTGCGCGCCGACAAAACTGAGGCCGAATTTGTGATACTGTCGTTAAACATGCGTGTGAACTGCAGCTCTCGCTTGACATTAATTATGGGCCCTGGTAACTATCCTCGGGTGCGCCGATCGGCGGCGCCGGGGCATCCGCAAACACCATCGAGGGGCATAAATGGCGACTATGGCGAGGCCTAAGCCCGCTAAGCGGACTAGCGCTCATAGCGCAGTCGACGGCGTGTTGGAGCTGATTCGCGAGCGCGGCATCCAGGTAGTCGACGTCAAGTTCTGCGATTTGCCCGGCACATGGCAGCATTTCTCATGTCCGGCCAAGGATTTCGACGCGGCGATTTTCGAGGAAGGGCTCGGGTTCGATGGCTCCTCCATCCGCGGGTTCCAGGCGATCAACGAGAGCGACATGCTGCTGATCCCTGATCCGACCACCGCTTTCGTGGACCCGGTGCTGGCGACGCCGACGCTGTCGATCATCTGCGATGTGCAGGATCCGATCACTGGCGAGTCGTATACCAGGGATCCTCGTCACGTGGCGCGGAAGGCCGAAGCCTATCTGAGCAAGAGCGGCATCGCGACCACTTCGTATTGGGGACCCGAGGCCGAGTTCTACATGTTCAACTCGGTCCGCTTCGACCAAAACGCCCACGAAGGTTACTACTACGTCGATTCCGACGAAGGTATCTGGAACTCGGGGTCAAACGGAACTCCCAACCTCGGCCACCGCCCGCGCCACAAGGAAGGCTACTTCCCCGTTCCGCCGACCGACCGCTATCAGGAAGTCCGCTCGAAGATCATGCTGGCGCTCATCGATGCCGGGGTGCCTGTTGAAGTGCAGCACCACGAGGTCGGGACGGCAGGCCAGGCGGAAATAGATTTCCGATTTGGCACGCTGGTGCAGACCGCGGACCGGCAGATGACGTTCAAGTACATCGTTAAGAACATCTGCTACAATCTGGGGCTCACCGCGACGTTCATGCCTAAGCCTCTCTTCGGCGACAATGGCTCGGGCATGCATGTGCACCAGTCGCTTTGGAAGGGCGACACCAACCTGTTCTTCGACGCCAAAGGGTACGCGCTATTGTCCGACATGGCGCGCCACTACATAGGCGGGTTGATCGCGCACGCGCCCGCGCTGCTGGCTCTGGCCGCCCCGACGACCAACAGCTATCGGCGGCTGGTCCCTGGGTTCGAAGCACCGATCAACCTCATTTACTCCAAGCGCAATCGGTCGGCTATCTGCCGCATCCCGATGTATTCGACGTCGCCAAAGTCGAAGCGCGTCGAGTTTCGCGCTCCGGATCCATCCGCCAACCCGTATCTGTGTTTCGCCGCGTTGTTGATGGCCGGCCTAGACGGCGTGCGCAAGAAGATCGAGCCTCCCAAGCCGATCGATGAGGACCTGTACGAGCTGCACGGCGAGAAGCGCAAGGGAATCAAGAACACGCCGGGATCGCTCGGCGAGGTGCTGGACGCGCTGGAGAAGGATCACGCGTTCCTGCTGGAAGGCGGTGTTTTCACGGCAGACGTGATCGACACGTGGATCACCATGAAGCGCACAAAGGACCTCGCCGCCATCACGCTGCGCCCGCATCCGTACGAGTTTTTCTTGTACTACGATACGTAGATCGGACTCATGCTTGCCCTTGACCCTCCCCTTACGGGGAGGGTTTTTTTTCTCAGTGCCGGGTTCACCGCACTGATAGAGACTTTCTGTCCCCAGGACGGCGCTAGAAAATGGCGCCGCCCGCCTGGCGTCATGACCACGCGTGTAGATTGGGGGGAAACCGGTTCCGACAGATCACGGATCGAGGATGCAACGATGCCTACGACGCAAGCGAGTACCGCGGCGCCTCCGCGCCGAGAGGAGCGTGAAGCCCTGCCTACGCGTACTGATGCTCCGGCGGAACGCATGAATCTGACCCAGTTGGCGAACGAATATGGCTCCGACAAAGGCAGCCTTGGCGTTCGCTGTCACAAATACACCTACTTGTACGACTTGCTGTTCTTCGACAGAAGAATGGATCAACTGAACCTTCTTGAGATGGGCCTAGCTCGGGGCGGACCGGAAGTCGGAGGACCGGCGGATCGAAACGTGATTTCGCCCTCAATCCAGATGTGGCTCGACTATTTCCCGAGGGCCAAAATATTCGGCTTCGACGTCAGTGACTTTTCGCATATGAAAAACGCACGATTTCATTTCGAGCGCGGAAGCTCCGCTGTCGAAGAGGATCTGCAACGCGTAGCCGGGGCGGCGCCATATTTTGACATAATCATCGACGATGCCTCGCACGCATCTTACCATCAGCAGTTGGCATTTAGGGTCCTGTTTCCTCGTCTCGGCCCGGGGGGACTCTACATCATCGAAGACTTACATTGGCAGCCGGCAGCCTACGAGAAGTCTCTTCCGAATGTGCCGAGAACAGGAGAGTTTATGGGGAGCTTCTTTGAAAGGGCGGTCTACGAACCCAATGCCGTTCTTTCTAAAGCATTCATGGACGGTGTGAAGCGCAGCATTTTTTCCTATGCCAGCTTCCCGGCATTCTCCAAGGACGGTGTATCTCTAGTCGAACTAGGCGGCGTGCGCCTGACCGCGACAAGAAAAAGTCACGCTACCAAGTTGATCGTGTTCAGAAAGACTGCAGGAAGCGTCGCACGCTGATTGCCCAATTTTTTGCCAACGTAGACGACGTGCGGAGCGTAAGCCTGTCATGCATATGTCACGGGCGTGCGTGCGATGGGTTGAGGTGGTCGGAGTCGCGAGCGGGCTCGCGTGTTATGGCATCTTGGGCGGCAAGAAAGTGAAGCCGGAGGACGACGCCGCGCGGCTGCCTACGCGACCAGTCGTTCCGACGCTGCCCGATTCGTTGCGGAGCGCCACTTCTGGTGCCGTGGTCGGCGCCGTCCTCGATGACTTGACTCGGCAGCCAGTTCGCTCGGCAGAGCTGGACCTCATGCCACGTAACGGCACGGGAGACGAGTTGGCGATTGCCGTCACGCGCACAGGGCCTGACGGTGGCTTCACGCTCGCCCCGGTTGCCCCCGGGACGTACGAGGTGGACGTCCGGCAAGTCATCGGGTACGCGTTCAACCACCCACTGCCCGTAGTCGTCCGAGCCGGCGAAATCGACACCCTCATCGTGCGACTTCCGCGAGCTACGCCGAATCCGTAACCCGCGAGCCGCGCGCTAGGCCAGTCGCGCGTCCAATTCGATTGCCACTCCTTTGAGCGCCTGCGACACAGGACAGCCCTCCTTCGTCGCCTCGGCGATCTTCTGAAACTCGTCCGGAGCTACCCCCGGCACGGCGGCGCGGACGGTC
>Ga0073928_10003541_pt1 | contig 24504 bp, 27 predicted proteins | sample PaiPotPPA55metaG_FD_76969 | JGI IMG/M metagenome (GOLD analysis project Ga0073928, IMG submission 76969) | Iron sulfur acid spring bacterial and archeal communities from Banff, Canada, to study Microbial Dark Matter (Phase II) - Paint Pots PPA... ...
AATGCCCCACCAGCACGGACTCGACCTCGGCGGGCCCGAGCCGCTTACCCGCGATCTTGATCGTGTCGTCCGACCGGCCGAGCACGTACCAGAGCCCGTCCTCCGGATCCACATAAGCCCAGTCCCCGTGCACCCAAACGTCCTCGAAGCGGCTCCAGTAGGTGTCAAGGTAGCGCTGGCGGTCGCCCCAAAAGCCGCGCGTCATGCCCGGCCACGGGTTGCGGATCGCGAGCTCCCCGACCTCGCCACGCACGGAGCGGCCCTCGGAGTCGAGCACGTCAGCCGCGATTCCCGGAATCGGGCCGGCGAATGCCGTGGGCCGCAGGTGCGTGATCACATTGCCGCAGAGGATGCCGCCCGAGATCTCGGTCCCGCCGCTGTAGTTGATGACGGGGATCCGCCCGCCGCCGATGTTCTTGAAAAACCACTGGAACGGCTCGGGGTTCCACGGCTCGCCGGTGCCGCCGAGGATGCGCAGCGTGGTCAGGTCGTGATGCGCCGGAACCTCGTCGCCGTGGCTCATCAGGCCGCGAATCAGGGTGGGGGAGACGCCGAGCACGGTCACGCCGTGATCCGCCACCATGCGCCACAGCCGGTCGGCCGCCGGATAGTCCGGCGTGCCCTCGTACAGGACCATCGTCGCCCCGAGGATCAGCGACCCGAAGATGAGCCAGGGACCCATCATCCAGCCGATGTCCGTGTACCAGAAGACGGTGTCCTCGGCGCCGACGTCGAATCCGTGGGCCATGTCCTGCGCCGTCTTGACGGGGAAGCCGCCGTGCACGTGCAGGCAGCCCTTGGGCTTTCCTGTCGTGCCGGACGTGTAGATGATCATCAACGCGGCTTCGGGGTCGAGGTCGTGAGTTGCGGTGCGATCCGACTCGTCTTCGACGACCACCTCCCACACGTAGTCGCGACCGTGCGTCCACGGCACCTCGCGCACGACCCGGCGATGCATGATCACGCGCGTCACGGTCGGGCAGGAGACGAGTGCCTTGTCCAGGGTCTCTTTCATCGGCACGACGTGGCCGCGGCGGTAGAACCCGTCGGCGCAGATGACGAGCTTCGCCTCGCCGTCGCGCAGCCGGCTCGCGATCGCCTCGGGTCCGTATCCGGAGAACAGCGGGATGATGACCGCGCCGATCTTCGCGATCGCCAGCAGCGAAGTCGCGACCTCGGGGCACATCGGCATGAAGACGCCCACTCGATCACCGGGCCGGATGCCCAGCCTGCGCAGCACGCCGGCGAGCTTGCACACCTGCTGGTCGAGCTCACGGTAGGTGAGCTTTCGGACCTCGCCCGGCTCGCCCTCCCAGATGATCGCGAGCTTGCTCGCCGCCTCGGTGCCGCGGTAGCGGTCGAGGCAGCTCTGAACGATGTTCATCCGCCCGCCGATCCACCACCTCGCCCACGCCTTGCCTTCAGAAAGGTCTACGACCTTGTCGTAGTGCCGGTAGAAGGCGATGTCGATGTCCTTGATCGCCGCATCCCAGAACCACTCGATGTCGTCGTCGGCGCGCTTCAAGAGCTCGGCGAAGGTCTCGATACCGTGCTGCTCCATGAACCGCTTGAGCCGGCTCTTCGAGATCACCTCGGGGCTCGGTTCCCACATCACATCCCCGATCACGACCGGCTGCATGGCCTGAAGTCTAAGGGCCGCCTCTTACACTCGATTCGATGGGCGGCTTGCCGGAAGACTTCGCGGACACACTTGCCCGAGTGCTCGAGCCGGGCCACCGCGAGGCCGTTGCGGGCGTGATCGAGGCCGCGACGCTGCTCGATGACGCGGGCCTACGTCGCTTCCTCGAGCTCTTCGCCGCCCGCATCCGGGCATCAGGCGCACCGGTCAGGTACGAAGAGCTGCATGGGTTCTTACGCGTTGCCGGGCGCGCAAGCGCTCACTGATGCGCTCCGACTCGATCAACAATTCCCAATAGTTGGCCCACGCGACCTGCACGACTGCAGCCCCAACGTGCGCCTTGAACCGCTCACGGGCTGATCGGGCCGCATGGTGCTGCGCGTAGCACCAGCGATCCCACGCGCGTTCGACCGTCCAATCCACCAGCTCGAGCCACTCCATGTCTGTCGCACCGCTGGGCGGAAACGGGAGCGTGAGCACCTTCCAGACACGGTTGCCTGTGACGCGGGTTATGACCGGCTGGCCGGTCGGCCTTCCCACGTGCCGGTTGGGGTTGGGAAGGTTTGGGTTGGCGGCCATCAGTCGTTGCTGCACGGCGAAGACGAGGTCGTGAGCAGCGTGAAGCGTGGCCGGTGGAACCGGCGGGTTGCGCCTGCCAAGCCGGAGCTGCAGCGCGTGGATGGCCTCGCGCAGGCGAGGTGGTGCTTCTGTTTCGTCCTGAAGGCGGAGGCTCTCGACGTCGTCGAGCAAGAGGTCGGACTCGGCGAGCAGCGACCTCCTGCGGGTCTCTACGGCGGATTCGGAGGGCACATCGATGGTCGTGGCGGCCATGCGCAGCACCATAACCACTCTATCGTGTTTGTCAAGTGGACATTTACACGCCGCGTGTTCTTAACAGGCTGGATTGTTGGCCACGCATCTGCAGTCATAAGGTCAAGCGGCGATGAGACGTTGGGCGACGGCGCTGGTGGCATTGGGCTTAGGTGTAGGCGTCAGCGCGGCGCTTTTGGTGTTCGCAAATCCCGACCGAAACGCTGTCGCCGTGTATGCCGCGGCGCGTGACATTCCCGCCGGCGGAGCCCTCGCACCGGACGCGATGGTCCTGGTGACGGTGAGTGCGACCGGCTTGCCACCGCTGCTTTTCAAGAACGGTGATACGGCCACCCTCGCCGGAATGCATGCCACGCACGACCTCGCGGCGGGCCAGCTCATACAGCGCAGTGATGCGACGAGGCCGGACGCGACGCCGGACCGCCGGCTGGTCTTTGTGCCGGTCAAAGACGCGCCGCCCGCGCCGCCGGGATCCAGGGTCGACCTCCTGGTCGTCGAGGGTTCGCCCGATCACCTTACTGTGGCGCCGTTTGCGCTGGGCGTTGAGGTGGAGGCGTCCGCGCCCGGAGGCCTGGTGGTCGTGGTGTCGTCGAAGCAGGCGCCGGCGTTTGTGTACGCGGCGGTCGCGATGCACCTGACCGCGGTCATCGCCGGTGCGGGAACCGCCGGCGGCGCAGAGGGTGCGGTCTCGACCGCGGAGCAGGCCATGGCAGTCGCAGCCCAACCGTGAGCAACGTCGGTCCACCCAACATCGAAGACCGGCTCCATGCGCGCGTCGAAGCTGAGCTCGCTGCTGAGCTGGCGAGGCGAGATCGCACGCGCCTCCGAGTTGAAGACCAGAGCTGGATCTACCAGCTCGTCGGGCGGCTGGTGGCAGAGGAGACGGAGCTGGACGGCACTCAAGCCGAGGAAACCTGGCGCCGAATCTTCGCATCGGTCACGCCTCTCGGTCCGCTCGCCGAGCACCTGGCCGATCCCGAAGTCGAGGAGGTCCGGATCAACGGGACTGATGCGTGCTTCGTCTTCAAGGCAGGTCGGCGTCTGGCGGTTGCCCCTCCCTTCGACGACGAGGACTCATTGATCGAGCTGGTTCACTGGTACACCGACGGCACGCCAACCGCGCGACTCGACCGAGCGAGTCCCACGGTGACCATGACCTTGCCGGAAGGCAGTCGCCTGCATGCTGCCCTCTCGCCGCCGGCACGCCCGATGAGCGTGACGATCCGCAAGCATCCGCCGGCACGGTTTACGGACCTCGATGCGCTCGCCGCCTCAGGGTTCCTACCAACTGCGCTGATCGAGTTTCTCGAGGCGGCGGTCGCCGCTCGATTGAACATCCTTGTCTCAGGAGGAGCAGGCGCCGGGAAGACGACCTTCATGCGTGTGCTGGCTCGCTTGATCGCATCCGACGAGCGCGTCGTGACGATCGAGGACCAGGCCGAGCTGCACCTCTGGCGGGAGCTGCCTGACTGCATCGCGCTCGAAGGACGGCCGTCCAACACGGAAGGTCGGGGAGCGATCACCATCCAGATGCTCGTCCACGAGGCTCTGAGGATGTCTCCGGATCGGATCATCATCGGCGAGGTTCGGGGTGCCGAAGCTCTCGACCTGCTCGACGCGATGAACACCGGGCACCCGGGCTCTGTCTGCACGCTGCACGCCGACAGCCCGCGTGAAACGCTGCCTCGCTTGGTGCGGCTTGCGGTTCGCAATCCCCAGGCGCCGCGAGCCGACGCCGTGCTCGCCGAGGTCGTGCACACGGTCGACCTCGTCCTGCATGCCGCGATCGTCAGGAGCCCAGCCGAGCAAACGAGGGAGCGAAAACTTCTCTCCGTGGGCTGCGTCGCGGGTCTCGACGAGGGACGCCCGCTGCTGCAGGAGCTTGTCGCTCTGCGACCCGACGGCCGCTGGCACCGGGTCGGGTCCACCGCAGCGATGCCCGAGCGAGTGTGGTCCAAGCTTGCGCAGGTTTCCGATCCTGCGCGTCTGCTGGACGGCTTCGATGATTGAAGCAGCGGCGGCATCGATCGCCGGCCTTGCTGTCATGACAGCTGTCCTCGCTGTCGGGGCGCCACCTGAGGCGCGTGTTCCGGCGCTAGTCCCCGCAGCCGCGCGCAGATTGTGGACGCGACAAGCAGCGCTCGCGGCCGGAACGGATTGGCCATGGCTCGATGGACGCGTGCTAATCGGCTTGGAGATTTGCGCAGGTCTGGCGGCGGCTTTGTGTGCAACATCGATGACAGGACTGATCGTGCTCGCGTTTCCCGCGGCGGCGGCAGGAGCGACCGCGGTGCGCGCTGCGGTGAAAGCGCGGTCACGCGCTCAGCAGGTCATGCGGCAGGACGCCGTCCTCGACGCTACCCGGATGCTCAGGCAGCTTCTCGAGACCGGCGCGACCAGCGTGAACCAGGCGATTGCCCTGCTCGCCGAGCGGGGGCCAATTGCGCTTCGACGGGAATTCCGTCTCATCGCAGCCCGGTCGATCGGCCGCCGTCAGGCCTGGAAGGACGCGCGTGAGCGCGTCGGCGAGCCTTTGTTCGACATGCTCGCGGCCGCGGTCCTGATCCAGCGACCCGGCGGAGGCGAGCTCGTGCCGCTGTTCGCCGATCTCGAGTCGTCGGTGACCGCCGCGCAAGAGGTCGAGCGAGAAGCTCGGGCGCTCCAGGCGCAGGCGCGGTCGGCGTCGACCATCATCGTCTCGCTGCCGATCGCGTTCCTGCTCATCCTCTCGACCCTCCACTCTCCTTACCTGGATGCGTTCCACCAGCCTGTGGGAGAGGCATTTCTGCTCGCGATGCTTGGCGTCATGGCCGCCGGGTACGTCTGGATGCGGCGGGTGCTGAAGCTGCCTGGCTTGCAGCGTGTGCGGCTCACCGATGCCTGAAGTCCTCGCGCCTGCAGCCGCTGTCGCGGCGGGCGCGCTTTGTGCCGCAGCGGTACTGCTGGGCGAGTACGCAACGCCCGGTCCGAACATCCGGGAGTGGCTCGATCGAAACAAATCCAGATTTTCCGCGGCTTTGCATGTCGCCGCCGTCCGTCGTCGACTCGCTCGCGATGTCGAACGCGCCGGTTGGCGTGAACCGCCCGAACGCATCGCGGTGCTTGCGGTCGCATCATCGCTGGGCCTCGCCGTTCTCGGGGCGGTGGTGTCCCCGGCGGTCGCGATTTTCGGATTTGCCGCGGGCGGCGTGGCTTTCGCAGTCGTGCTGAACGCCGCCATAGACAAGCGCCGGCGCCGGTGCTCGGAAGAGTTGGTTCCTCTGCTGGAACTGTTCACGCTCGAGTTGAGCGGCGGTGGGAGCGCGCTCGTTGCTTTGGGTTCGGTATGCGTGCAGGTGGAAAGCGAGCTGGCCCACGACCTCCGCCGGATGCTCATCGCCTCACAGGTCGCCGGTTCGGCATCGTTCGAGCTGCGCTTGATCGACTATGCCGAAGATCGCGAGATTGCCTCTCTGGGCAGCCTCGCGACGATCCTCGCCGCAAGCCGTGACTACGGCACGGCCGCGAGCCAGGGCGTGCGCGCCCTGGCCACGGACTTGAGGCGTGCCCAGCGTCGAGAGCTGATCGCTCAAAGCCGGCGCGCGCTGAACAACGTGCTGCTGCCGGCGGCGGTAGCCGTCCTGCTGCCTTTCCTTGGAGTCCTCATGTTCCCGGCGGTTTCGGTGCTCCAGAGGAGCTTGCGGTGATCTGGACCCGGTCTCAACGAGGGGCGGCCCTTCTGGAATTCGCTTTGGCCTGGCCGGTCGCTGTATTGCTCGTGCTCGGTTGCGTCGAGCTTGCCGTTTGGGGCGCGGAGTCGTTTGCGGCGAGGTCGGCGGCACTGGCGGGCGCACGTGCCGCGTCGGTCGTGGGCTCGAATCCGCGGATCGCGGCCCTTGTCACAATTCGCGCGCTCTCACCCAGCCTCGTTGGAGTACGGGCCACTGTCTGGTGTCCAGGGGAAGGAGGTGCGTCGCCGCCCGTCTGGGTGTGCGCCACGGACCTGGGTTCGGCGATGCAGGTTGACGTTGGCGGTTCGGTGCCCGCCCTCGTCCCGGTCGGCCCTGGACAGGGCTTGCCCCTACATGCTCATGTTGCGATCCAGAAAGAGGTGTTCACTCGGTGAGTCGAGGGCAGGCGCTGGTCGAGCTGGCGGTTTGTACGCCGGTCGTCATGCTGCTCGCCCTCGGCGCTGTGGCCGGCGTCCAGGTCATCGACGCCAGTGCAGGACTTGATGCCGCGACGAAGGCGGCCGCGGCAGAGGCTGCGCGCGCTCCAGATCCGGCGAGCGCGGAGACGGCGGCGCGGGAACGCTTCCAGTCAATGGTCGCGAGCTATCCATTGAGCTCTGCGCAGCTGAGCCTATCGCTCGGCACGTTCGCGCGCGGTGATGCGGTGTTGGCGACGGCGTCTGGCACCATCGACCTGGCGTGGGCTGCACTGGTCGTACCGAAGAGGCTGACTCTCGAATCTCACTGCACAATCCGCATCGAGCCGTGGCGAAGCCGCCCGCCGCCGCCTTGAGCTCAAACCAGGCCGGGCAGGTCCTCGCATTCTTCGCGCTTGTCGTACCAGTAGTACTCCTACCAGTTGCGGCGTACGCCGTCGACGCGACGTTGGTCGCCGGCCGCGAGGCCGGCCTACAAGCCGCCACTACGCAAGCGGCAGAGACAGCAGTTCAACATTTGAACGTCAATGCAATCCGGTCATCGGGGGCTCTCACACTGGACGCGACAGCGGTCGGCCAGGCAGTGGCGCAGACCATGCAGGAAGAGGAAATGGGCTCAAGAGTTGACGCCTACATAGTCGCTGGCGCAGAGGTGACCGTCGTGACGAGCGAGGTTGTGACGCTGCCTTTCAGCGTGTTCACGGGCAGTGTCACCCTCCACGCGCATGCGACCGCGCGCCTGGTCGCCGGCTACGACGGCGCAAGAGCGTCAAAACAGCACGCAACCCCGTGAAGGCAAACGTGGTGCGGCTCGCGACTGTTGTTGTCGGGGTGGCGTCCGTCGTGGCTTATCTCGATCGTCTTCCGACCGACATCCCTGCGTACGCCTTTGGAGATGCCTGGGTACTGCGTGCCGAGAGAGGTTTGGCATTGCTCGCAATCCTGTTCGTAGCGTTCGTGGTTTTGTGGCGGGGCATGGCTGACGGCGAGCTGCCGATCGAGATCAGCCGCGAGGGGGTGAAGTATCAGCAAAGAGAAATGGCACGGGATACGGCGGCTACGCTCAAGGAGTTGGAGGCAAGCGTCGAACAGCAACGCGGCCAGACCGAGCAACTGCAGCGCGCCCTGGTTCGCACTGTCGGAGTGGTGGAGTCCCACGGCACGCGCTTGGCTCGATTGGAAAGCCGGGGGCAAGGAGGCGCCACCAAATGATCGAGCTCCCTCCTAGACTGAGCTTATGACTGAAGAAGAGGAACTTCGTAAAGCCCTCGACGAGGCTACAGCGCGAATTGAAGAGGGCAGCGAATTTATCCGGAAGTCACTTCAGCGGGCAGAGGAAGCTCGGCTGCGGATGCTCAAGTCTGCCGGCATCCGGCCCGACGACGGTCAACAGCGTAAGTAGCTTTCTTAGCGCCGCCGACTAAAGCCCGTCGATTCGCTTGTCGAATGTCTCCGTCAACGATTCGAGCGGAATTCTGTAGCGGTCGAGGCGGCTTGATCTGCTGCTGCCGGCGGGTCGGAAGTGCAGCTCGTAATTCGGACCATTGATTGATGCGAGCCCAGGAACGTCCTCGCTTGGGATGACCACGCAGGTTTCGTGGAAACGTCGCTCCGGCACCATCCAGGCAACGGCCACGACGTATGTGGTCGGCGCCGGCACGAAGCTCGACCTGTTGACCAGGATCAAACTACGGGCATTTGGCTCCGAGAGCTGTGCCGTCTTGACCTGGATTCCGATCGTCGCGCCGGTCGCCATCCGGCGAATCAAAATCTCATTCGCCTCGTTGTCTGGAAAGGGCCGGAACAGGCCGCAGTTCTCGAGGAATGCCAGCCGGCGTTTCACCTCCTGCTCACCCCAGTAGCCGATCAACCGGTCCTCATCCAGCACTGGCTCTACTTCCAGCGCCAGAGTGGGTTCGAGCTTGGCGGCGCCCAGTCGCTCCGCGAGCTTGTCGAACCGCTCCAGGTCCTCCGACCAGCTGTGGCCCGGGATGGGACGGATTGGCATGTCGGCGACCAGCATCACGCGCCCGCGGTCGACCATCCTCGCGGCCTTCTTCCGGAAGGTGGCGGCGTCAACGACGAGCACAAACGGTCCGAGGTGGTCGCCATCGAGGTGCACGCCGATGATCAGCTGATCGGGCGTGAAGAGATGCTTTTCGTAAACCGCAATCACAGCCTCAGGGCCGTTCAGGAACGTCTTGGTCTTGACCTGCAGTGCGAGGTAGGCGCCGTCGCCGAGCCGGTGAATCACAGCATCAAGGCCGCGGTCGAGCTCCGGCAGAAAGACGTGCAGGCGACCGCCCGATTGCGTGATCAGCGGCGCCCAGACGAGAAACTCGCCTGCTTGCCCGATCGGGTCCTGGCTGCCGTGAGGCCAGGCAGAGTCTAGGTCGGGCATCGGTTCCGCAGAGCGTAGCCGAGGCCTCGTCTTCCGGCAAAAGGGAGAATCGTCGAATGCGAATTGCCGTGCTGTGCGACATCCATGGCAACTTGCCGGCTCTGCAAGCAGTCCTTGCCGAAGTCGAGCGTTCGGGCGTTGATCTGATGGTTTTTGGTGGGGACGTGGCCGCCGGTCCCATGCCGGTCGAAACGATCGAGGTGCTGGCCGGATATCGTGGCCCGGCTCGTTTCGTACGCGGTAATGCAGACCGGCTGATGGTCGAGGCCTTCGATGGCGCCCAAACAGCGGGTGAGGCGCCGGACTCCTGGCCGGCGAGCATGCTCAGCCGCACACACCGCGATTTTCTGACCACCTTCGAGCCGTCGGTGGAGATTACGGTGGACGGGCTCGGCCTGGTGGTCTGCTGTCATGCCGGTCTCGACAGCGATGAGGTACCGATCATCACACCGGGCACACCAGACGACGTGATTGCCGAGGCGTTGACCTCTGCGCGCGGCCGTCTGGTGGTTGCCGGGCACACGCATATGCAGTTCGACCGCCGAGTCGCGAACGGACGGATGGTGAACGCGGGCAGCGTCGGCAAGCCTTACGCGGACCAGCCCGGCGCTTACTGGGCGCTGCTGGGCCCCGAGGTCGAGTTCCGCCGGACTGCGTATGACTTTGCGGCCGCGGCCGAGGCTGTAGGCCGCACCGCGATCCCACAGCGCGAGGAGTGGGCCGCTGACATCGTCCGGCCCCCGACCGCCGAGGAGGCGATGACCGTCTTCGAGCGCATGGCCGGACGTACCTGAATGGGTTGAGTTTGGGACGACAATGTCGTCAGCGAAAATCGACGCTGGAGGTAAGGGCCCATGACTCTCAAGGTGACAGTGGACGTGTTCAGCGGCCGGCCAAATCCGGTACTCGTGCTGGAGGGCCGTGAGGAGCAGGAAATCCTCGCCAGGCTCCGTCCCGGCAGGCGGCAGGCGAGACTCGCTGCACCGCAGTCGTTCCTTGGTTACCGAGGTATTCAGTTTGACCTGACAGGCGGGCGTCGCCGGGCCCTTCCGAGCTCATTCCGTCTCTGGCACGGCAATCTCCTGGGCGAGGGCTTGAGCGCGGCAGCCTCCGACCCGGGTTTCGAGGCCTGGTTCATGAGCGCGGATGGACCGCTCCGCAGGCTTGCTCTCGGTGCGGCGGTGCACGCACTTCTCGAAGCCGAACGGCAGCGGCCGCGGCCGAAGGGCGGCGACGGCGATAAGGACGATCGTCACGAACGGAGGCGCCGTCATGAAAACGAGCGATGCGAGTGCGCTCCGCTTTATGAGCCGGCCTGGTGGAATGGCAACCCGAGACAGTGGAGCAACAACTGCTACAACTACTCGACCAACTACCGCACGGATACCTTCGCGCAACCGGGGCTCGCGGCGGGTGCTGAGTACGCGTCGCTGAGTTGCCCCGATGTCCTGGCGGGAGCGATCGCCGACGATCTGATCAGCGCGCCCAAAGCCAACAACCGGTGTCCGAAAGAAGGCCACCTGGTTGCGCTGGTGGTGGCTCCCGGCTTGGACTTTCACTGGTATCGCAAAGGCAGGACCGGATTCTGGTCCCACAAGCCGGGGCCAGGTCAGGCTACCAACCGGGACAACAGCGGCCACCTGATCTCCGACCCGCGAACAGCGGATCGCGGTTACTACGTGGACTTCTGCACCTTCATGATCGTCATGCATGGGCACATCAAGATCACCTGAAGAACCCCGATGGATCGGCGGCGCCCTTGTCTATTCGGGGCGCCGCGACCCCGCCTGGCCGGTACCCGAGAAGATCGGAAAACCACTAGGGCAGCTCTGGGATCGCCTTCCAACGTGGTCCGGCACGCTGCCGCGCCCGCCCCTGCTGGGTTACCGAGGGTGCCGGCTCACGGCTCCGGACGGAAGGGTATGGACGACCTTCAGAGAGTTGGTGACGCTGGAAGCTGAGAGCCGGCGCGACAGCGAGCGTGAGTTCGAGCAATTGCTTGTAGCCTCGGCGCCGCCGGAGATTCAGAGCGCGCTTCGAGCCCTCCTGACTTAACGCCCTGCCATGGGACGCATTACCCACTTGACGCAAGCGCCGCAGGGAGTAGCGTTGCCTGGGGAAGCGTCGTCGGAATCATTTTGTAGTTGGGAGGAACCGAAAATGAGTTCCGCAGCCGATCAAATCACGACCCGACGCAGCGTGCTTCGTAAGGGACTCGCCGCGCTTGGAGCCCTTGCCGGTGCCGGAGCAGTTCTCGGCTCCCGGTCCACGAACGCCTTCGCGGCGTCAGGGAGCTTCAATGCAAGCGGCGGCGGCAACGCCGCGGTGACGGCGGATGCGACCGCTGGGGCGACCGGCGTCAAGATCACGACGGACGGCGGGCCCGCCGTCGATGTCCATGGTGGGGAGATCAACGTCGTCAATATGTCCGGGGGACCGGCTGTCCAGGGACACAGCCAGCACAGCACCGGCATAGCCGGCAGCACCAGCCAGCCGGGCGGCTGGGCGGTCGCCGGCATCGCGTTCGGAACCAATGCGACCGGGGTTTACGGCGAAGGCATCGAAAGTAACGGACCCGGTGTTTTTGGCAACGCCGATGCGGCCGACGGGGTCATTGGGAGCTCCGGCCGTTCGAGCGGCGTTTTGGGAAAGAGCGTCCTCGGGTATGGCGGCTCCTTCCAGGGCGGGGCGGCCCCGCTCCACCTGGAGCCTGCGACGGTCAAGGGCCATCCGACCTCGGGCGCCCACAAGCGCGGCGACTTCTGGGTCGACTCTGCCGGCGCGCTGTTCTTCTGCGTGACCGGCGGAACGCCGGGCGTCTGGAAGCGAGTCAGGCTGTTGTAAACCGACGAGCGGCTGCGGGGCTACGAAAGTCCGAGCAGCCGCTTTCCGTTTCCCAGCAGGACCTTTTGAAGCACCGCCTCAGGTAGGCCGAGCCCGCGCAGCTCGTCCAGGCAGCGCTTGGGCTGGATGAACGGGTAGTCGCTGCCGAACAGGAACTGATCCTGCAGCCGGCCCTTCATGTCTCGCATCACCTCCGCCGGGATGTAGCGCGGTGCCCAGCCGGAGATGTCGATATAGATGTTCGTCTTGTGCAGCGCCATCGCCAGCAGCTCCAGGTGCCACGGGTAACCGAAGTGCGCAGCGATGATCTTCAGGTCGGGGAACGAAGCGGCGGCGGCGTCCAACCGGATCGGCCGCGCGTAGTCGAGACGGATGCCCTGCCCTCCCGGCTGCCCCGCGCCAATGCCGCTCGTTCCCGTGTGGACCAGCAGCACCAGCCCCAGCTCCTCGGCTCGCGCGTAGAGCGGCCAGTGCCTCTCGTCGTCTGGGGCAAAAGCCTGGAGCGAGGGGTGAAGCTTGACGCCCTTGAGCCCCAGCTCCGCGATGCCATCGAGCTCAGCGACGGCGCGGCCGCCTTTGAGTGGGTCCACGCTGCCGAATCCCACGAAAGTCTTCGGGTGATCGCGGCACGCTTGCGCGACGAGCTCGTTCGGCACTCGCGGCCTACCCGTCGCGGTCTCCGCGTCCCACGCGAGCAGGACCGCCACCATGTCGAGCTCCTCGTAGTCGCGGGCAAGCTCGTCCAGTGACCGCTTCGCGACTTTGGACCGGAAGTAGCCCTCCGCCGCCTCGATGTATCCCTTCATGGACACGTCGAGCCACTCGGGCGTGGGCAGGTGAACGTGGAAGTCGATCGCTTTCATGGGCAGGAAGATGATGAGCATATGCAAGCCTCGTTGCTGGTGCTCGCGGGTGGCGACAGCCGGCGGATGGGCCGGCCCAAGGCCTGGCTGAGGGTGGGGGACACCTACCTGCTGCGCTATGTGGCGGAAAGGCTGGCTCCCGCGTTCTCCGAGGTGATGGTCTCTTTCGCTGAGCCGGAGCAACTCGAGGAACCTGTGCCTTACCGCGTCGTCTTCGACCGCCGCCCCTCGGCGGGTCCGCTGGCGGGGCTCGAGGCCGGGCTTGCCGCGGCTCGCAACGAGGCGATCTTCGCCGTAGCTTGCGACATGCCTTACGTCACGCAAGAGTTCGCGCAGATGGCGGTGGTCGCCGCGCGCCGATGCGACGCGGCGATTCCCCGGATCAACGGCCGGCCCGAGCCGGTGTGCGGAGCCTACCGGCGCTCGGCGCTGCCCTTCATCACCGGCGCGGTCAACACCGGCCGGTTGAAGGCGGGCGACCTCTCCGCGGAGCTCGACGTCACCTGGCTCGAAGATGTCGATCCGCAGCTGTTCAGGAGCCTGAACAGACCCGAAGACCTGGAGCGCTTCCATGCCGAATTTGCGTCGCAGCGATAATTGACGAGCACTTTGAAAATCGTCGTCACGGTCAAACAGGTCCCCGATCCCAACTCCAATCTCGCGCTGGAGGCGGACAACACCCTTTCGCGCGACAAGGAAGTCGTCCTCGACCCCGGAGACGAGTGCGGAGTCGAGGAGGCCTTGCTGCTCAAAGAGGCGCACGGCGGCGAGGTGATCCTGGTGTCGATGGGTCCCGAGCGCGCGAAGGACGCCATCCGCAAGGGCCTTTCGATGGGCGCCGACCGCGGGATCCTCATCACCGATCCTCAGCTGGCCGGGGCTGACGCGCTCCTCACGGCTCGCGCGCTCGCCGCGGCCATCAAGGGCGAGAGCCCAGACCTCGTGATCTGCGGGACCGAGTCATACGACGGCAGCACCGGGATGGTCCCGCCGATGCTCGCCGAGCTGCTCGGCCTGCCCCAGCTGACAATTGCAAAGACAGTCGAGGTCGACGGGTCCCATGTCAAAGTCCACCGCCAGACCGCGGACGGATACGAGGTCCTCGAGGCTGACACTCCGGCCCTCATCACCGTCACCGCCGGCATCGCCGAGCCGCGCTACGCCTCGCTGAAAGGGATCATGGCCGCGCGCTCGAAGGAGATCAAGCAGGTCGGCCTGGGCGACCTCGGCATCGAGCGGGGCGAGGTGGCGGAGACGATTGAGGGCCTCACCGACGCGGAGACGCGCAAAGCGGGAGAGGTGATCGAGTTCGATGGCACGTCGATCGATCGCATCATCCAGGTCCTCTCCGAAGCGAAGGTGATCTGAGCGTTGGGAAAGATCTGGGTCTACGCGGAGCTGAACCAGGGCAAGGCAAATCCCACCGCGCTCGAGCTGCTGGCCAAGGCCCGCGAGCTGGGGGATGTCGAAGCGATCGCCCTGGGCACCGGCGCGAAGGCGGCCGCCGCGGAGCTGGGCAGGCACGGAGCGAAGGTCGTGCACTTCAACGAGGACAAAGCGTTCGACGAATACCTCGCCGAACCGGCGACGGACGCGCTGGCTGCACTCCACAAGCAGGGAGCTCCCGACCTCATCCTGTTCGGCTTCACGCCCGATTCGCGTGACGTCGCGGGTCGCCTCGCCGCCCGGCTGGAGGTGGGGCTGATCTCCAATGCGGCCGACGTGGTCGCAAAGGACGGCGGGTTCGTCGCCAAGGTGCCTTACTTCGGCGGCGCCAAGATCGCATCGATGAAGGCGAACAAGAAGCCCGCCATCGTGCTGGTCCGGCCCAAGTCCTTCGAGGCATCCGAGGTCGGCGGAACCGCCGAGGTCAAAGACCTGAGCGTCACCATTGACGCCGGATCGAAGCGCTCGCACATCGTGGAGCGCATCGTCGAAGCCTCGGAGAAGGTGAAGCTCGAAGACGCGAAGGTCGTCATCAGCGGCGGGCGGGGCATGGGCGGTCCCGACAACTTCCCGCTGCTCGAGGACCTCGCCGGCGCGCTTGGCGGCGCCGTCGGCGCGAGCCGCGCCGTGGTCGACGCCGGCTGGGTTCCGTACTCGATGCAGGTGGGGCAGACGGGCAAGTCGGTGCGCCCTGGCGTCTACATCGCGGTCGGGATCTCGGGCGCGATGCAGCACACCGTTGGCATGAAGGCGTCCAAGATCATCATCGCCATCAACAAAGACGCCGAGGCGCCGATCATGAAGATGGCCGACCTCGGGGTCGTCGGCGACGCGCTCAAGATCGTCCCGGCTCTCACTGCCGCGGTCAAGGCCAAAAAGCGCTAGACCAACCAGGCGCACACAGGCTGCTCGTCGAGCGCGTGCGGCTCCGGCGGGATAAGGACTTCGAAGCCGCCGACGCGATTCGCGAGCGGCTCCGCGCCGGTGGGTGGGAGGTCGTGGACAGCGCCGACGGAAGCGAGCTCAAGCCGCTGAAGGCGCCGCTCAGCACCACGCCCGCTCCAACACCGCGCGCCGTCACTCTGCTCACAGTCGTCCACGGGTGGATGCCCGACGCTGAGCGCTGGCTGCTCTCGGTGTTCACGCATGCCAAGGCTGACTTCGAGGCGCTCATCGTTGACAACTCGGGCGACACCCGCATCGCGGCCTGGCTGGACGGAAGCGCCGCCGAGCGTCTCCGGTCGATCCGGCTCGAACCTCCGTTGGGCTTCGCGGCTGCGGTCAACGCCGGAATCGAGGCGGCCGCGGGTGAGGTGGTGATCCTGTTCGACTCGGGTGTGGACCTCACGGGCGACGCGGTGACACCGCTTCTCGAAGCCGTCGCCGATCCATCCGTCGTGGTGGCCGGGCCGTACGGCCTGCGCGGCCAGGGAACGCTCAAGGAGTTCGCCGCCAGCACGGGGCCCGAAGTGGACGCGATCGAGGGGTACTGCATGGCATTCCGGCGCGCCGACGCGCTGGCGCTGGAGGGGTTCGACCCGAGGTTCCAGTTCTACCGGATCGCCGACATCGAGTTCAGCTTCCGGCTTCGCGATCGGGGCGGTCGCGCTCTGGTGGTGCCGGACCTGCCGCTCGAGAAGCACGAGCACCGGCTGTGGGAGGCGACCGATCCCAAGGAGCGCCAGCGCCTGTCGAAGCGGAACATGTACCGCTTCCTCGATCGGTGGGGCCAGCGGGCCGACCTCCTGGTCGGTCAATAGAGAACCCCACGAACTCAGAGGCTGCGCCGTGAGTTCGCTGGGACCCCGTCTAACATTCCTGCGGTGGGTGACGACTACCCGGCCCGGATCTCCGACCTGAAATCAAGGCGGGCCAAGAACCTCGCCATGGGCGGCGAGGCGAAGATCGGAAAGCAGCACGAGCGCGGCAAGCTGACAGTGCGCGAGCGGCTCGACCTCCTCTTCGACAAAGACACGTTCGTCGAGCTCGGGCTGCTCGCCCATCAGCAGCCGGTTCGCGGCGGCGAGTCGGACCCTGAGGGCACGCCGGCGGATGGAGTCGTCACCGGCCACGGCCAGGTCGAGGGGCGCCAGGTGTGGGTCATCGCCTACGACTTCACTGTGATGGCCGGCTCGATGGGCGCCGTGGGGGAGCAGTTCAAGGCGGCGCGGGTGCGCGAGCTCGCGCTTCGCTACCGCAAGCCACTCGTGTGGCTGCTGGATTCGGCCGGGGCGCGCATCCAGGAAGCCGCCGGCTCGACCTTCGCAGGCACCGGCTACCTCTTCGCGGACCAGGTGGTGATGTCGGGCGTCATCCCACAGGTCGCCGCGATGCTCGGGCCGTGCTCCGCGGGCACCGCGTACATCCCCGGCCTCTCCGACTTCGTGCCGATGGTCAAAGGAACCTCGTCGATGTCGCTGGGCGGCGCGCGACTGGTCAAGGCGGCGACGGGTGAGGACGTGACGGACCACGACATGGGCGGTTCGCAGGTCCACTGCTACGAATCCGGCGTGGGTGACAACGAAGTGGCCGGCGACCGCGAGTGCATCGAGATGGTGCGGCGCTTTCTGTCCTACCTACCGTCGAGTAACACCGAGGCGGCGCCCTTCGTCGAATCCACCGACCCCGCCGACCGCCTCGTCGAGGGCCTGGACAAGATCGTGCCGGTCAGCCCGCGCGCCGCCTATGACGTGAGGCGCGTGATCAAGGCCGTCTTCGACCATGACAGCTGGTTCGAGATCAAGCCAACGTGGGCGAAGAACATCGTCGTCGGGCTTGCCCGCGCCGCCGGCCATCCCGTCGGCGTGGTGGCAAACCAGCCGATGCAGAAGGGCGGGATCCTCGATTCCGACGCCGCCGACAAAGCGGCGCGCTTCATCCGAATGTGCGACGCATTCAACGTGCCGCTGGTCTACCTGATGGACGTGCCCGGTTTCCTGGTCGGGTCGCAGGTGGAGAAGGACGGCATCATCCGCCACGGCGCCAAGATGCTCTACGCGACGGCCGAGGCCACGGTACCCAAGGTCACTGTCATCATGCGCAAGGCTTACGGCGCCGGCTACTACGTGATGTGCGGCAAGGGCTACGGGCCTGATGTGATCGTGGCGTGGCCGCTCGCCGAGATCTCGGTGATGGGGCCCGAGGGCGCGGTCAACATCATCTTCAACAAGCAGATCGAGGCGTCTGCCGATCCGGAGGCGACGCGCGCGCAGATGATCGAGGCGATCCGCGCGCAGATCAACCCGTACCTCGCCGCGGGCTGGGCCATGATCGACGACGTCATCGACCCGGCCGAGACCCGGCGCGTGATCGTGCGGGGAATCCAACAGGCAAGCGACAAGGTGATCGACCGGCCGTGGCGCAAGCACGGGAACATCCCGGTCTAGATGAGCAAGGTCATCGTCACCGCGGCGCTGACCGGAGTTCTCGCGACACGTGAGCAGTGCCCCGCCATCCCCTACACGCCGGAGGAGATCGGTGAGGAGGCGAAACGCGCCGCAGACGCGGGAGCGGCCATCGTTCACATCCACGCCCGCACCCCGCAGGGCGGGCCCGACTGGAGCGTCGAGACCTTCGCTGAGATCTTCGAGGAGGTGCGCGCTCGCACCGACGTGATCGTCAACTTTTCGACCGGAGCGATCGGCATTCCCGCTGAGGATCGCGTGGCTCACATACGCCAGCTCAGGCCCGAGATGGCGGCCCTGAACATGGGCTCGATGAACTACGCGATCTACTCGGAGAAGAAGAAGGCCTTCTATCACGATCATGTATTTGCGAACCCGTTCAGCGACATCCAATTCTTCCTCGAGACGATGAAAAGCTCGGGCGTCCGGCCGGAGATGGAATGCTTCGATGCAGGGCACATCGGCAACACCCGCCCGCTCATCGACATGGGCGTGCTCGACGCGCCGTACCAGTTCAGCCTCATCATGGGTGTCCTCGGCGGCATCCCTGGCACCCCGCGGCACCTGGTCGACCAGGTCGACTCGCTCCCGCAGGGCTCGCACTGGCAGGTGATCGGCATCGGCCTCAACCAGTGGCCGCTGGTGGCGTCGGCGATCGCGATGGGCGGCAACGTGCGGGTGGGCCTGGAGGACAACTTCTACTTGGAACAAGGAACGATGGCGAAGAGCAACGGAGACCTGGTCGAAAAGGCAACGCGCCTGACCCACGACCTGGGCCGCGAAGTAGCTACAACCGCCGAGGCGAGAGCGCAGCTGGGCCTGTCCCCCTCTCCCCGCAGGGGAGAGGGTCGGGGAGAGGGCCGAACAGAGAAGTCATGATTGAAGTCAAAGCGGAGCTCGTAGGAAGCGTCTGGAAGATCACCGCCAAGCCCGGCGACCTGGTTGCCGAGGACGACACTCTCCTCATCCTCGAGTCGATGAAGATGGAGATCCCGGTCATGGCGCCGCGCGCCGGCACGGTAAAAGAGATCCGAGTGAAGGAAACGGACGTGGTCAAAGAGGGCCAGGTGTTGGTCGTGCTCGAGTGACCAAGCCCGCGCAATTGCTCCTCGAGCACCAGCGTCTGGTCGAGCGCGAAAACGGGCTGCGCGACAACATCGAACGTGGCAACTCGCGGCTCGAATCAGACCCGGAGGTCGTGGAGTGTGAGGAAACGCTCGCGGCGGCACGCGTCGTGCAGGAAGCCGCCTCGGCGCGAGTTCGCGAGTCGGACCACGAGCGAGAAGCGCATGGCTCGAGGCTTCGCGCACGAGAAAAAGAGCTGATGAGCGGCCGCATCCGCAGCCCGAGCGAGCTGCTGCAGATGTCCGACGAGGTGAAGCACATGAAAGAGCGCTTTGCCCTGGAGGAGGAGGCCGAGATGAAGCTCATGGAGGACGCGGATGCCGCGGACGAGGCGGTGCGCGAAGCCACGAGCCGGCTCGACCAGGTTCGCAAGCAGTCCGCCTCCGAGGAACCCGAGATTCGATCAGAGCTTCAAACGTGGACGGCGGAGCTGGCCGAGGTCGAGTCCGAGCGCGACGCGGTCTGGGAGCAGATTCCACCCGCGGCGCAAGCCGCATATTCGCGCATGCGTGTGAAGCCGGCGGTAGCCCAGGTCATCAACAACCAGTGCTCCGCATGCCATGTCACGGTCACGTCATCGGGCATGCAGAAGCTGCGCGGGGGCGACGAGCTCGTGCACTGCGAGAACTGCGGCCGCATCCTGGTCCGCGACTGAAAACCCTCCGCCTGTACACAGACGGCGGAGCGCGAGGCAACCCGGGGCCGGCCGGCCTGGGAGTCGTGATCGAAGACGAGCACGGCATGCGCCTGCGAGGGCTGCACCGATTTTTGGGGATTGCGACCAACAACGAGGCCGAGTACGAAGCGCTGATAGAGGGGCTCAAAGCCGTTTCGGAATGGAAGCCAGACCGCCTGGAGGTCTTCCTCGACTCGAAGCTGGTGGTGGAGCAGGTCAATGGGCGCTGGAAGGTCAAGGAAGCTCGCCTGCAGCCCCTGCAGACGAAGGCTAAGGAGCTGCTGGCGCGCTTTCCCGAGTTTGAGATCAAGCACGTCGAGCGGGAACGCAACAAAGGCGCTGATGCGCTCGCCAACATCGCGATGGACGAGCACGCTAAGAAACCCAGGACCGCTGGGTAGACTTAACCCGGGCCGAGGCGGACGGGTGACCGCCGACAACTTAATAAGGCGTTGGAGGAAAGTCCGGGCTCCACAGAGCAGGGCGCTGGGTAACACCCAGTCGGGGCGACTCGAAGGAAAGTGCCACAGAAAACAACCGCCGCGCAGCGTCGATCTCCGGAGAGGCGCCGCACGGTAAGGGTGAAAAGGTGGGGTAAGAGCCCACCGGCGGCCGGGTGACCGGCCGGCCAGGCAAACCCCGCCCGGAGCAAGACCAAATAGGAGGGCGTTTAAGGCTGCTCGCCTCAGTCCTCGGGTATCGGTCGCTAGAGGCGCCGGGCAACCGGCGTCGCAGACAGATGGTCACCGCCCGCAAGGGCACAGAACCCGGCTTACAGTCCGCCCTCGGTCCACCTATCCCGACAGTTTCAATACGAAAAGAGCCCCCGCCCGCGAGGCCGAGGCTCTCCAGTACGCATTTAGTACAGAGCTCGGCCAGGTCTTGTCCGGCACGCCGAACTTACCCGCCGCTGAGTTCAAGGCCGTTGAGAGGCGGGGTCGTCCTTATCATGCAGGCCGATCCGGTGCGCGAATTCAATCCGAAGCAGACCCTAAGCAAGCGTGAGCTCGAGGTCGCCCGATTGGTAGCCCAGGGGCTCACCAACAAGGAGAACGCGCGCACTCTCTTCATCTCTCAGCGCACTTCCGAAGGTCATGTGGCGCAGATCTGCATCAAGCTTGGCGTCTCTACGCGGGCCCAGATCGCCGCTTGGTCAGCCACGATCGAAGCAGGTGCTGCGGCGCCCGCTGCGGCCCCGAAGACGAACGGGTCCGTGTCGACTCCCACTGCCGTTGTTCGAAGGAACCAAATCTTCAGCACCCAATCCGCCCGCTGGATCGGAATCGCGATCATCGTAGTAGGCCTCCTGGGCGCCGGGCTCCTTGCGATGAAACTCGCCACCCATCTGGCGTCGCCAAATCATGAGGTGGTCGCGGGCACCGGGGTGCACGGCTTTACAGGTGACCATGGCCCTGCGATCAACGCCGAGCTGAGCTGGCCTTCCGGAATCGCAGTCGATTCTGCCACGCACTCGATACTGATACTGGATGGTGACCGCGTCCGGCGCATTGGGAGCGACGGAATTATCACTACGGTCGCCGGAAACGGAACCAGTGGCTTCTCAGGCGATAACTACTCCGCGACCCAGGCGCAGCTAAACCTGGCGGTATACCTGAAGACTCAGCCACAGGGGGTCGCAGTCGACCGCGCCGGCAACATCTACATCGCCGACAGCAACAACAACCGCGTGCGCATGGTGAATTCCGTCGGAACGATCACCACCATCGCGGGCACTACCGCTCCTGGTGCGAACGGTGACGGCGGGCTCGCGATCAGCGCCCAACTGAGGTCCCCGCGGGGCCTCGCCGTCGATGCGACCGGAAACATCTACATCGCGGATGGCGGTAACAACCGCGTGCGCATGATTGACGTCAACGGCGTCATAAGGACAGTGGCCGGCAACGGTGATGCGGCAGATCTGAATGGGCCGACCGGCTTGGCTTTGGACGCCAGCTCTGGCACCCTCTACATCGCTGACACCGCGAATAATCGCGTGGTGCAGCTGCAGCTGAGGACCGGAATTGTCACCCCCTTCGCGGGCACCGGCATCGCCGGCTTCTCGGGCGACACCCAACCGGCCGGCACCGCCAAGCTGAACCGACCTGCGGCCCTGGCGACCGATGCTCAGGGCGACGTTTTTGTTGCGGATTCTGGTAACAATCGAGTTCGAAGAATCGATGCCGTTGGGACGATTACAACGGTCGTCGCCGGGCTGAACGAGCCGTTCGGTGTGGCCGTCGCCACCAGTGGGCGCCTCTTGATCGTCAACACGTATGACGATCGTGTGATAGCGGTTCGGTCATGAGGGGATGGGCGCTCGCGACGGTGACGGGCCTCAGCATCTTCATGAACGGGTGCTCGTCCCCGTCCGCGCCAAATCAGCTCGCGCACGATCAGACGCTGCGTCTCGTCGCAGCGACGGATGTGCAGACACTTGACCCAGCCAGGATCCACCAGCCGACTGTTGAGCTCAGCTTGATTCGAAACGTCTTCGGCGGCCTGTACCAGTACAACAACGACCTGAGCAAGGAAGAGCCCGATCTGGCGGCAAGCATGCCCGAGGTAACGCCGGACGGGCTCACCTGGACCTTCCACTTGCGCCCTGACGCCCGCTTTTCAAACGGCGACCCGGTTACCGCCGCCGACGTGCTCTATAGCTGGAACCGGTCGGCAGCGCAGAACGAATACGGCGGGGTCATTTTCGATCATCTCAAGGGCTATTCGGATGTGGCCGACGGCCGTGTCAAGAATCTGGCCGGCCTCACGGCCCCCGATAACCATACGGTGGTGGCCTCGCTTGTTACGCCGGCGGGATGGTGGCTTACAGAACTCGGCATTTGGCCCGCCGATGTAGTCGAGCAGCGCGTAGTCGAGGCCGGTGGCGATCGATGGTGGTCGACCGCAGACGGCCTGGTCGGGACAGGTCCTTTCAAGGTGACCACGTGGACTCCAGGGCGGTCCCTCGATTTCGAGCCGGTGCCCCGCTGGTGGCGCGGCTCGACCGGGAGCCTGAAGCACATTCACGTCGACGTGATTTCGGTTCAGGCCGCGAGAGCTGCGGCCTACACCGCAGGCCAGGACGACATCGTCGGATATCTGCCATCAGACCCCAAAGCGCCCGAGGTCAGCTATGACGCCATCCGGAGCGTTCCCCACCCTGAGAAGTACATCCGTCCCTGGCTCTCGTCGCCCCGCATTGGCTACCCGGCGGCGGGCCGGCTGGGCTCCGACGCGGACACGCCTGCGCGGAGAGCGCTCAGCCTGGCCCTGGATCGGGCCCGGCTCGCGGATGACAGTTGCCTGGGAGGGATCACCTGTGTGCCAGCCACCGGCGGGCTGATCGCCAAGGGTTTGGCAGGTTACCTCGGAGACGGCGCCGACCCGAACGCGAGAAACGATGTTCCGGCCGCCAAGGCTCTGGTGACCGGATGGGACCCGGACGGCAGCCGCCTCAAACACTTGCGGGTTGGCGCCCCAATCCAGCTCGAATCACTTGCCCACGCCGTTGCGTCCCAGTGGCAAGCGGCCCTTGGGCTCGTTGTCGACCTGCAGGTCGCTGAATTCGAAACGATCAGGCTGAACGCGATCCACGGACTGTTGGACGTAACCATCGTCGAATTTGTGACCGACTACGACAGCCCTCACAACTGGCTCGAATCGGTCAATGCGACCTTCTGCAGCTTTGCCAACCCACAGTTCAGGAACAACATCGATTCCGCCGACAAGAAGTTACCCCTAGAGGCCCTCGCCGATTACGTAAAGGCCGGCCAGCTGCTCGCCAACGGCGGCGCTTGTTCGGCACTCGTTTACGGCCAGGGCATCTACCTGGTCCACCAATGGGTCAAAGGAGCGGGAGGTAACGCACTCTACGAGTGGTACTGGACCGATATCAGCATCCTCGCGCACTGAGCCGCCCTCCCCGGAGGGAGAGCGGCGTCACCTTGTCGAGGCACCCGGGAACTGACCTCACCCTTCCTGAGCTCATCCAACAAACAAGTGCCGGGTCACAAAGACCTGGCACCTGCCCAGACGGTTAGTCGCGCTTATGCGCGCTCTCGCCTAGTCGGCCGATTCCTCGGGGCTGCAGACAGGTGCGCCCGGTAACTCGATTCGGGCTGCCGTCCCCGCCGGCACTACGACCGCGGCGAAGTTTTGCGCTGGGGCCGTGGACGAGGCGTTTTCCACCAGCATCGGGGTCAACGGTGGCTCGGTGAACGTCTGCCCGGCCGAATACTGCTGTCCCGCCTTACAACCGACGTGAACGATGACAGCTCCGGTCCCGACCGCGACCAGGACCAAGCCGGGATGCTCATGCCAGCCTGAGCTCCCTCCAGGAGCGATGTCAACCTGCTGCACATAAAAATCAGTCGGTCGCTCAGTCGAGAACTGAATGCCCAGCGCCTCCATCTCAGCCGGCCTGGCCAACGTGCCCTTGGCCAAAACCTTGGCCGTAAAGCCGACGGGCGCGGTTGCCATCACCGCATTGCTGGTCACGAAGAACGCACCGATGACGACCGCGAGAAATACCAATGGCTTTGTCTTCATATGGACCTTTCCTGCGGGTGCAGGCAAAACAGCGGACGAAAGCTCGCTCGGCTCGTTACTCACGAGGCATGAGGTAAAACCTAGGCCGGAGGGAGCGACCTGCGCACCGTGCAAATCACGCGCGTACCTACCTGTTTCTTGGAAATCGAGGCTCGGGGCCCTGAGCCCGACGCGCCTACCTCAGCTGGATAAAGCCCAAGCCGGCACGTATCGGTCGCTAGAGGCGCCGGGCAACCGGCGTCGCGGACAGATGGTCACCGCCCGCAAGGGCACAGGACCCGGCTTACAGTCCGACCTCGGTCCACCTTTTGTATCGCTCAGCCGCAGGTCGTGTCAGCAGTCGAAGGCAAACCAGCACAACTCGTTGCGCAGCCGCTGGTCGTCGAGCACAAGTTCCCGGATCTGGTGAGGGAGTTGGGCGCGCTGCCACTGGCACTCCAGGCGGCCGGCCGCCGCCCCGTCTTCAGCCGCTGCCGCACGCGCCGCCTTGACCGCGTAGGCCGCCGCGCCGAGCTCGTGGGCGGCCACATGGCCCACCGCCGCGGCCTGGCCGGCAGCGTACGCGGCCTGCCGTGCCGCCCCA
>Ga0073928_10003542_pt1 | contig 24503 bp, 20 predicted proteins | sample PaiPotPPA55metaG_FD_76969 | JGI IMG/M metagenome (GOLD analysis project Ga0073928, IMG submission 76969) | Iron sulfur acid spring bacterial and archeal communities from Banff, Canada, to study Microbial Dark Matter (Phase II) - Paint Pots PPA... ...
ATGACGGCTGCGAGGCCACTATCGACTAGCAGATCCAATCCCCGCGCGGCGCCCCCTTGAGTCATGATCATCGTGACTTCTTCGCCGACTCGCTCCGCCGCGATCTGGCCGATTTTCGAGGCGCTGCGCTGAATTCCGGACCAGGTCGCAGGATCGATAGTAAAGTTGAGGCGGGCAGCGAAGCGGAGAGCACGCAGCATTCGTAGATGGTCTTCGGCGAAGCGCAGTTCGGCGTCGCCGATCGCGCGAATCACGCCCGCGCGCAAGTCGCGCATTCCGCCCGCGAGATCGATAATCTGTCCGGTGGCCGGATCCAGATACATCCCGCCTATCGTGAAATCACGCCGCTTCACGTCTTCTTCGAGAGTGCCGAAACGAACCGCGGACGGACGCCTGCCATCTGCATAACCCGCTTCTGCTCGAAATGTGGCGACTTCGAATTGCTCCCCCTCCAGCACCACCAGCATTACGCCGAACTTGGCGCCGATTGAGATCGTGTTATCGAACAGGCGTGCAACGCTTTCGGGACGTGCGTCGGTGGCTATATCGTAATCTTTGGCCTTCAATCCCAAAATCCGGTCACGAACGCATCCACCGGCCAGATAGGCCGCAAAACCGGCAGTGCGAAGCCGGCCAACGATAGAAAGTGCGATTTTCTCCTTATCCTGTTTCACTTCTTCCATACTTTAACGGGTTGCGACGATGCGCCGCCACATCCAACCAGCGGCCCGCATTGAGACTTCGACGCACGGCCGCGGTCGCAGACAGTGCAGCGGCGAGGGCGGGTTGGCGAAAGTTCGCTGTCTCTGCATCATCTTGAATGGAAGATTGACGCCACGATTAAGAAGTGTTAACGGTTGCCGCTCAGAATCTCACGACGGGGAGGTAAAATGGCGCTTACACATCGTGGTTTCTGGAATCTGGCGTCCGTTTTGTTGCTGGGCGGAGCGCTCGTTGGGTTCGCTGGGGGAAAAGCATACGCGCAGGTCGAGATGGGGCCGAGCGGCATCGTAACGACCCCGAAACTTGATTTTCGGAGGTACTGCGCCCAATGCCACGGGATGGACGGTACTGGCGATGGTCCGGTCGCTGCGGCGTTGAAGAAAAAGCCGGCCAATCTAACCTTGCTGTCAAAGAACAACGGCGGGGTCTTTCCCGAGACGGTGGTTCGCGATTTTATCGACGGAACCAAGACCTCCGCGGCGCACGGCAGCCGCGCGATGCCAATCTGGGGTGACGCCTTCCGTATGCGCACCGCCTCCACCGGCGCCGGCCAGAGCCTTGGCAGCATTGGCCTTACTCAGGCGCAGGTGAACGCAAAGATAAACGGATTAGTCGGTTACGTTAAATCAATCCAAGTTCAGTAGCTTCAGCGAACCGCGAAACAGCTTTTGAATCAGCGCGGCGTGGTCGATGGACCTCGCCGCGCGTATCTATTTGTCCTTCCGAAGACTCATGGCTCAGTTCGCGCTGCCCAGCCGGTGAATGGTTCGATTTTCTCATTTGCAGCAAAAAGTTTTTTGGGTCGCGTTGCTGATCGCCCTGGCAGCGTCAATCAGCGCGGTTGCTGCCGAGGACAATGTCGACCGCGGGGCCAGGATTTTCACCACGAGTTGCGCCAGATGTCACGGGCGGGGAGGCAAGGGCGATGGACCTGATCTGGTGAAACTTCAGTCAGCAGTATCGCCCGACGACTGGACTGACAAGGAAAGCAATCAAGGGCTGACCGATAGCTTCATTGTTGCGATGATTACCAAGGGCGGCAAAGCCAACGGCAAATCACGCATCATGCCCGCCTTTGGTGACAAACTAAATACGGAGCAAGTGCGAGACCTGTTGGCATTTATCAGGTCACTGCCAAAATAGAAAGCGGACGCGACGCGTTCCACCACGTTCTGCAGCGGGATCGCGCCGGTTCCTAGACCCGTCCGCGTGCCCGGCCGTCTCGCTTGCGTATTTCATCGTTGTCCTCTCTTGAAGCGGCGGCGCCGGTTGTGGGCATCGAGTTGCGCCGCGGCCTTAGTCAATCCCGGCTCACTGACATACGTTCGGCGGTAAACTCGCAGGAGCGCGGCGAACACCGCGACCACCGCCGGGCCGGCAAAAATCCCGATGGGGCCGTATGCTTCGATTCCGCCTGCCAGTCCGAAGAACAGCGCCAACGTCGGCAAGCTCGTACCATGTCGCATTGCGATTGGCTTGACGAAATTGTCTATGATTATGAGTGTTACGGCGGCCCACGTGACCATCGCCAGCGCACTGCCCCATCCGCTTTCGAGTGCCAGGTATATGCTTACCGGTATCCAGATGAGCGCGGTGCCACCAATCGGCAACAGTCCTGCTGCGGCAGTTGCGAACGCAAGCAGCGCCCAGTACGGCACTCCGAGAATCAGATAAGCAACCCCCAGTGCAATTCCATCGAGCAGCGCAGTCAGCATCAGTCCGCGCATTACCGATGACAAGGTGAGTCGCAGCGTCTCGAAAATTGCTGCCTTGTCTTCTTCGTGTAGCGGGGTCAATTCCCGCAAGCTCTCATAATAGGTTTCGCCGTCGCGCAGGAGGTAAAAAAAGGTGAGCAGTGAGATCGCGCAGTGAAAGAGGAAACTGGCGATATTACTGGCTACCGTGCCGCCGTGGGCCACGACATAATCGCTGGTCGCCTTGGCCGCGCGAAGCGCTACTGTCCGCATTTCGTCCTCAAGCCTGATGCCGTGATGCTCCAGCAGTTGGGCGCCGCGTGAGCCGAGATGCGTTCGTCGAACCCAGTCGCTCGCTCCGTGAAACCCGCTGTTCGGGCCTACCGTCGAAATCTCGGCATAGAGAGTCTGCACCTCGTGCAAGAGCCGCGCTGATAGCCATATGGCCGGCAAGATCACGCCAAGCGCGATTACAACCGTAAGAATGATCGCGCAAACCGTACGATTTCTGATCATGCCATTCAGCGTCGTTAAGACTGGATGGACCAGAAAGGCCAGCAGGATCGCCCAGGCGATCGGTGTCAGAAATGGCGCGAAAAGTAAGTATAATTCGAAGGTAATCAGAGCCAGGAAGGCGAAAAAGAAAACAACAATGATGCGTTCACGGTTCATTTTAAAATACGCACGGCGCAGACTCCGTTGCTCGGCTTCGCTGCGCGCCGCCTAGTGTAAAATGCGCACGGCGCAGACGCCTTCCTGTACGCACCTCGCAGACTCGTTAGCTCGGCTCCACTTCGTTGCGCCTGGCGAGCTCGGCTTCGCTGCGCTCCGCCTAGTGTAAAATGCGCACGGCGCAGACTCCTTCCTAGTGACGCACCTCCAAACGGCGCTGTGCGCCGATCGGGCAGTCTCGTTTGCTCGCATCGCTCCCTTGCGTGCTCGGCTCTGCGAACGCATCTGGCATGGTTTTCCAGCCTCTCACCGTTTGGCGGCTCGCGCCAGCGTCGACTTCCCATGTAATACGGCTTGACCTTCTCTTCCGCTAATCGCGCGCTGGGGTGAAAATGCCGTGGGAGGCCGAAGCATGGAGATTAATGGAATCGCACATATTATCGTAACTGTGAGCCGGTTCGACGAATGCGTGGCGTTTTATCGGCGCCTGCTCCCGTATCTCGGGCTCAGTAGAATCGTTCACGACAGGGACGACTATTTCTATTGCATCGGCGGACGCACAGGTTTCGGCATCTCTCGCGCGGCCCAACAGCATCGCCAGGAACATTGCGACCAAACACGGCCGGGCCTTCATCACCTGTGCTTTCGCGCGCGCTCGCGCGATGATGTCGATGCAGTTTGGCGATTGGCTAAGGAACTTGGCGCAACAATCCTGCGTCCTCCGGAGGGAGGGGACTGGGCACCCGGCTACTATTCGACCTTGTTCGAAGATCCGGACGGTGTCCGGCTGGAGATAAATTACATTCCGGGCAAGGGCTTACTTGCCTCCGATCCGAGTAGATAATGTTATCTGACAGTGTGATTGACATCGGAATCCAAATCCGGGGTCCGTCCTTTTCTTGTACGGCCGAGCAAGCACGATGCGAATAGCCTTATTCGGTGGCAGTTTCAATCCAATCCACCTGGGGCACCTACGAGCCGCAGAGGAGGACCGCGAGGCGATGGGTCTGGATCTGATCTATTTTGTTCCAGCCGCCTCGCCACCCCATAAACGGCCCATTGGTCTGGCGCCCGCCGACCATCGTCTGCAGATGGTGCGGCTGGCAACGAAAGGCAACCGCTATTTCATGGTGTCGGACGTCGAGGTACGCCGCGGCGGCAGCTCGTTTACAATCGATACGGTCCGCTACTTCCGCGCGACAATGCGGGCGCAGCCGGAATTGTATCTGATTATGGGCGGTGACCAATTCGTAGAACTGGACACGTGGAAAGAAGCGGATGAACTAGCAGGACTGTGCAATATTATCGTTCACACGCGTTTGGGCGAAAGGCAGCAGAGCGCCGAGGTTCCGATTGAGAAATTGGACCGCTTTGGTTATAGTACACAGGATAATTTTTACGTGCATTCCAGCGGTCATACCCTCAAATTCGTTAGTACGACATTTTTCCCTATTTCGGCCACTGTAATTCGCCGCAAGGTCGCTGCAGGTGAATCGATTCGCTATCTCGTGCCAAGTGATGTTGCTGACTATATCGAACGGCATGTTCCCTACTAATTTTTTGCCGAAACGGCCGCCGGTGGTCAATAAATTGCCACGTCGCGGGTTTTACCATTTTCAGCGGTATCTCAGCAGATTGCGCAACAGGTAACCCCGACTCGTGGATTCACTCCAAAAGGTGCTTGCTGCTGTAGAGGCAGCACTCGAAAAAAAGGCCTATGACCTAACCGTGCTAGAAGTGGAGCATTTAAGTTCCATCGCAGACTACTTTATTATCGCTACCGGTCGCTCTGATGTCCAAGTGCAGGCCATCGCACACGGCATCGAAGAACGGATGGACCGCGAAGCCGCTCACCCGAGCTCGATAGAAGGTCTACATCGCGCCCATTGGGTCGTGCTGGACTACGACGATCTTGTGGTCCATGTATTTCTCGCGGCGACGCGTGAATTCTACCGCTTGGAACGAACTTGGACCGACGCTCAGGAAATTCCTCTCCCTGAGCCATTACACTCACAAGTACGCGACCTTCAGCTAAGAGCTTCAGGCTAATTCTCTTGTTACCTCTACGGCGCAAGGCTACTATAGTCTTGGCCACGTAGTTCAACAGTCGACAAGGCACGAATCGAACATGATTCGTTCCGGAAATCTTGCGGCTGCGCTAAAATAGGGCTATCTAGCTGTGAACTAAGCCTTTTTTCCAGGGACTGGAGGCTATGGATGCGCGCGCCTGAAACGACTGACCTGAGTTTCATCAACCTGCTGCAGGAGTTTCGGGCAGTTGGAGAATTTGCAAAATTTGCCGGTCATGCATGGACCGGGCGGTTAGGCGGCCGGGCAGCCAAAAGCCGATCAATCTTGCTGATCCCTGGTTTTCTGGCGGGCGATGCGACCCTGTATCCATTTGCGAATTGGCTACGCGCGCGCGGCCACCAGGTATTTTTTTCCGGTATTTTGGCCAATACTGACTGCCCACGGCGCGTTATTGATCGTTTGGCGAATCTCGTAATTGAGCGCTGTACCCGGGCCGGAGAGAAGCTGGTTGTGATCGGCCACAGCCTTGGCGGAATTTACGCCCGAGAACTAGGGCGACGGTTGCCGCAATGCATAGAGCAGGTGATCCTGCTGGGGTCACCTATAAAGGACCCTCACATACACTCTAATCCGTACGTGAAGATGTTGGCTCTGCTGACCAGGCACATTCGAGAGACCGGGCATGGGTGTGACGGTGAACTGGCAACGATCTGCGGCGTGCATGCCGCCGAGGTACCGCACATTCCGGAAACGCTGATATATTCGAAAAGCGACGGCGTGGTCGATTGGGCTAGCTGTATCGAGGACGGTCCGAACGTGAAGGCGTTTGAGGTCGACTCAACCCATTGCGGCCTGCCCTACAATCTCGACACGCTTCGAATCGTTCGTGCACGGATAGAGGAGACCGGCCACAAGCTCCAGCCACCCCTATAACTGCTGGGCATCGCGAAGTTGTCGATTTTCATAGGGCTGCGAGAGAAACATCGGGATCCCTCGTGGGGCTGCCACGGGCAGGAATGACAGGAAAAGGCACTTTGTCTGTCATTCTCGCGCGGGTGGCTGCCGCGCGTGAAGAATCCGGATCTTTTTTCGGTCATTTAAGACCGTCGGCAAGAAAATCGACAGTCTCGCATCGCTGCGGAGTTGGTCCATGTACAAGAGCGTCAAGCGGCTGTGGCATTGGGACGAGCACTGGTGTGCGGCACAGCCGGCGGCATCGTGGGAACTGGAACCACTCCTTGTCCGCGGAGCATGGCATTAAATTGACGAAGTCCAGCGTTGAGCGCTGCCACACCGACGCGTGCGGCGATGCCCGCTTGAAAGAAGTCCGATAGCGGCCGGATCAATTGTGCCACTTCGACCAGCTTTCGCCTAACTGAAGGGTCTTCGCGCGCGGCCAGGCCAATACCGTCAAGGTACAAATTAAACAGTCTTACGGCTAATGGCTTTTCGCCCTTGGTAAATGGAAACCGCAGATCGACGCCCGCTGACAGCATCCACGGGTCGTGCTGAATTGAGGCCTCCGCCAGGTGATACGCTCGCGGAAACGCCGGGTCTGAGGGGTCGTAGCGATTGAGACACGAGCGCAGCATCTGTGCGGAAAGTACCGCCGCGGTCATCCCTTGAGCATAGACAGGATTGTAGGTGACGTATGCGTCGCCTATCGCGATGAAGCCGGCGCATCGCTGCTTCCAGCCTTCATAGTGACGCCACCGGTTGCGAATCGCGCGATTTGCATAGACCGGCGATGTCGGCTCCATCAAACGTGCCATTTCTGCTATCAACGGTGAGCGCAGGCGCGTGAGCGACGCCATAAAATCGGGCTCGCGAGTAGGCGGGTATTCGCGGTTGAAACCGGAAAGTGTCAGATGCCACCGATTATGCTCCTTGAGTTGGAAGTTGGCTTCGACTAAATCGTCGGGACGCCGCCTGATATAAGCGCCCGCCCACCACCACCAATCACCCGGCCATCTCGCCGGTCCCTGGAACCAACGTGAAGCGTAGCCGGCCAACGGATCCACCACGGTCTCGCGCGGTGGGGGTATGCCGGCCTGCTCCAGCCATATTGGCGCTCGCGAAACGGAACCGCTCGCGTCGACTATCAGATCGGCCTCGATCGTTTCGGTATGGCCACGCGCACCTGAAGGAATTAAGACTCCAACGCATCGCGCGCCGTTGCTGTGCACGTGCATACCGGTGACCGCAGTACGCTCGCGCAGTTCGACGTTAGGAATCTGCCGGGACAGCTCGCGCACGCACGATTCGATAAGTTCCCGGCTGGCGCTAAGGAACTTCAGATCGGAGCGGTAGCGTGGCTGCCATCCCTGGGGCCGCAGCACCACGAAATCGAGTGTATGGTCGTGGAACGTCGCGCCTTTGTCGGCCGCGAGCCGTTCGAAACCGGGGAACAGCTTTTCGTATTCGATTAAGCCCCGCACCAACAGACCGTGCACATGCCGCGCTTGTGGTACGCCGGCCCGGTCCTCGACACCATCTGGAAACTTATCGCGATCAAGCACGGAGACGCGGTCGAAGAATTCGCTCAGCACACGCCCCGCTGCCAGGCCGGAAAAGCTCCCTCCGATAACCACTGCGTGCGTTCGCCCCATTACGTTCTCCGAATACTGGGGCGCAAAGCTGCGCCCGAGCAGGCTTCAGCCGCAAAGCTCAATTTGATAGTAGCGCCTCGCGCCAGCCCGGAAAAACTGTTAATCCGGTCGTGCGGCTGAGACTCTCGAAGTGTGTGAACGACGAGTCAGGCCTGGCATGCAGAAAATGCACCTTCGACTTCTCCATCCCGTTGACCGGCGCAGCTCAGTCTGGAGGATGATTGATGAAGCATGGAAGACGCCTTCTTAGCTGTCATTCCCGCGCGTGCTTGGCGCGCGACCAATCCCGAAACCGCAGAGCGAAGACGCGGGGCCCTTCGCGGCAGCCACGCGAGGGTGACAGACCAAGTGCAGAGCGATTAGGAGGCTAAGGCGACCATGGAATTCGGCATCGGCTTTGACACTCACGTCGACAAATGGGATCTCGCGCGCTACGGCGAAGAACTCGGCTACGATCGATGCTGGGTGCCCGATTCGCAAATGATTTGGTCGGATTGCTACGCGGTGCTGGCACTGGCCGCGGCGAACACCAGGCGCATCAAGCTTGGCACCGGCGTCGCGATTGCGGGCACGCGTATCGCGCCAGTAACTGCACACTCTATCGCCAGCATCAATCAGCTTGCGCCGGGGCGCACGTTTTTGGGAATCGGCACCGGCCATACCGCGATGCGCGTGATGGGGCAGAATCCGATGCCGCTCGGCGAATTTCGCGAGTATCTGCGCGTGGTGCGCGAACTGCTGGCGGGCAAGGCGGTCGAATATAGCTATCGTGGCTGTACCCGCGAGATCCAATTTCTTCATCGCGATCGGCATTTCATCAATCTCGACCGTCCCATTCCAATCTACGTCGCTGCCAATGGGCCGCGGGTATGCAGACTCGCGGGCGAATTCGGCGATGGCTGGGTTACGGCGGGTGGAATCAATACACGCGTGGCGCACAGGCTGAAGCTTATCAGCGAGGGTGCGAGTGGAACGGGCCGCAGCCTGCCCGTCAATTTTCATGTTACCGCGCTTACCACCGCATGCGTGCTCAGGCCGGGCGAGACACTCAGCTCTGAACGCGTTGTCAATGAGACCGGCGCCCAAGTCGCCAGCGCATTGCATTTTGTCTACGAAACATGGAAGACGCGCGGCCAAAGCGACGACGCTATCCCGCCGTTTTTCCGCAATATGTGGAACGATTACCTAAAGCGCGTGCGGAGTTTTTCATTGCCTGAAAATGCGCGCTTCCGCCAGATTCATGAAGGCCATGGCACCTTCCTGCAGCCCGGCGAACGTAAGTACGTGACGCCAGAGACAATCCGAGGGACCTGCATTGTTGGCGATCCTGATGAAATCATCGGGCAGATTCGGGCGATGGAGCTGGCGGGCATCCGCGAAGTGCTTCTGCTGCCACCGGCGGACACTCAAAGGCAAGTCTTGCGCGATTTTGCAGAACGGGTCATGCCTGCATTCCGGTGATGATTGTTAAAAATTCGGAACTGGCAGGGGGCCGCGGGCGCGCTCATAGGCGTCAGCTACCCGCAGTATCCCTATTTCATCAAAGGGCCGGCCGATTATCTGGAATGACAGCGGCGCCTTGTCAGCCGTGATGGCGATCGGCAACGCGATTGCTGGCTGGCCGGTTGCATTGAATGGCGCCGTGTGGCGAATCATTTCCAACAGACCAGCCGCTGAGCCTGAACCGCGCGCTTGCGCGCACTTCGCCGGCGGTGCTGCACAAACCGGCGACGCGAGCACGTCAACTCGTTCCAGCGCGCTGATCGCCTCGCCCAAAAGCACAGAGCGGCCACGTTGCGCGCGAATATAAGCGGTGACCGGCATCGTCATCGCCATTTCCAGCATACGCCTGACGCCTTTGCCATACTGATCGGCGCGCGCGCGAATCCATTGCTCGTGGTATTCGAGCGCCTCGCCCCAAATGATGTGAAGCACCATCATCGGAACCGCATCGATCGAAGGCATCGAAACTTCCTCAATCTCTGCCCCTAGCGCCGCAAGCTGTTTCATCGCAGCGTCGAATCCTTCACCCACCTCCGCGCTAACGCCGGCTCGCAGCTCGCGAATTACACCGATACGAGTTCCTTTGATGTCGCCGGTGAATCCTCGCGCGTAATCCGGCACGGGCTCGCGGCTGCTGGTTGCATCCTTGGGATCGAAACCCGCAATCACTTGAAGCATCAACGCGGCGTCGCGTACGCTGCGCGTAATCGGGCCGGCGTGGTCGAGCGAATCGGCCAGCGGCAGCACTCCGTAGCGGCTGACACGGCTCCAGGTCTGTTTGAGCCCGATACATCCACAATAGGCCGCCGGGATACGAATCGAACCGCCGGTATCGCTGCCAATGGTCGCGGCGGCGCTGCGGGCGACAATGGCGGCAGCGGAACCTGAGCTTGACCCACCGGGGACTCGCTCGGGATCGTATGGGTTGAGAGTGGTGCCCCAGGCGGTGGCAGCGGTCCCGCCGCAGGCAAATTCGTGCATGTTTAATTTGCCGAGCAGTACCGCACCTTGAGCGGCCAGTCGGGCCCAGACCGTGGCATCGTAATCGGGCACGTGATCGGCAAGCACCCGGGAGGCACTGGTGGTAAGGATACCTTTGGTGTTGCAGAGGTCCTTCAAAGCCACCGGGACGCCGTGGAACGGCCCGCGCCATCGGCCAGCCATAATCTCCGCTTCCGCCTGACGAGCGGAGGTTCGTGCCAGCTCGCTAGTAACAGTTATATAAGCATGCAGACGTGCTTCTGTCTGTTCGATCCGCGCCAGGTAAGCGTCAGTCACCTCGACTGGCGACAGTTCGTGGGCTTGGAATTTCTCCGCCAGCGCCGCCACATCGAACGACCGCAGTTCGCCGCTATTCGTCATGACCGTCACCTCGTCTCAACGGCAAGACTTGACCTTCGGAGATACCATCGCAGTGCTTGAACCGATGCGCGGCCCAGTCCCTATAAGTAAGTGCATGCTCCTATATAACCAATAGCAGTGAAAAATACTGGTGCAAATCGCGTAAGGCACCAGAGTAGTATGGAAGAACAAGTCCTCCAATTTCCTCTAGCACCGGTCTAATCTCCGCGCGAGCTCCAGCAGTAATCTCACTCCAGCCGGTTCCCTAGTGAATGCAAATACGTTAGACGTGCTGCTAGCAAGATATAACGGCAAAGCGAGAATCGGGGATTGAGTCACTCGCCTCTCGCGCGCCAGGTCACAGTTGCCATGGAAACTGCCGCAACTATGCTCCAGTCCCCGAGGGGAGATCGGAGCGATCCTGACGAGCGCGGCTATGCCAGGAATCCACATCGCCACCACGATGCTGGCGACAGCGCCGATAATCTGTTCCTCGCCCGCAACCTGAGTTTTTTTTCTGACAACCTCGTGCTCTAATGCCCATGGAACATGCAACGAGAACCTGCGCCGCGTGGCCGCTCTCTGTCGAATGGGCGATTGGCCGCACTGCCGAGGCCAAAGTGATCAACGCTCGACCGGCCCAAACCTGCCTCGCTTGACTCGGATGCTGCGGCGCCGGTGAAGATTAAAGAGGCCAAGCGGTTGCCCCAGGGGAATTGCTGCAGCGCTTAGCCTTCTGCGATCGGGTCATGAAGAGTGTTTGAGATCCTGTTTGGGTTGCTATCCCTCGCGATCGGCGCCGGCTTCGTCGGGTCCATATCCGGTCTTGGCGGAGGCGTGTTCATCGTGCCAGCACTTGTCATCTTAACCAAGATGCCCATGCGTATCGCGATCGGCGCGAGCCTGATCTCGGTGGTCGCAACCAGCGCCGGCGCGAGCGTCGCCTTCGTTCGTGACGGCTGGACCAATCTCAAGGTCGCGATGGTGCTTGAATGCGCCACCGTGACCGGCGCGATCGTGGGCGCCTATCTGGCAGGACGTGTCCCCACGTACGTGCTCGAAGGGCTATTCGCAGTAATGATGCTCCAGTCCGCCTACTTCTCGTTGATGAAGCATGACGAGACGCTCCTGGCCAAGGGCGGAGTGCTCGCACGCAAGCTGCGCCTGGCGGGCGAGTTGCCAGATGAATTGGGACGGCTGCAGCATTACGAGGTAATCAATCTACGCTATGGTGCCGTGCTGATGCTAATCGCAGGAGTGATGTCAGGACTGCTCGGGATCGGTTCCGGCGCGCTCAAAGTGATCGCGATGGACCAAGTGATGCACATCCCGCTAAAAGTTTCGAGCGCCACCAGCAACTTCATGATTGGCGTCACGGCTGGGGCGGGTGCGCTGGTCTTCCTCTCCCGCGGCGACGTCTCAACCACGATTGCTGCACCGGTTGCGCTCGGTGTGACGGTCGGGGCGCTGGCCGGTAGCCGCGTTCTTCCGCTGATCAGGGTCCAGTACCTGCGAACCGCCTTCGCGGCAATTCTGCTCCTGATCGCGGTCGAGATGGGCTGGCGCGCGTTTAGCGGCATTTGACAATGGCAGAGTTGCCAAAAATCCCTCGAGACCCGGCCGGCGCAGAGGAGGATCGCATCCTGCGTCTTTGGACGCCGATTCTGCTTCGCAGCATAGTTATTATGGCAATGACTGTGCTGATCGCCGGCTTGATATTAACCGCGACAACTGCGCCTCGCTATTTCGTAGACCGCTATCGGCAGGTTCAACTCGGCCATCTGATCGGTCGTGAGAGCCTTGCGACCATCCGATCCAACCTCCTCGCGGGCTCGCCGCATGCGATGTTGACGGTCGGCCTCTTTCTTCTGACTTTGGTGCCGCTCGCGCGCGTCACGTTCTGCCTGTTGCTGTTTCTCAAGAAGCGCGACTTCGCCTACGTCTGTTTCACCGCCTACGTCCTCGCCGGGTTGATTATCGGCTGTATACTCGGTCACATCGGTTAGCTGCAAGACGCCACACACCGATAGGCGCAAGAACTAAATTCATCGCACGGAACGTGAGGTCCCAATGGCTTAGATATGCCATTATTCGCGGCGACCGACCAGCAATATAGCGTCGGACGCTATTGGGTTTGGAGACCCGAAAACTGGCTCGAGCGTCCGTTAGCTACGGTCATTGGGCCCTGTTTGGCGAAAATACTGATGAGAAATGCCTGCCCCGTTTTCTATTAGCCTGAAAGCGAGCGGGCAGTGGCCTGGTCGACGGCGGCCTTGGCAATGGAAAAACCGTAAAGCGCATTAGTGTAGGCCGCATCGTCGGCCGTATAACTGCGCTGCGCGTCCTCCAGTTCAACGATATCGGCCAGTCCAGCAGCGTAGCGCTTTTCGGCCAATTCAAGTTCGGCTCGCGACGCCGCGAGGGTCCGCTCCGCGCGAGTGATACGCTGGAGGGATGCCTGCCAGTCGAGGAACGCGGTTTTCACCTGTAAAAGTATACGCTGCCTAAGATCTTCCATCTGACTTTGGATCGCACGTTGCTGGAATTGTGCCTCTGCTACCTGATGGGTCGTGAGAAAGCTGTTGAAGATGGGCCAACTAATTACTATGCCGACGTCGAAGTTGTTTACCGCGGGCAATCCCGTGCCCATCGCAGAGTAGCCGGCAACGCCGTTGACGGTCGGAAAGTAGTCGCTGCGGTACTGGGTGATTCGCGCCCCCATCGCGCGGGCCTGGTCCGCCAGCGCTTTCATATCGGGTCGAAACCTCATGGCGTCGCCTAGCAGCGAACCGAGCTGCTCTGTAACAGGAGAATAAGTCAGAACATCGACCAACTGATAGTTCGGGCTGCTGCCACCAAGGCCCAGCGCATTATCAAACGCGACCACAGCGTCATCTTCAGCGTTGCGCGCATCAACCAGGTGCAATTGCGCGCGCTGCACTTCTGCTTCTGTCAGATACACGTCAATTTGCGGCCGCAGGCCCGCATTGGCCTTTACCTCCGCTTCATGCAGATGATACCTTCGCTCCTCGACCGCCTTTACATAGACGCGCACCAATTGCCGGGTTTCGAGTACATTGAAATAGCGCTGTGAGACATCGAAGATAAGCTGCAAATTGACAAGTTGTTGCTGTTCCGCGGTGGCGTCAGCCTCGAATCGCCGTTCAGCGACAAACCCGCGCCGCCGGCCGAAATCGAGTAGGTACTGTGACACTGCTGCCCCTCCCAGGTAATTATTGGAGGTACTCCAGCTCTGGGAGAAATCATTGGACGGCAAATCGTGGTCGCGGCCCGGTATGCGTGGCAACATCCCATTGAGGTTGTAAAAGGTGGTGTCGCCAATTCCGTTATCGGTACTACGTAGATACTCACTTAGTCCGTATACCTGGGGGACCAAGATACGAACGGGCTTCCCCTATCTGCTCCTCCGACGCGCCCGATTCGGCTGCGGCTTGCGCAGCTTTTGGGTGATACTTCAGCGAGATCGAAATCGCCTGCTTGAGCGACAAGCGCGATCCATAGGGAAGCGGCAGGCGCGTTGTCGCCGCACCACTGTTCTGGCTTGCCGGGTTCACTGTCAGGATTGCCGGTTGGTTCGGACTGGCCTGCGGCGCAGACGATTGGATCATCGACGGCGACGCTAAGTTCTGCGCGTGGGCTTGAGAGACCGGCGCTGCGGCGGCGGCAGATGAGAGCGATAATCCAAGCCCCGCCGCGATCGTGATCCAGCCTGCCCTTGTCACCGGCCAGTTTGTCATTTTGTCACCTCGTGCTAGTGCTTCCAGGGGCTAGCCTTTTACCCAGAGCAACCCGACTGGTCTGCCGATTTGAGATGGTGTGGCCGATTTAGCGTGGGTGAAGCCACTGAGTGCCTCTCCGCAAAACTCAAAAGCCGAATCCGCTCCCAGGCAAGGAACAGCCGGCGAGCACTACGCATAAGCGCCAACGCGAGGCAGAGATTGGCTAGTCGTGGCAGGCCAGGCATCGTTCTATTACGGTGGAAAGAGGGCGGAAAAGATATCAGTCGGCCGAAGCGATCGCGCGCTTGCCAACACTCGCCTCGTTGACTTTGACTTCTTCTCCCGGCAGCAGCGCCGTGCTGAAGGTCTGCACCACCAGGTCCTTGCTCGTCAGTCCGGAGGTAATTTCGACGTAGCGCCCATCATTAATTCCCGTGGTAACCGGCACTTCCTTCAATCGCCCATTCCTTACGACGAGCACCGTATGGGAGCGGTCGCCGCCCACCGCCGAATCGGGCAAACGCAATGCATCCGCATCTCTTTCCAAGACCAACGTCACGTTGGCGTACATCCCGGGAAATAATTTGCGCTGGGGGTTTTCGAGGTCTACCTCGGTCAGCATTGTACGGGTGGCCAGGTCGAGCGAATGAGCATAGCGGGTGACGGTGCCGGTAAAGCGCGCGCCGCCGAAACCTTGAACCTTCACTGTGGCAGGCATGCCGTCGTGGATAAAATCCACTTCGGCCTGAGGCACGTAAACGTAAATGCGAAGTTTGTCGAGCCTGGCAACGCTCACGACCGGCGCCGCCGTTCCGCCAGGGCGCGCAGGTCCCTGCATCGGAGCCGTCGCGCTTTGCTGGCCGCCGGCATGAATCAGTGCCCCGGGATCAACGAAACGCTCGGTTATCACGCCGTCGAATGGAGCCACAATTCGTGTATAGCTCTGTATCGCGCGCAGTTGCGCGACATTCGCCTTTGCTTCCTCAAACTTGCTGTAGGCAATGTCCACGTCCTGACGGGCAATCAGGCGCGGATCGCTCTGCCATACCGATTGCAGTCTCTGGTAGGTGAGATGCTGAATCGCCAGATCGGCCTGGGCGCGCGCAAGCTGCTGATCCAGTTCCGGCACTTCGATGATCGCCAGTACCTGGCCGGTCCGCACCATATCTCCCTTATCGACAAAAATAGTCTTCAAATAGCCTGTAACCTTTGAGTACAGGGCGGATTCGTAGTAACCCACCAGGTCGCCGGGGAGAGTAATTGTACGCGCGACCCCTCCCGGCTGCGCCCGGATGACTACGACAATAGGCCGTGCGGGCTTCGGCGGATCTGTCACCTTTGCCTGCTGACACGCTGCTAATATTGTCGTAGCGAACGCCAGCCCCTTTAATAGCAATCGCAGCTTCATGATACGGCCTACCGGCCGGCATAGAACGCTTCATAAAGAGTTGGCACCAGGATCAGGGTCAGCACGGTTGACACCGCAAGACCTCCGGCTGCCGCGCGCGCCAGCGGCGCTGAGGCTTCCGAACCGGCGCCGAGTTTCAGGGCCAGCGGCATTAAACCAACCACAGTCGCCAACGCGGTCATAAGGATAGGACGCATGCGAATCCGTGCCGACTCCACTACGGCCCGACGCAATGGATGACCCTCCTGCCGGCGCTGGTTGGCGAAGTCAACTAATAATATGGAGTTCGAAACAACTATCCCTACCATTACGATAATGCCCATAAACGATTCGATATTGAGTGTAGTGCCGGTCAAATAAAGTGTCCAAATGACGCCGATGAGCCCCATCGGTACCGCGAACATAATGATGAAAGGATCCAGAAACGAGCGGAACTGAGCGACCATGACCAGATAAAGCAGGACCACCGCCATAAGCAGGCCCGAGCCGAAACTTGAAAACGATTGTTGCATCGCCGCTACCGACCCGCGCAGCGTGATTTTCACGTCATTGGGCAAGCCTGCACCTGCTAGCGCTTTCTCCACGGCGTCTTGCGTGCCACCGAGATCGTCGGTTCGCGGCGATACCAACACATCAACCACCCGCTGGATGTTGTAATGGTCCGCCTCCGCGGGATGACGCTGGTTTTCAATCGTGGCCACGTCGCGCAGCAAAACCGCATCCTGGCGCGCCTTGGTGGGCGCCGGTGAGCTGACCGGGATGTTCTCGAGCGTTTCGAGGGAATTGATCTCGTTTTCGTAGTATTGCGCGGCAAGAAAGTAGTCGTTGCCAGTTTTGGGCTCAATCCAGATCGACGGCGCGATCATCGCATTGGAAGTCAAAGCTGTAATCAGGTTGGTAACGACGCTGCGCTGGTCCAGTCCGAGCCTGGCCGCTTTGACCCGATCAACGTTGATATTGAGCGTTGGGTAGTCTGATTCCTCCGGAATAAACGTGTTCGCCACTTGCGGCAATCGACTGATTGCGGCTTGAACGCCCTTCGCCGCAGGAAACAGCTCTGCATACGATTGTCCGCTAACCTGCACGTCGATCGGCGCTGCCAGGCCAAAATTCAAAACCGAGTCTATGATGCTCCCGGAGGTAAAAAATGTCTGCACCTCCGGCACCTCCTCCGGGAGTAGCTGCTTCAGCTCGCGCATATAGGTGAAAGTCGAAACTCTATGCTCGGGCTCAAGAGCAACCATCATAAAGCCCGAGTCACTCGCCGCATTGGAGGAGAAGATCGCCGAGAAGCCAGGCGCCAATCCGATGTTCGAGACGATCGTCGACAGCTCCTGATGCGGAATGACCTGTCGCACCAGGTCCTCCATTCGCGCGGTGATGGCTTCGGTCAATTCGATTCGAGTTCCCGGCGGCACGCGATAATCAATGATGAATTGACCCGAGTCAGTGGTCGGGAATAGCTCGCTTCCCAACAAGGGATAAACCAGCAAGCTCGCGACGAACAGCACTGCAATACTGCCGATGACTATCCTTTTATGCTCGAGTGCTCGGTTGAGGATTCTTTCGTAGCGGCCGGCGAATCTCTCATATACTCTGCTGAAGCTCCCCAACGGCCCTTTCCCGCCGTGTTCTCCCTCGCGCGCGGTCTCGGCGGTGAGAAAGCGTGCACAATAAATCGGGATGACGGTCATGGCGACCAAGTAAGACGCCATCATCGCCAGCACCACCGTGAGCGCGAGCGCACTGAAAAGATACTTCGCTACTCCGAATAAAAACATTACCGGGAAAAAAACGATAATCGTGGTAATTGTTGACGCGAGCACCGGCAACGCTACTTCCTGAGCGCCGGTCTCCGCCGCCGTTCGCGGCTCCTCGCCCGCGGCCAGATGACGATTGATGTTTTCCAGGACGACGGTCGAGTCGTCGACCAGGCGGCCAATTGCGAGCGCGAAGCCGCCCAGCGTCATAATGTTAATCGTGCCGCCCGACATCATCAGGCCGAAGGTTCCCGCCAGGATCGACAACGGAATCGACAGGAAAATCGCGAAAGTTGAACGGAAGCTGCCCAGGAACAACAGGATCATCAACGACGCCAGCACCGAACCCGAGACCGCCTCATGTTCGAGCGCATCGATCGCGTTGCGCACGTAAGTAGCCTGGCTGAAGATCGACTCGAGCTTGATTCCTTTCGGCACACCCATGATGTTGGGCAGCAAACTCCTGACCCCGTCCACGATGGCTATTGTGTTGGAACCGCTCTGCTTAAGTACCGGGACGTAAACCGAGCGTTGACCATTAATCCGCACGATGTTCTGCTGAATCTGGGCGGCGTCTTGTGCCTGACCGAGGTCGCTGACGAATACCGGCCGCGCTCCCGGACCGCCGACCTTGATCGGCACCTGGTTGATGTTGGCCGGATCTTCAATCATGCTGTTGGTGTAAACGAAGTAGTCAGTCGAGCCGATTTTGGCGTCGCCCGCGGGGATGATCAGGTTCGCCCGATTCAGCGCATGCACCACGTCCATTAGCGTCAGGCCACGGGCCTGCAACGCCGACTGGTTCACGTAGACCATGATCTGACGGTATTTCCCGCCGAACGGCGGCGGTACCGAAGTTCCAGGTACAGTAGCCAGCCAATTACGCACATTGTACTGCGCCTGATCATGCAGTTGGGTCTGCGTGTAGCCTTTGCCTGACACGGTCACCAGCGTGACCGGCAGCGAAGAAGCGCCCGACTTGAGCACCAACGGCGGCAAAGTGCCGGGCGGCAAATGGCGCAGGTCGGCCATCGCCAGGTCGCCCAGTTGCGCAGCCGCCGCATCTAGATTAACGCCGGGATGGAAAAACACCTTGATCACGCTAACTCCCGGCAGTGAGCGCGATTCCATATGCTCGATTCCACTGCCCAGGGTAAAGAATCGCTCGAAGCGCGTCGTTATATCCGCCTCGATATCGAGCGGCGGCATACCTGGATAAAAGGTCGCTACCACCACCACCGGGATGTGCAGCCGAGGGAAAACATCGACCGGCATCTTCATGAAGGCGGTTGTGCCTAAGAGTGCAATTATTAACGCACCGACAATAATCGCGTGTGGGTTGCGCAGCGAAAACCTGGCCATGATGCAGTCAAACCCTCCGGCGCTTATGCGCCAATTATCAAGAACCCATGCAAAGGGCACTAAGCATGGCTGCGCCAGATGGCTCAGCTCGTCGCACGAGATACACGTTCGCACCCAGCTAGACGAAAAGCACAGTCGGTTGAATTGGATTGCGGCAGCACCTGGAGTGCTTCGCAAACGGGCTGCCGCGACTTCGATTAGATTTTTACACGCTCCCCTTACCATCCCCCGCAACCCAAGACCCGGGTTGTCGCCGCGCACGACCCAAAGACTCGGTAAATTTTTGGGCTGGAAACGGCTCGTTCCTTCGCTCGCGAAGCTGTCGCCTCACAAACGAGGCCGGGGTCGAGCCAAATGGCTCGGCCCGCTTCGGTTAAGCTCAGCCAGTCAGATGAAACATTTTAATTTTTATGGAGCAGCGGTCTTGACCGTCAGCGTGGGAGGGCCCGAGCTTAAGGCGGGTCAAAAAGAGCTTGACCGGAATGGTCCGCACCGTCGAACTTTGTATTGCTGGTTGACTATCATCGCGGTCGTCGACCAGGGGAGCGAATTTACAGGGGCTCTTATAAGCTGCCTTTGCGATCGTGGTCTCGACCGTTCGCGCCAGCAAAGTATGGCTCACTATCGAGCGGCGGACCTCATTCGCTCGGAAGTGTGACGACAATGAATGAGCGTGCTCCAGAGGAAAGGCGAGCAGTGTTAGTATCCCGACGAGCCATAACGATGAGCGAGCAGCAAGAGCGGCCTCGCTTCTGAAATCATGGCGACTCATGTCGAGGATTCGACCATATATCTCGACTATAGCCTCGGCCCGATCAACGCTCAAGGGATGTTCGGTGATTTAGCTCGGCCTTTGCACCTATAAGAAGCCAAGGGGAGTCGCTGCTGGACTTATTGGCATGCTTCATCGAGGGCTCATCGTGCAAAATGGATCCGGCGCGAGGCTTCATAATTTCAACTGCTCGCGAACCGCATGCATAATTCTCAAGAGCGTGGGGCTTGCATTTTGGACGCATTGTCGCTAAACGCATGTTCAGTGGCAAGCTGTTGGTATCGCGGTGAACTTGAACTGCCAAGACATGCCGTGATCGGTACCGTCTTGAGCCTGGTGATGTTGTTGTCGCTTCCAACCGTTCGCATTCATCAGCTCGATGTTCATTTGCGAACTGTTCACTACGCCCGCTGGGTCGAACGGAACGCCTCCGCCGCTCACGCGGCCCTCGATTCAGCGGACGGGACTGTGACACAAAAGGCGGGGTCTGTGGCTCTGGTGCGGGTAGAGATCGAGGTCAAACCAGAGTCAGCGAAGGACGTAGCGATAGAGCCCCCGGTTCCGCTTAATCGCCTGCTGCTGCGCTTCAAACTAAGTCTCCGTTCCTCCAGCGATTCCGATCCTCTTCTTTTTTAGCCCTCCCATATAGCGGCTCTCCACGGAGCGGTCGCGGGTCTGGCTCGTGCCGTCTCACCGGCACTACACACGGCCCGTTCCGGTCTACGCGCCTGGGAAATCGGTTGTCTGGGAAAAAGAGCTTGATTAGACCAGCGAGCATTAGGTTGTTCCCGCATCGACAGGTTCTCACATCTGGCTGACTCCTCAGCTAGGGGAGTCGATTTGGGAGGAAGACATGAGATCGAGCGTCAGTGCGTTTTATGAGAGGTTCGGAAGAACCGGGAGAGTACTTCAACTAGCCACCGCCGCGGGCTTAACCATTCTGCTGTCGGTAACGACCAGCCGCGCGGGCAATGTCTCAGCGCAGCCGGCAAACGGGTTAAACATCACCAATTCCGTAGCCACCACATTGCCGCAAGCAGCAGCCGGAGCAACCGCGGGACCGGAGCCAGCACCGCCTCCGCCCGGCGGGGAATCCAGTTGGCTCAGCGGCCTGCACATTTCAGGCTACGGTAGCCAGACCTTCGGCATGTGGCAGAATCCGACGAATCTAAAGGAATACACCAGGAGCCGAAACAACCTGGCTGTTGCGCGGTCGCTCTTGCAGGTCGACGAAAACTATCGGCTCAACGAGAACAATACATTTTTCATGCGCGAATGGTTCGTGTACGAGCCGCCGTATTCGTACGATAGCGCGAACAATGCACAGTATTCCTCTGCCAGCGCAAACCATGCCAGTTTCGGCCACTTCATGAACGGCTTCTACAACAACTACCAGGTGCGCGACGCCTGGTGGGAAAACAAAACCGGCCCGCTGACGACCTTCATTGGGAACCAAATAGTGGTATGGGGCCAATCACTGGCCTTCCGTGTCGGCGACGTTGTCAATCCAGTCGACACCTGCTGGGCGTTCGGCTTCGCCAATCTCGAACAGTCGCGCAACGCGCAATGGATGATACATCCGATTCTGAACCTGCCTGAGTGGGGCCCGCTGACCTCGAACTTTCTGGAGGCGGTGGTACAGCCGGGGTTTGCTCCGGTATGGTGGCCCGAGCAAAACACTCCATATGGAATCTACCGTAATGAGTCGAGCAAGGCAGGCCGGGCTATTCCATGTCAGCCGGCAGCGAGTCACGGGCCGAGCGGGCGGTTTGACGTGCAATACGACAATTTTTTCCGGGCCGGCATCGGCCCCGGTGTTACTGCCCCGTTCAATAACGTGCTGACTCCAGCCGCCGGTGGTCCGGCGTCGGGATTATTCACCGGACCATTCACGGATTACAACGGCAACGGCATTGTGTCACAGCCGGCGAACAAGGAACTCTGGTATTGTTCTAATCTGGCGCCTCTGCTTCTCGGCTTTAATCCGAAGAAGGCGAATTTTGCCGACCCGGTGCCCCCGGCGTTGCGCCACCCCTGCAATATCTTGAATAAGGGCAACAATCCTTATTCTCCGATTGGTGATGGGTCTCTGTTCGACTTCGGCAACTTCCGTATCCCGGGCTTTCAGCCAGAGAACTGGAACGAAGGGGCGCGCTTTCACACCCTATATGGGGCGACGGAGTGGACGGCGTTCTATTATAACGACAATGCGAACGGCTTGGGCACCGGCACCGAGGGTACCGCCAAGTGGACACCCTACACGAACCTGTGGACATATCAGTTCTACGACGTCCAGCAAGCGGGCGTGACGATGGACCGGCCACTGCCGATGCCTGCGTCGCTTGCCGAGTATTTCCCGGCAGTGTTCCGCGGTGAAATGCGCTACGCAAACCATCAGTCGTTTGCAGACCAGGGCATCTTCAATACGACCGCGCAAGGGTGGTCTGACGTGGTCACGTACATGCTGGCGCTCGATCTCGATCAGGCCTATGCGCCATGGTTGACCAGCACCGGCAATCTTTCCGCCAATTTCGAGATGTTGCAGACGATCGTGATGGACAACCGGAAAACGTTCGCCGAAGGAAACGATCTCGGGGCCCATCAGCTCAAAAATGATGTCGACCTGCTGTTAAATGTAGGCACTTCCTGGTGGTGGTCGGATTTCGCCCCGAACTGGACGATGATTTTCGATCCCAAGGGAAACACATTTGCACTATTTCCGTCGATTACGTTGAATCCGCCGTGGACCAAGAAATACTTCATGAAGCTGCAGGCAATCGAAGTCATGGGTGGTGACAAGTTGTGGGGGCTCGGCCTGTTCAAGGGCCAGAGCTATCTGATTGCCCAGTTCCAATACAACTTCAACGTGCTGTAGACGGCGGTGACATCGAGCATGAGGCGATGGCAGCTCGCCTCATGCAACGCCTCGCTGGAGGGAGAGAAAAGAAAACGTCCGCAATTTCCGGAGCGAGTCGAAACAAGCATTCGCTCACTAGACGAGAGAGTGTTGGTCTTGCCCAGGCTGTGGGTGCCAAAACCGTGCCGCACCGCCGCAGGATCCCCATAATCCTGCGAAGCGCCCGCGTCACCCCGGACTGCGAGCGCTTTTACGGGGCTACCTCCTTCGCCAGCGGCCGGTGGAGGAAAGCTGGTTTCCCCGCCAGCCCCCGCAGCCTAGGGCATCTTTAGCAACTTGTCCAGCCGGATGCTTCAACATGCGAAGAATCAAATTTCTCCGCGGAAGAAGGCATCCGCGCTGTTGAGTGAAGCATTCACTTCAGAAAGCTAGCAGTCGCGTGGTTCGCATCTTGACCGAGCTTGAATTCTCGGGAAAAGGAGTAGAACGTGACAACCAGACCGATCGTTGTCGCCGCGTGTGGTTTGAGGACTACCTGCAGACGGGTAGTGCAGAAGGGAGTTGGAAGGGCTCGGGTTTTCGTCTCGGCGACAGGTTGGGGAATACTCCGTATCTTTTCGCGATTCAGTTCAGATCCTCAACTAATCAGCCTGTAGTCCCTCAGTCGCCCATGTAGAAACGCGCCAAATCGGGGTCACGGATTACAAACAGACTCGCAACGCTCCGACGATGACTCGAGCTGGAACGGAAGAAGACGGTGATTACCTGCCGCTTATCGATCACCACCACCTCGGGCCGGTCTACTACATAGTTTGGGTCGTCCAGCCGAGAATCCTGAGGTACTGCGGAGCCCGCGTACCGGCTTGGACCGTGTTCGGTGATGGTGCGGACGTTGACGCCATCCGCTTCGGCCTGGTCCAGGGCGCGCCGAACCTGGCGCGGTCCGATGCGATAGCCCTTCACCAGGATGCTCTCGCGGGCGAGAGCGATAGCGTCGTTCAGGACGGGAGCGCATCCGCCGTCGCAGCTGAACCAAGGATGTTCATCGAATTTCTCGCTATGCGGAGCCGGCGGACACGCATCACATTGCTGGCTCGCAGCAGCTACGATCAGAAGCACCGCGAAGCTCGAACATGCGACGAGTTGTCGCATCGCGCTGTTCCTTAGGTAAACCGCGATGGTTCTCCTGAATAATGAGACGAGCGAGCGCGTCGATCAATTCAAACCCGACGATCTGATCGCGGGCAAGAACCTAACTTAATATGACATCCAGTCGAAGCGGAATATGTCGAAGCGGAATATGTCGAAGCGGAATATGAGGACATTGCGCTAACGGCAAGTCGAGACATTCGGGGTGCAACTAAAATCTTTGACTGCGGACTTACAATCTTGCATTTCAGACTGTGAGGAGCTACAAGTCTCTAGCATATAGAACGTATGACTCGGTGCGGAACACTCCTTCAGCTTTCTGTCGCGATTCTTGCAGTGGCAACTGTGCTCGTGTTCCCGCCGAGGTTGCGGGTTCCTCACCTGACACCCAAGTGTCGGCCGATTCAGCAAAACAGGTTGAACGGTCCGCGCCGCTTCGTAGATGACACTAAAGCCGGCGAGGAAGTGACTTCCTGCAATACGCGCGTGATGTTGCGTTTCGAGCCCGTCGCGCTGGTGTTAGCGGGTCGATGTGTCCGCCGCTTCAGCAGTTCAACAATCATTGCTCCTTCGCAACCACGACTCATTTGTCCTCTCAGGCGCCGTCCTGCCGGCGCCGACGGCGAAGATTCGCTCGTCTGAACAACCTTTCAGTTCCTGACCCGCCTGGTCTGACACGAAGCGTCCGCGCGCGTGCAGGCCGATTTCGAGGCCGTGCATCACAGATGCGCGCACTCATGAAGGGTTTGTTCAGTGCCGAGTTTTTCGCTGCGTAATCCTTACACGATAATCGTCGGAGCGCTGGTGATCGTGATCTTGGGCGTGACCGCGTTCATGCGAATGCCGGTCGACGTATTTCCCAATATTAAGATTCCGGCGGTG
>Ga0073928_10003543_pt1 | contig 24500 bp, 16 predicted proteins | sample PaiPotPPA55metaG_FD_76969 | JGI IMG/M metagenome (GOLD analysis project Ga0073928, IMG submission 76969) | Iron sulfur acid spring bacterial and archeal communities from Banff, Canada, to study Microbial Dark Matter (Phase II) - Paint Pots PPA... ...
ATGAGCGGGGTGCGCGCTTCGTCGATTAAGATGGAGTCGACTTCGTCGACGATGGCGAAGTGATGGCCGCGCTGGACGCAATGCGCGAGGTCGTACTTCATATTGTCGCGGAGATAGTCGAAGCCGAACTCGTTGTTGGTGCCGTAGGTTATGTCGGCTCCGTAGGCTGCGCGGCGCTGCTCGTCGTCGAGGTCGTGCACGATCACGCCGACGGAGAGGCCGAGCGCGCGATAGAGCGGGCTCATCCACTCCGCGTCGCGGCGCGCGAGGTAATCGTTGACCGTGACGATGTGCACGCCGCGGCCGGCGAGCGCGTTGAGGGCGGCGGGCAGAGTGGCGACTAGCGTTTTGCCTTCACCAGTCTTCATTTCCGCGATTTTGCCGTCATGCAACACCATGCCGCCGATGAGCTGCACATCGAAATGGCGCATCTTTAGGAAGCGGCGGCCAGCTTCGCGGACCATGGCAAACGCCGGGACAATGGCAGACTCGAGGGCCTTGCGCATGGATTCACGGAACGTGGGCTCCGTAGGGTCCAGATCCTTGAGCTGGGCCTGAATGGGCTCTTTCAAAGCTTGGAAGCGTGCCTTTAGCTCGTCGTCGCTGAGAGATTTAACCCCGGCTTCCTGCTCGTTAATGGACACGACGAGCGGCTGCAGCTTTTTGACGTCGCGCTCGTGCTTGGTGCCGATAAATCGAGCAACGACCCTGTCGATAATCTGTGCTGGATCCATGAATGGCTTCGTTTTCTGCCGTGTTCGACCGCGCGGGCACCCACTCAAGCGGAGCAAGACACCAGCGTAAACACTTTATTCTATCTGTTTAGATGCGTGAGCGCCAAACTGGAAGCAGGAAGCCTCAGAATCGGCCCGACTGAAGCTCGGTCGGTTCCGAGGTCTCCGAAGGAAGCGAGCCCTTTCTTCGCGACCGGATAGCTGACGACAGTAACAGAACGAGACCGATCGGCGTACTTAAGATGAAGACAAAAAGAGCCAAAGCACCAAACGTATCGGTGCAAGGTCCCACGACAACAATATTGGACAGAATTAGGAAAAAGCCGAGGATGCCCATACTCAGAAGGGCCTGTCCGGCACGGAGCATATAAATACCTTTGTCCCCAGCGAGGCGGAGAAATTATCGCGCAACCACAGCATCGGAAGCAACGATCCGCTTGGGCGTTTCTTCTGCACTACCGGGCGCGAGATTGTCCGCTAGCAAACGGCGGAGCTTGCCACGTTCCTCCAGGTTCATGTCCACGATCTCGAAAGACATGCCCTGGCCGCGATAATCGCGAAGCAAAGCGGTGGCTTGGAGATTGCGTAAGCCGATATTCATTTTCAATTGCACTGGCGTGCCCGGAGGTAGGTGACGATCAATAATGGCGACTCCGCCGGCCAGGCTGACGGTGCGAATATCCATGCGGCAGTTCTGACTCAGATTAACGCTGAAGGCAACCAACGGTTTTTGCAGCCGGACGCGTGTATGCCGGCGCTGGCGCACAAACTTGCAGTTGACGGCCATTTCCAGCGGAGCGAGCGTGAGGTCCGCTTTGGTCAGGCCGCTCTTCGGCAAAAATTCACGCGCCCACGCTGGGTCGAGCTTCTCAAGCGACTGCAAAGCAGCGATGCGCAGCTCCTGCGGATGGACCCAACCAAAAACTTTTTTGGACTCGACGATGCGTTTCAGCGCGGTAATGGATTCGGGCGCATGGATGCGGCCCAGCGCTTCGGCGGCCCTCACGCGCAAGAAAGGTCCCGCTCCGGCGGGTACGTCACCGTCGACGATGTTCGCGAGGCGGCCAAGGGCTTCGCGGTCCGCGGCGATACCTATTTCGTCGATGACTAGCGGCATTACCAGCGGGTCCACGTGATCGAGCAGGTTCAGTAGAATACGGCATCGCCCTGGCGCGCCGCTGGCAGAAAGCTGGCGCACAACGCGATCCTGCGAAATGCGCGGAAAATTCCTGATGCGGCCGGGAAGAAAAACTTCGACCGCTTGCGGATCTAGTTTGCTGAGGAGGCCAACCATTTCAGCGGCTTCCGGCACGGGACCGCCGCGCACAACGCTGCGCAGGTACTGCAGGCTTTCCTCACCCAAATCGCTTGCCAAATTAGCGATGTGCTCGGCATCTTCGCGCAAGCTACAGCGATTAAAGCGGCTAGCAAGCTGCTCCATGGTGCTTTGCGGCAGCAGCTTCAGTACATTGGTGAGTCCCGCGGAAGTTTGCCGTGCACGCAACGCCTCTTCCACAAATTCGGGGATGCGCTCTTCAATGCCCATTTTGCCGCGCAATGTTTGGGCAATACCCGGACGCTGCGCCTCGACACCGGCGATCAAACCCAATGCCTGTTCCATGGCCGGGAAGCAACGGTTCGTAGCCGCTTGCTGGCTCAACCGCACGAACGCAGCACTGACGAGGGCTTGCAACTCGGCATCCTGCTCAATGCTCAATCGCAAACCGAGATGCCGCATCGCATCACCGAGCAGCTTCGGATCGGTTTTTGCATAAAGCTCGGCAAGCTGCGAAATTCCTGTGGCGGATTTTTTGCGTGCGTCGCTATCTTCGCTTTCGGCGCATGCGGCGTAGTTCTGCAGGATGCTGACGGCCGCGCCGATATCTCCGTTTTTTACCAATTCGTTGACGTAGGACTGAACGTTCTTCGGAGGAATGCACCAGGCCTCCTCGGACAGAAGAACAGCACGCTTGCCACTTTCGGGAACCGCAGCCCAGAATTGACGATCCAAAATTTCGCGGTGCGACTCCGTCAGCAGCCCCGCGTCACTCATTTTGTCTTCGTGCGCGCCCACTATTTTGCGGAGATTATCGACTTCCTGGTTCATGCGGTCGAGCATTTGCCGCACGGCGTTGACTTTCACTTCGCCGCGTTCAAAGCGCTCTAGCGCGAAGCGTATGGCAAGATGCTCGGCGAGCTGAATCAGGACGGATTGATCGGGTTTGTGATCGGGCGCTTTTGCGGCGAGTTCCGCAAGGGCTTGCTTCAGAATATCTTGGGAGCGAACCGGCAATTGCGCCAGTTCTTGAGGGACAGCCGAATTACCGGGAACTCCCGCGCCTGCAACGCCGCTTGCGCCGACTTGGCCGAAACTTGTCAGCGCCGTCAGAATGCGGTACATCTCCGCTTCGCTGGGATCGAGGGAACCGGAGGCCGATCCGGCCGAGGAGTCCGTCTGCGAGGCGACGCCTTGGGAGGTGCGGCCAGATGCGCCATTTCCCGCGCCGGCGCTGCCTTTCTCTGCGGCACCGGATGGACCGCCATTGACAGGCCCGCCGGCGGAACCGATCGCGGAGCCAGGGGCCTCAGCGCCTTTCGAGCCTTGCGCCGCGGCAATCATTTCCAAAAGTTTTTGAGGGTCGTTCATCCAGCTATTGAACTGGTCAGAGTCACCACCGAGCGTCACGGCCGCCAACTGCGCGGCCATGCCCGCCTCTTTCATGCGCGAGTCCGTGGCCACAAAGCAAATTTCGTTGATGCGAATTCCACGCGCGCCGGCAAGGGCTTCTTTCAATTGCAAGGCCAACTCCGCCGGCTTCAATTTGCCGGTCGGAAACGCGCGAACAAATCGATTCAGTTCCTCTTGTGAGATGGACGAGAAAAACTGCACGCTGCCAACACCGGCGGCGGAAAGCAGTTCTGCAAATTGTTTTTCCGCGGGAGCGCCTTCAAGCGGCACGCCATCCAGCAACAACTGCGAACCGGTGGCCCCGAGGAGCAGGCCTGCGTTTGTGGTGTCTGGAATGGCCGAGCGTAGTTCTGCCCAGGCGCTATCAAACTGCTCTACCGTGCGGACATGGTCAAAACCGTACAAACGGGCAAACTTCAGGAGAATGTTCAGGCTTCTGACGAAAGCCCGTGCTGCCGTCGTCTTGGGGTCGGCTACTTTCAACTTCGTGTCGTGCGTCCCAATGGGACTACCTCACTAGTACCGTAGCTTCATAGCAGGTGGGCGGCAATGGTACAGAGGTTCCATGTGCTCCGCCGGGCACACGCCGAAGGAACGGAGCACGAACCTGTCCGAAGGTACGGTGTCGTTCCTTAGAAGGGCAGTACACAAAGTCGCACTGGATCAGGGCGGCTACAGAAAATTTTATGCATGGTCACAAGGTGGGCGCACGTTTCAGGGCTGCGGAGCAGCGCTGGCAAAAGCAAGCACGCCAAGCCGGGCAGGCCGCTTAGTTTTTGGAGAAGGCCATTCGGCCGCGCCGGCGTGTGCGGTTCGTGGCTTGTGCCGCGAGCGGCAGGCCGCCAAGTTCCATTAATAATTTCCTCAGACGACCGCGGTCTTCCAGGTCCATATCTACGAACTCGAAAGCCATGGCTTGCGGCCGGGCGCCGCGCACTATCGCCTGGGCCTTGATGTGGCGCACGCCGGCAGCGATTTTCAAGGTGAGCAACGAACCTGGCGCAAGATGACGCTCGCCGGTGCCCACGCCGCCGCCGAGATTCAACTCCGGGATCGACAACCGGAAATTTTCGCGCATGTTTAGAGTAGTCGCCACCAGGTTGCGGCCCAGCTTGAGACGCGCATAACGGCGCTGGCGAATTACTGAAACATTTGGGTCCGGGTCGGTGGGTTCCAGCACCAAATCCTTGCGATCAAAGCCGCAGGGCGCGAGCTTGTCCAGACCGGTGTTCGCGTCGATGCGCATGAGCGCCTGCGCGGATGTGACGCGCAATTCCTCCGGATACTGCCAGCGCCAGAGCTGGCGCGCGTCCATGATGCGTATCAGCAGCGGCGTGGCGGCCGTGCCGCGCAGCCGGCCCAACGCTTCAATGGCCTTTACCCGCGTGAAGCCCGGCGTCATTTCATTTTCCGCGAGCTCCAGGATCTTTGGAATGCATTCCGGCCGGCCGCTCATTCCCATTTCGTCGATGGCCAGCGGACGGATCAACACATCCAGCGATTCGTAAAGCGCGACGAGCAGCTCCGCGCGGCGCTCGGGCGGCGCGGACGATAGCTGGCGTACGGTGCGATCGTGCGCCGTACGCGGCCATTGTGAGAGACGAACGGGAAGAATCTTGCTGGCCGCCTCAGGCGAAAGGAGCGTCAGCAGCCCGACGGTTTCCGCCGCTTCGGATGCGGGTGCGGTCTGCAGCGTCTCCACCAAACGCTGCGTGGCATCGTCGCCGAGGCCGCGCACAATCTCGCTTAGCAGCTCGCAATCGTCGCGAAACCCGCAATGGCCGAATCGGCTGGTGACGTAATGCAGCGTCGCCTTGGGCATTAGCGCCAAAATGTCGATCATGCCGTCCGCAATTTGGCCACTGCGCAAGGCTTCTTCGACGAATTCCGGCATGCGCTCCTCAGCGCCGATACGCGGCCGCAGGCTCTGCGTGGAGCCGGGACGCTGTGCTTCCACATTGTCCAGCGATGCGAGCGCTTGCTGCATCGCCGGGTAGCACCTCTTGCCGGCGGCTTCCTGGCTTAGGCGCACGAACGCTGCGCTCACCAGTGTCTGCAGCTCAGGCTCGCGCTCCACGGCTAACTGATTTCCCAATCGGCGGATGGCGTCCATGAGCGCGCTGCCATCGCCGCTCCCGTAGAGCTCCGCCAAATCCGAAAGACCAATCGCCGTAGTGCGGCGTGCCTCCGGATTGTCCAGGGAGATACAAGCCGCATACTTCATCAAAATTTCATTTACCGTTTTCAGCTCGCCGCGCCGCAGCATATCCTCCAGGTAGGCGCGAACGTTCCGAGGCGGCACGCACCAGGACTCATCGGACGTCAGCACTTCCTTCTTGTTTTCGTCGGGCACTTGCGCCCAGAACTCCTGGTCCAGCAGCTCCGTGTAGGACTGCACCTGCAATCCCGCGTTGGCCATCATGTCTTCTTGCGAAGCCAAAATTTTGCGCAGCCCTTCAATTTCCGAGTTCATGCGATCGAGCATTTGTTTGACCGCGTTCACGCGCAACTCGCCGCGTTCATAGCTGTCCAGCGCAAAGCGAATGGCCACGTGCTCGGCCAGCTTGAGCAGCATGGGCTTGTCCGGTTTCTCGTTAGGAGCTTGTGCGGCAAGTCCGGCGAGCGCTTGCTGCAGGGTGTATTGCGCGCGAACGGGCAGCGCGCTTAGTCTCGATTGAAACGTGGGCACTTCCATGCGCGCTTCGGGGTCCTTGCGCGACTTGCCCAATTGCGCGAAAAGTCCGAGCATCGCTCGTACATCTTCTTCTGCTACGGCATATCCCGCTTCCCCAGTGCCCGCTGCTACTGACCCGCCGCGCGGTAGCATTGCCGAAGCGGTCAGCCATTTGCCCGGAGTGCCACTGGACCCAGCAGCACCTCCTGGAGCGCCACCCCCGCCGCCACTTCCGACGCCGCCTGGTCCGGCGCCGCTTCCACCTCCGAAGCCGCCAGTGCCTCCGCTACCTCCTCCGGGTCCGCCCGCACCACCTGCGCCACCGCCAAAACCTCCACCGCCAGCGCCGGTGCCTCCGCCACCACCGGTACCGCCGCCTTGCCTTGGCGTGCCCCACAAATTTCCCGCATCAACCCCGCCGCCGCCTCCGGAGCCGCCAGCGCCGCCGCTCCCTCCGCCTGGGCCGCCCGAACCGGTCCCTCCACCGCCACCTGGTACGCCGCCGCCCAGGCCGAATCCTGGTCCCGAACCTCCGCCTCCCCCGCCACTCGCAACGCGGCTGCTTTCCGCGGCGAGAATCATCTGCAGCATTTTGTTGGGATCTTCAAAGAAGTCGCGGAACTTGTCGCCGTGCGCGCCCAGAGCCTTCGCCGTGAGCTGCGCGGCAACCTTGATTCCAGCGACGGAAGAATCTTCCGCGACATAGCGAATCTCATTCACCTTGATGCTGGTTTCGCCGGCAAGCGCAGATTTCAACTGCTCCGCCAATGCAGTAGGCTTGGAATTTCCGCTGGGGAAAGCACGCACAAAACGCGCCAATTGCGGCTGCGTCAAAGTCGGTGAGAAGTGAATGCTGGCGATTCCGGAAGAGATCAGTAGTTGCGCGAAGCTGCGCTCGCCGGCCGCCGATCCTAGAGGGACGCCATCGAGCAAAATCTGAGTGCCGGAGGCGCCGAGCAGCACGCCGCTGCCTCCGCTCTCATCCAGCGCGCTGCGCAGTTCCTTCCACGTCGTTTCAAATTGCGCGGCGGTGCGCACGTGCCCGAACTCATACAGGCGCGCGAATTTCAGCAGAATGTTCAGGCTTCGTACGAAGGCCCGTGCTGAAGCTCGTGTATCGGTAGCCATAGGTTACGCAAACGCGGAGCCACTTCCCGGGTTCTTTGAGTGTTCTTACTACAGTATGGCGACCCTGCGGAAGAGACAAGCCTCGTATGGCCTTATTGTACCCACTTCAATAACATTTTCCGCAGAATCTGAGCCTGACGCCTTGCTTCCCAGAAACCTCCACTATGAACCCGCATGACGGCCGGAGGTTGCTCCTTATCGTTCGCTGGCTCTACAATGACCTGCCAAGAAGTGCTGGTGCGGTGCCGCGCTTCCTGCGTAGAGTGCGTTGCTGCGCGGAGTTAATCAGACGGATATCCCCGAATGCCGGAACGGCCGCCCTCACAACGCTTCAAGACGGACATGCCCCAGATTCCTGGCGTCTCCGCGCAGACGCCGCCTCGTACGCAGCCCGGCTTCAAGCCGGTGCGCCTCATCGGTTTTCTCGCCGCACTGGTATTTTGCCTGCTTTGCGTGCGCTGGGTAATGCTCCCGAAAGTACCCGAGGCTTCGCCCGCCAGGCCGACTCCGCAGATCGACATTCCGCCGCCCGCTGCTGACCCGAACGCGGCTTTGCCTCACGCCACCGAATTGCAACCGGGGATTGCCAGCGTTGACGAGATGGGCCAGCCGTGGGCGTCCAAGGACTTTTTTTACAAGAATCGCCTGAGCGGAGAAAACTTGCCGGCTGTGCTGGTTCGCTTGCCTGTTGGATCCGCCAGCCAGCCTGCGAGTTATTGGGCGTTTACGCTGAAAGCGCCATTCGGAAATTGCACGCTGGAGTACATCGCCGATGTCGAGAAGCTCCGAACGGATTATGGGTTTCGCGCCGCCAAACATCCCATGGTTGGCAATCCTTGCAGCCGGGCGGTATTTGACCCACTTAAAATGATGAATATTCCGGGAGGCGTGTGGGTGCGCGGCGCTATCGCGCAGGGTTCTGACCTTCGACCGCCGCTGGGGATTGAAATTGAGATTCACGGTAAACAGATTATGGCTGCGCGAATGGAGTAGGTTGGCCCTCGAGTGGGACCGCTGATCAGATCCCTCAGCCCAGCAAAGTCCAAGCTATAGATTCGGCGCAGGGCTGCCGAATCGCGATTTGTGTTCGTCTTGCATCCGCAAATTTAGAGAGTTCAATTAATCGAGGGAAGAGGTCCGGCGTACCGCTTCACTTCTTTCCCCATCTGGCCCGTAATCATCAAAAAGACCATGCGTTGATCGGCCCACCAGGAGTACAGCGGATGCTCGAAGGTGGCGGGCATGTTGTGTTCGACAAAAAGATGCGCGAGCCACGCTAAGCCGTAAGCAACCGCCACCGCCGCCAATATCCACCACCACCGCCGCTCCGCAATGGCGGCGCCGACCAGCATCCATCCACTGAGGGTCCCGACCAGGTGCGCCAGCCTAGTGCCCGACCGGCTGTGCGCCCGCACATACGCCGGCCAAAACTCGGAAAACCTCATCGAACCCCTCGCACTGTCGCGCGAGAAACTATCACAAATTTATGTGAGGCGCCTAAATTTTGATGTAAAAAACCATCCCCCGATGCGCTCTCATTCTAGCGACTGCCTCAGTTATCGAGTTAAGACCCAAATACAAAAAGGGGTAGCCTGAATCGGCTACCCCTGAAATCGCCAGTCTTATCTGCGTCCGTTTAGAAGATAACCTTCGCGCCAAGGATCAGGCGGCGGCGGCCCAGACCGGTATTTACGGTATTGGTGTAGTCGCCTCCGCTTGGATTCGAGAAATTGTTCGCGAAGGTTCCGCCGTTCGCCAAGTTCAGATCGTCAATGAATGGGTCAGGCACGCCGAGGAAACGGTGGTTAAGCAGGTTGTAAACCTGTGCTTCCAGCCGCATCGACAGCCTCTCGTTGACCTTAAACGACTTTAGTAGGTTGGCGTTGACCGTATTTACGGAGTCTCCCCGATACCCAGGGTTGCGCCCGACATTGCCGTACGGCGTCTTAAAGAAAGCCGCCGACGTATCGTCGTTGTAAATCCAGCGAACGGCATTCATGGTGGTCGGGTTGCCGGTGTAGTAGTCCACTAGCCCGCAGTTTGGCAGAGCCGGATTGGTGCAGGCACCGACCGAGTCAACGGCCGCAGCAGGATTTCCTGAGAAGGGACGGCACGTGGACGCCGAACTAAAGAAGGATGTGTCATAGCTCGTCTGGCACGAAGAACTAAACCCGGCCAACTCGGTCGGGGTCCAGAGCTGACCGCTGGAGTAATGCCATGCGGCATTGATCTCATAGCCGCCCAGCAGGTGTCCCACAAAACCTTTCTGGCTCTTGTAGAAAGGCAACTGGTAGATGAGGTAGATTGAAGCAAGATTTGGGAAGTCGAGTCCGCTCCGTGCCTTTTCGCCCTGCGAAATGTCGTAGGGGTTTTGGGCACCTGCCACGGTTGAGCCGCCGCTGAAGGTAGAAAATATTTCGCTCGAATTGTCGAGCGTTTTGCTGAATGTATAGGTTAAGCCGCCGCTCAGTCCGTGCCAATCTCGTATCCGCAATTCACTCTGCAGGCCGTTGTACCTGGACCATGCAGTGTTATCGCGATTCCGAACGTTGGTGAAGCTGCAGTTAGCGCGACCAGTCGCAAATCCAGGCGTCCCCGCGGTAGCGCAGGGCGTTATGCCAGCAGGGATGAAAGAGCTGAATCCGTTGGCGACCAACCCTGCGAGCGCGGGATTTTCGTTCACCGTCTGGAAATTTCCGATCACGTGATTGCCCACGTAACGGACTTCCGCGACCATCCGGCTGGTTATCTCATGCTGAACTCCAAGCGACCAGTTTTCGGTATATGGTTCGTGGAAGTTCGGAGACACGGTCGTGTAGTTGCGCAAGCCAGGATTGACTCCACGCGGAATATCACCCAAATGAGCAGCGCGTACATCGCTTCCCGTGAACCCGGAAGTTGGCAGGCATGGAGCGGTGCAAGCGGACGAAACGATTGTGCCTGCATTGACGTTCGGTGCCGCGGTCGCCACATTCAGGAACATGTTGTAAAATGCGGGGTCATACGTGATGCGGAACCCGCCACGGATGACCGTCTTGTCGCCAGTCATCCCCAAGAAATGAGGCTTCCAGGCAAATCCTACGTTGGGACCGAAATACTTATAGTGGTTGGGGACAGACGCTACCGTGGTGACGGAGGCTGGGAGCGTTGGATCCCAGAACGGAGTAGGACCCGACTGGTTGGCTACTGAAAGCTGGTGCAGCAAATTGATGGCTTGACTAGAAAACTCCCAGCGCACACCCAGATTAAGGGTTAGGCTATTCGTTACGCGCCAATCGTCTCCAAAATAGGCGGCCACGTCGTACTCTTTGAAATTGAACTTCGGCGTGCCGTCCGTGAGCGACAACGTAGGAGTATCCTTCAGGAAGCGCGAAAATCCGCAAGCTGCGCTGCCCTTCGACGTCAAGAGGGGAAACGCAGCTGCGCAGCTTCCTCCCGTGTTCGAGCCACTGAAACTATAGGTTCCGTTGGTGTTCGGCAGAAAAACGTTGGGCGAACGCTGCTTATAGAATTCGCCACCGATCTTGAAAGTGTGGTGTCCGCGAACCAGCGATGCATTGTCCTGCACCTGCGTATTGTTGATGATGCGGCCTTGAGGCAGGTTGCTCTGCATTCCGAAACTAACCAGGCTCGTGGGCAGCGTTATGCCCGTCGGACACGCCGCGATGCTAGCTTGCGTGCAGTTGGCAAAGGATCCGCCCTCAAATCCAAATCCAGCGCGCGAAAAACTGTACCGCAACTGATTTACGAAGTTACTGCTGAAGACGCGTGTCCAGTCCAGGGCGATCTGTTGGTCTCGCGCGGGAACATCGACCCACGCACCCGCGGCGAAACGGCCAGTGGCGCCTGTTTGGATATTCTGTTGGAAAACATACCGCGCGCTTAACCGGTCCTTGCTGGTGAGTTGCAGGTCAACTCTCCCGGTGAACTCGCGGTCGTTGAACAAGGACGGCACATTCCGCTGGATAGGGGCGAACTCGATCGGAGCCGCCGTGACGCCATTTGAAACAATAAGCGTCGTAGGCGTTCCGATGGCGTGGGGGCCACCGGCCGCTACGGAATACGGGCCGATAGCATTCAACGCAGCTACACCCGGGTTCCCGGGAAACGCGGCGGCTAATTGGGTCAGCCCAGTGGTCGTGGGGGTCAGCGCGGAACCCGAACTCGAAGGACTGCCGGCAGAACGAACCCTGTCAAAATAAGGAGAAAAGAAGAACCATGCCTTGTTGCGCTTGATCGGTCCTCCCAGGCTGCCGCCGAAACGGTTTTCAACGTAGCGCGGAATCGGTTGGGACGCAGTCTCCAAGTTGTCGTGAGAATCCCAATGAGAACCAGTAAAGTACTCGAAGGCGCTGCCGTGGAAATCGTTTGTACCGCTCTTGGTAATATAGTTCACCACGGAACCAGAAGCGCGCCCGTACTCCACGCTAAAATCGTTGGTTATTACGCTTACCTGATCCAGGACGTCTGGATTGCCAAGAAAGATAGAAGGGCCGGCGACCGAATTGTCGTTGTTCGATTGGCCATCAATCTGGAAGTTGTTCGAGCGGCCGCGTAGACCGTTTGCCGAGAAACCTACCCCGTTCGTGTTACTGAAGTTGTTGCTGCCCGTGTCGGCTACGCCCGGAATAAACAAGGTAAGCATGTCGTAACCGCCATTCAACGGCAGATCAGCGGTGGCCACGCTGTCGAAGTTCGTAGTGACCTGGGCGGTGCTAGTTTCGATCAGGGGCGTTGCACCTTCGACTTGGATCGTTTCCCCAAGGGATCCCAGTTCTAGCTTGACAGCGGCAAGCGCCGTTTCCTGCGCGACTGTGACCTGTACTTTGTCCAAAACAACTGTGCGGAAGCCCTTCGCTTCGACGGTTATCTTGTAAATTCCCGGCGGAACCGACCGTTGGGAAAAGACGCCAGCGTCATTCGTTTCCGCGACAATCGACTGATTCGTTGCGACGTTCACAGATGTTACCTTGGCGCCGGAAACTGCTGCTCCGGAGGGGTCCGTCACGGTACCCGAGATCGTGCCCGTAGCAATGCCCTGCGGCAGCGCAGAGGCGGCCAGCAAAAGGCAAGCCGCACTCGTGAGCATCGCTAAACAAATTCGCTTTGATCCCAAATGGGCAAAAGCCCGCTTCAAAGACAGAACATTCGCACGCAATTTCATTTCATCGGCCCCCGTACCGTCGAGTTAAAAAAAGAAGAACTTGAGCGACCACAACCCATCAGGCGCTACATTTGCACGACATCTTCCAATGTTAATGTGACCTATTTCTAGCCTAAACAGAATCTAACTGTAGTATTTGCTATGAATTGAGAATGTTTGTGATGTTCGTTTAGAGTTGGTTTATACAGAATTCCATAGAGCAGTGTGGCACGCCTACCATTAAACGAATCACGATTCTACCGTCGGGCGCACACGCGCTTACGTAGTTTCGTGTAGTTCACAAACCTCGACCCTCGCGTTTGGCCTTGATTGTTCCGCTCAACCTTGACAATCCCATGTCACCTGGATAAACCTCTTCGCGCTATGAACATCGGACCTCCCATCGAGCCTGTTAATGCTTCCCGCCGCAGGTTCTTCCATGTCGCGGGCGTTCTTTCGGCAAGCGCCTTCACGCCGAGAGTCCCCAGCGGCCGCCCCGACGACAGTTCCGCTCTTCCGGGCGCGTTTTCAGGGCTGAAGCCGCTTGGCGACCGCGTTCGCCCTATAACCCCGGACGAATTCAGCGGCCGCATCGAACGGGCGCAGAGCCTCATGGCCGAAGCGCCGCCCGCACCCAGCGGTTCGCCATCGCAGGCCACAAAGTACGACGCGCTCTTCTTTGCGCCTGGGACCTCGCTCTACTACTTCACCGGGATTCGGTGGGGCCTGAGCGAACGGCTCGTCGGACTTGTCATCCCTCGCACGGGCCATCCCGTACTGGTGGTGCCCGCGTTTGAAGAAGGACGCCTTCGCGAAAAACTCCACCTGCCCATCGAAGTCCGCATCTGGCAGGAAGATCAAAGCCCCACGGAAATCGCCGCCAAGGCGTTGGCAGATCAGAACATTCGCACCGGCCGCATCGGGGTCGAGGAGACCGCCGGCTTTACGTTTTTCGACCATTTTCGCCACGCCGCGCCGGGTTTTGAATACGCCTCCGCCGATCCCGTCACGATGGCCTGCCGCGCTCACAAATCCGCGCACGAACTTGAGCTGATGCGCCTTGCTTGCGACGCCACGTTCGATGTTTTCCGCGCCACGTTCGCGTCCCTCAAGGAAGGCATGTCGCAAGACGACATCGCGCACCTCATCGAAGCCGGCTTCGCAAAAATGAATCTGCACGGCGGCGCACTCGTACTTCTCGGCGCATCTGCGGCGCTGCCGCACGGCACGCTGCAGCCACAAAAGCTAGAGGAAGGCGACGTCGTCTTGATCGATGGAGGATGCGGAGTGGAAGGCTATGCCTCGGACGTCACGCGCACCAGCGTCTACGGCAAGCCCACGGAAAAAATCACACGCGCCTACGAACTGGTGCGCAAAGCGCAAGACGCCGCGCTGGAAGCCGCGCGCGCCGGCCATCTCTCTGGCACGGTCGACGATGCCGCCCGCGCCGTCATCGTCAACGGAGGCTTCGGCCCCGACTACAAATTCTTCACGCACCGCCTGGGCCATGGCATTGGGCTAGACGGCCACGAGCATCCCTATCTCGTGCGCGGGAGCAAGACGGTCCTGCAACCCGGCATGACTTTTTCCAACGAGCCCGGCATCTACGTCCCGGGCGAATTCGGCCTGCGCTGCGAAGACGACATGGTCATCGCCGCCGATGGCCCTGCGCAACTTTTGACGGCTGGCTTCGCCCACTCGCTCGAAAAGCCTTTCGCCTAATTTGAGTGGTGCGGGCGTGGTGACCGTAAAAGCGGCGGCAAGTCAGCCGCGGTCCAAATCACAGAATGAACTCCGGCTAGGTGCTCAGAAGGCTGCACCGTTTTAACCTCGCAGTTGTTGGCAAAAATCCACTACCCGCGCCTCCGCCCAAAAACGCTCCGCGCCACCGTGCTTGGAAATGAATGCGCAGTGACCGCCATGCTCGGGCGCCAAGAATCGAATCGCCGGATTTTCCGCAACCATCGCCGCCAAAAACGACTCGTACGGCACAAACGGATCATCCTGCGCGGTAATCATCAGCATCGGCACGCGCACCTGGGCCACCACTTTGCGCGCCCCTGCCGCTTCGTAATACTCCTGCGCGTCGCGATACCCAAAACAGGGCGCGGTAATCGCATCGTCAAATCCGCGCACCGACCGGATCTTTCCGAATCCATTCCGCGAATAAATTTTCGGGAACAGCGCCGCCTTCCGCGCATAACGTGTAATCAGTCCATTTACAAAGTGCCGCTGATAAAAATAATTTTCGGGTTTGCCCAGCGCATCCGCGCAAGCCGCCAAATCCATGGCCGGACAGATCGCGCAAACACCGCGCAGAGCGTTGGGCACAGCTTCGCCATACTCCCCCGCCATCTTGGTAACGAGGTTCCCGCCCATCGAATATCCCGCAAAAAAGATTCGCGCAAATCCGTCGCTTTGCGACAACTCCTCGAAAATCGCGCGATAGTCGCCGCTCATTCCGGAGTTATACAGCGTTGGAGTCAGCGTTTCCGTTCCGCCGCAATTCCGCTGGTTCAATCGCACCACATGAAACCCGCGCTGATACGCCTTCTCCGCAATGCCCAGCATATAATTCGAATCGCAAGAGCCCTCCAGCCCATGCACAATCGCAATCACCGGCGCGTCTTTTCTTTTCCCCTCTTGCCAGTGACACGCCGCGAGCAACTGCGAATCAGCCGCAACGCGAAACAGCCGCGCCTCCGGCGGCGGCAACGCGAATCTCCGCGGCCAGTACGCCGCCGCAATGGTCATCGCATGCCCATTCCGCAACCAAGCGAGGGGCTCGAAGCCAGGAGCATCCATGCGAGAACTGTATTTGACCTCGAACTTTCACACAAGGCGGGCTTGGGTATTGAGCCCAATTCGGTATTCGACGAGCGATTTAGCGCAATAATATGAAAACCCATAGATACGAGCGAAAAGGCTCCCAATTAAGGGAGACACTCCATTGGTCAAATTTTTGTCTCGTACAAATTAAACGGCTTACGCGTGGGGCCAATTTGGCCTTTAATTTGCCTGACTGCAAGTTAAGCGAAAGTAAAACATTTATTTTTTAATTCTGTACCAATGGTGAAGTGTGCCTTTTCGCGCTGAAAGCTCGCATTCCGCGGCGGCTCACTGTATTCACGACCGCGGCTCAAGTAATCCACAGGAGAGATACAGACTAAACATGAAGAGAACATTCACACACCTGCTCATCGCCGCGATTTTAGTCCTGGCGATAGGCAACGGAACGCTTCACGCACAAGCCACGGCCAGTGGCACGATCCAGGGGACAGTTTTCGATAAGTCGCAAGCGGTTGTCACCGGCGCGGAGATTCTCATCACCAGCAAGGCGACCGGCACAACGCGGACAACGACTACGGGTGATGATGGCGGCTACCGCTTCGACCTACTCTCAGCCGGCGTTTATACCGTCCGGGTTTCAAAGCAAGGCTTCTCTACGATTGTAGAGACGGTCCAACTGCTCGTGGGTCAAACGGCCATGGCGAATGCCACGCTAGAACCGGGCGCGGTCGCATCAATTATTGAAGTCACTGACACCGCTCCGATCATGGACACGACCAAGACTAGCGTGAGCCAGGACATTACACCCAGAGAAGTCGAAGAACTGCCGATGGTCGGACGCGATGTTGCCAATCTCGCGTATCTCGCTCCGGGCGTCAAGGCTACCGACTCCTACGATCCCACCAAAAACCGCTACGCGATTCTCTCTGTCAACGGCGAAAACGGTCGCAATGTCAACGTCACGGTGAACGGTGTCGACAACAAGGACAACACCGTGGGTGGACCCGTGATGCAGCTTCCCCTTGAAGCAGTCCAGGAATTTCAGATCAGCACCCAACGCTTCTCCGCTGAAAACGGCCGTTCCGAAGGCGCTGCCATCAACATGATCACAAAACAGGGCACGAACAATTACCATGGTTCGCTCTTTGGTTTTTTCCGTGACAGCGCGTTGAACACCGATGAAAAAGTTCCTGATGGTCTCGGCGGGCAGACTCCCCAACATCCGGACTATAGCCGGCAGCAGTTTGGCGGCTCGGTTGGCGGCCCTTTCATCAAGAGCAAGCTCTTCGGCTTTTTTGCAATCGAACGTGAACGCGAAAGCCAGGGTTTAGCGGAGACCGGAACGTCATACAGCGAGCTTGTGCTTGCAAAGAACGCTGGCCTCGCGGCTCAACCTGCATCCGTCATTCCCAGACCGTTCTATGAGACTCGCTACAACGGCCGTATGGACTGGATCATCAACAGCAAGAATACTGCGTACATCAGTTACAACTCGCAAGCCAATGACAGCCTCAACGATCAGTCCAACGGAACCGGTGATCTAACCAACGGAAACTTTACGAAGAACCACCTGCAACTAGCGAACTTTACGTTGAACTCCATTCTTTCCAATACGACCATTAACCAATTCACGGTTGGGTATCAGTATTGGAACAACCTAATCGATAGCCACATCAGCGCGCCGCTGGTAACTTTTCCAGATGCATCGTTCGGGACCAACACAAACGTTCCTCAGCAGTCCTTTCAGCGCAAGTGGCAGTTCAAGGACGACATCTCGAAGACTATTGGCAAGCACACTCTGAAGGCTGGCGCGGATTACATCTGGAATCCAGTGGAAGGCGGATTCTTTGAGTTCAGCTCCACCCTGGAAATCGACTTCGCGGCTGATCCCAGCGCGATTCTCGGTAATCCAGCCAAGTATCCCAACGGATTCGCCACAGCCGGTGCAGTGACGGGCATGACCATCGCGAACGGCGACCCGCGCTTTCTTGTCGCCACGAAACAGCTCGGCCTTTACGCGCAGGATGATTGGAAGGCAACCCGTCGGTTGACTTTGAATCTCGGCCTTCGCTGGGACAAGGATTTCAACATGATCGGCGGGTCGGACATCAAGAATAGCCGCACCTATCAGGAGCTGGTGGCGCTGAACAGCCCCATCTCGAATCCTTACGTCGCCAAGATCGCACACGATGACAACAAGGACTTTAGCCCGCGAATTGGCTTCGCCTATGACCTGACTGGCAACAGCAAGCATGTTCTGCGGGGCGGGTTCGGTCTCTACTTCGGCAACGTCTTCCAGAACATTCCGCTGTTCATGGAACAGATGAGCAATGCGACAGTATTTCAAACCGTACTGAGCCTATCTAGTCCCACCGATCCGGTTCCCGGCACGGGCCAGACCCTTGGTCAGTGGCAATACGGTGTCAGCCCGTTCCCAACCATTCCACCTCCATCCTCACAGCTCGCCACACGCAGCGTAGGCCGGCTAATGGATCCCAACTATCGCAACCCTGTGACCGAGGAATTCAACTTCGGCTACAGTTGGGCGCTCAATCCCAATACCGTCGTCGAGGCGGAATACACGCACGTTCTTGGCTTGCACGAGAACAAGACCATCAATATTGATCAGCGGATTCCGGTCGGGGGAGTATGCTGCACCCGTCCCCTCGACGCAGCCTTCGTGGGTACCAATCTGCCGCCTTTTGCGAGCGTTCGCGACGAGCAGTCGATTGGCCGTTCAGTTTATGACGGCCTCAATGTCAGCTACCGCCAGCGCATGAGCCGTCATTTTTCGGTGAACGCGAATTACACCCTGGCGCGAGCCTACTCCTTTGATGGCGGCGGCAGTTCGTTCCGCAATTACCCAAGGCTATCTACCAACCCGTTTGCAAGCTACGAGTGGGGCCCATCGCCCAATGACGAACGCCACCACGTAACTCTAAGCGGGATCGTTGAAATGCCGAAGGGCTTCCAACTCTCACCGATTATGCAGTTCGGTTCAGCGCGCCCGTACGCCGTGACTAATTCCTCGAATACTCTGAATACGGGCGGTGGTACGTTTGCCAACGCCGTGGTGGTTCCGACCAGCGATCCCACGAACTGGTTTGCGTTTGCCGGCAACAACACCGGCGCGCAGAACTGCTTCTACGGATTGAACGGTGTCACGCAAGCTTGCACAATTGCTAAATACGACCCGCTCCGTGGCGATCCCTTCTTTGAACTCGACCTGCGGCTGGCGAAGAACATCCGGTTCGGTGAACGCATGAATCTGCAGCTCGTCGCGCAGGCGTTCAATCTGACGAATCGCGCCAACTACGGCAACGATTACAACAACAACATCGCCAGCGCTTCCACCTTTGGCCATCCAAAGGGCTTCATCAATCCGGCCAGCACAATCGTCCCACTGTCGATTTGGGGCGAGTTTGGAGCTCGCTTTACCTTCTAACCGACCAAACTCACAAGCACCTTTACCTGGGCTGACGATTTCCGTCAGCCCAGTTTTTTCGAAGAACCGATAGGCCAACACATGTTTGACCCAACGGAGGCCATCCGATAAGATGACTTTGAATGAAGAAATTACGCGGCCACTTCAATGTCGTTTTACGCCCTGAACCAGAGGGTGGGTTCACCGCCATGGTGCCGATCCTGCCGGGCTGCGTGACCTATGGGCGAACCCTAGCGGAAGCAAAGGAAATGGCCAAGGACGCAATTTCCGGTTATATCGAGAGTCTGAAGAAACACAAAGAGCCCATTCCGACCGACGACGACTCATTGGTTGCTTCGCTCGACCTCGAATATGCCGAAGCTTCCCGCCGTTAAGCCGCGCGACATCGTCAAATTCTTGGAACGCAACGGTTTCGTCCTGGATCACGCCTCAGGCAGCCATCACATCTATTATCACCCTTCGTCGAAACGCCGAGCCGTTGTTCCTCAGCACAATCGTGACATCCCGAAAGCCACTCTCATGTCGCTGCTAAGAGAGGCTGGATTCACCCGAGAAGCCTTAATCGACTTCCTTCAAGGCAGATAAGCTCGCGTACATAACTTGACCCAAATCCCCGCCACCTCTACAATTAAAGATTCACAGTGACGCATTTTTTCGATCTTATGAATTCTTCTCACGGCCCAGCGGCCACCCGCTGGGCTGCGCTGTTTTATGGAACACCCCGCAGCGCCCCGCTAACATCCGTTACCCCCGAAACGAGGACGCAATGATTAACGGCTCCATCCCTGAAGGCCTCACGTTTGATGACGTCTTGCTCCTTCCGGGCAAGTCCGCGGTTCTCCCCGCCGACACCGATACGCGCACCTGCTTCACGCGCAAGCTCGCCCTGAACATTCCACTGGCCTCCGCCGCCATGGACACGGTCACCGAATCGCGCCTGGCCATCGCCATCGCGCGACAGGGCGGCATCGGCATCGTCCACAAGAATATGCCCATCGACCGCCAGGGCGAAGAAGTCGATCGCGTCAAGCGCTCAGAAAGCGGCATGATCGTCGACCCGGTAACCATTTCTCCCGACATCACGCTTCGCCAGGCCCTCGAGATCATGAACAAGTACAAGATCTCCGGCCTGCCTGTGACGCGCGGCACCCGGCTTACCGGCATTCTCACCAACCGCGACTTGCGCTTTGAGAAAAATCACAATCAGCTCGTCAGCTCCGTGATGACCAAAGATCATCTCGTCACTGTTCCCGTCGGGACGACGCTTGATGAAGCGGAACGCCTCCTGCAGAAGCATCGCATCGAAAAACTTCTTGTCGTCGATCAGGACTTCAATCTCAAAGGCCTTATCACCGTAAAAGACATCCAGAAAAAGCTCGAATATCCTCGCGCCGCAAAAGACGAGCAGGGCCGCCTCCGCGTCGGCGCCGCCATTGGCGCCACCGGCGACTTTCTCGAACGCGCCGTCGAAATGGCAAAATACAAAACCGATGTCCTCGCCATTGACACCGCGCATGGCCACTCCCAGCGCGTGATGGACGCCATCAAAGCCATTCGCCATCGCTTGCCTGATGTTCAGCTCATCGCCGGCAATGTCGCGACCTACGAAGGCGCAAAAGATCTCATCGCGCTCGGCATCGACGGACTGAAAGTCGGCATGGGCCCCGGCTCCATTTGCACCACGCGCGTCGTCACCGGCGCCGGCGTCCCGCAAATCACCGCCATCACAGAAGCGGCGCGCGCCGCCGAGGGCACCGGCATTCCGGTCATCGCGGATGGCGGCATCAAATATTCTGGCGACATCACCAAAGCTATTGCCGCCGGCGCGTCTTGCGTGATGATTGGCAGCCTTTTCGCCGGCACCGAAGAAGCTCCCGGCGAAACCATCCTCTATCAAGGCCGGACTTTCAAATCCTACCGCGGCATGGGTTCGACTTCCGCCATGGAAGAAGGCTCCGCCGATCGCTACTCGCAGGAAGAAGAGGACGTCCAGCGCGGCAAGTCGGTACCCGAAGGAGTCGAAGGCCGCGTTCCATATAAAGGTTCGCTGGCCGCTTTGACCGATCAACTCGTTGGCGGGCTGCGCAGCGGCATGGGCTATGTCGGCGCCGAAAACCTGAAAGCACTCACCCAGCGCAGCAAATTTGTGCGCATCACTTCCGCCGGCCTCCGCGAAAGTCACGTGCATGACGTGATCATCACCCGCGAAGCCCCCAACTACCGCATGGAATGATAAAGGTGGGACAAGCCATTTGTGCCTGTCCGCCCCGGGCGGGGCTGTCCAGGCTGAATCATTCGCAGGTCTGTACACTGAGCACTACATGATGAACGGAGCCAACCCACTTGCCTGATCAACCCTGGCGCAACCCACGCCCTGCCCCACAACTACCCGAGGTGCAACCGCGTCTTGCCCATTTTTTGATTCCCTCCTGGCTACGCGCCTGGTGGCCCGCTCTCCTCTGGGCTGCCATCATCTTCACCATGTCCACCGACACCTTCTCCGCTCAACACACCGCCTACTTCTTCGAGCCCATCGTCCGATGGTTCAAGCCCGATGTCACCAGGCATCAGTTCGAGATCATTCACCACTACATCCGTAAGACCGCCCACTTCACCGAATACTTCGTTTTCTGCATGCTTCTCTACCGTGGCATTCGCGGAGCGCGCGCAGGCTGGCGCTGGACTTGGGGCGTGACCGCTCTCTTCATCGCCTTCAGCTACTCCGCTCTGGACGAAATACATCAAGCCTTCGTGGCCAGCCGCCAAGCCTCTCCGTACGATTCCCTGCTCGACTCCGTAGGCGCCTTCTTCGCCTTCACCGTCCTTTACCTTTTGTTCCACTTGCGAGCATCGCGACTCGCCTCCCAACCCTAGTCATGCCGTCGGTTCTTTCACACGCAGTCGCTGCCCTAGGGATTGGCGCGTGTTTCTATCGGCCTGGTATTCCGAATCGAGTGTGGCTGGCAGGAGCTGTTTGTTCCATGGTCCCGGATATTGATGTCGTTGGTTTTCGCTTCGGCATCCATTACGGGGATTTCTGGGGACACCGCGGATTCACTCACTCTCTAACTTCCGCTGCTCTTCTTGCCGGAACCATATTGATTTTGGTATTTCCTAGTGGCGTGCCCAACCTCAGTCGGCTTTTGCTTTGCTCCTATCTCTTTCTCGCGACGGCAAGCCACGGTTTTCTGGACGCTATGACAGATGGCGGCCTTGGCGTTGCCTTCTTCGCTCCGTTTGATAATACGCGCTACTTTTTTCCCTGGACGCCCATTCGAGTTTCCCCAATTGGAATTAGTCGGTTCTTTAGCCCCCGCGGCTTGGCCGTCGTCCGAAGTGAGCTTCTATGGGTTTGGTTTCCCACCCTTGTGCTTATAGCCGTTATTTGTTTCGCCCAGTCGCGAACTCACTCGCAGACGACAACTCCTCCTTAAGAGAAGACGGATGATAAAGTTTCGCCTGACCTGGTTCGCGTGTTTTTGCATCATCGCGCTGGCGCCCTCGGCGTCTCCCCAGCAAGTTGCCATCACTGTTGACGATCTGCCATCTCATGGTCCACTTCCTCCTGGCATGACTCGCACCGACGCCGCTAAAAGTATTCTTGACACCCTGCGACAAGCGCATGCTCCCAAGGTCTATGGCTTTGTTAACGCCAAGAAGCTCGAAGAGCATCCTGAAGAGATCGAAGTCCTGAAGCTCTGGCGCGAGGCCGGTTTCCCACTCGGCAATCACACCTACGCTCACCTCAGCCTGAACGACAGCAGCGCCACCCAGTTCGACCAGAACGTCGACGCTGACGAATCCACACTGAAATCGCTGATGAACAATCAGAACTGGCACTGGTTCCGCTATCCGTATCTCTGGGAAGGCGACACTCTCGAAAAGCGCCACGCTGTTCGCCAATACTTGAAAGATCACAAGTATCACATCGCCCAGGTCACGCTCGATTTCGAGGATTACCTATGGAATATCCCTTACGCGCGATGCGTGGAGAAGAAGGATGCGGCTTCCATCGAATGGCTGAAGTCAAGTTACATGAGCACGGCGGCAGAGTACATCGGGCTCGGGCAGCAGATGGCTAAGCTCGTTTATGGACGCGATATTCGGCACGTTTTGCTGCTGCACATAGGTGCATTTGATGCGGTAATGCTGCCGCAGCTATTGGATTTTATGAAGAAGCAGGGTTTTAAGTTCGTGACGCTGGCGCAGGCGGAGAAGGATCCAGCCTATAGGATTGATCCAGATATGGCGTTGAAGGATGGAGGGACGCTGCTGGACCAAATGATGGAGGCGAAGCACCTCAAGTTTCCGCAGAACGAAAAACCCTACGACAAGCTCAACGCAATATGCCGCTAACCACAGGCGCATATTTCAAACCGATTTTTGTTGACAATTAAGTAATAGTCGTGGTACTGTTCGGATCGGGAAATCTCGCGTCCTGCTCCGCCCAAAGTTCTTGTAACCCTGGCGTCCACTCGTAGGCCCCGATTTCTTCACCAAAGGCATGCTTTCGGTTCTAGATTTCAGAGAATTAGCCGCAAGTCCAGTGCTTCCTATCACATCGATGTAAACCTAGCAAAATCAGTAAATTATGGACTCTTTTGCGCAACGGAGTTCGACTAACTCTATTCCCCTGAAGGGCTTACGCACTCTTTTGTCGTTAACAGGGGGTGGGGGGTAGCCGGGTAACAACGCCGGAGATTCGTCACAAAACGAAACGCCCGCTCCGGAAAACCAGAGCGGGCGTCTGAACATATCTGTTGCTGATCGTGGGTTAGCTGCTGGTTTCGGAGGTTTCTTCTTTCTTGGTCTTTTCTTTCTTTTCTTTGGGCTTGAGCTCGTAGCCGACTAGTTCCAGGATGGCCACCTTAGCGCCATCGCCCACGCGAATTCCGGCGGAAATGATGCGGGTGTACCCTCCCGCGCGGTCCGCGAACTTCGGCGCGATCTCGCTGAAGAGCTTCTGCGTAACGCCCGGCGTCATGATGTAGGAAGCCGCTTGCCGGCGCGATTGCAGCGTGTCGCGCTTCCCCAGCGTGATCATCTTTTCCGCCACCGGACGCGCCGCCTTCGCGCGCGTCAGAGTGGTGGTGATTCGCCCGTGCTCGAACAAGTTGGTCACCAGGTTCCGTAGCGTCGCGCGGCGATGCCACGGATTGCGTCCCAGCTTTGACCCTGAATTCAAATGTCGCATGGCTATTCCTTTAGCTGTCGAGCGCGATGTTTAATCGCACCCCTATAGCTCAGGCCCAAATTTTGGGCCTGAGGCTTTTTCATTCCGTTCTTTTCTACAGCCCGCCGATCGCGTCTTCCGAACTTGAGGGTGGCGGCGCAGTTTGGCTCGGAAGCGGCGGCCAGATAATCCGGCCGTGCTCATCGAACTTCATGCCCAGGCTTAGGCCCATCTTGGTCAGTATATCTTTGATTTCGTTGAGCGACTTGCGGCCGAAGTTCTTCGTCTTGAGCATTTCGTTCTCGCTCTTCTGCACGAGCTCGCGAATGGTTTGAATATTCGCGTTCTTCAAGCAGTTGTACGAGCGCACCGACAGCTCCAGCTCTTCCACCGAACGGTCCAGATGCTCCAGACGGGGATCGTTGGCGATTTCCTGCGGCAGCTCGGTCATCTCCGTGGGCTCTTCAAAGTTGATGAAGATGCTCATATGGTCCTTGACCAGCTTCGCCGCCAGTCCAATCGAGTCTTGCGGTGTGATGGCGCCGTTGGTCCACACTTCGATCATCAGCTTTTCGTAGTCGGTCATCTGCCCGAGGCGCGCCGCTTCCACCGAGTAGTTGACCTTGCGCACCGGAGAGTGCACGGAGTCCACCGGGATATAGCCGATTGGCAGATCTTCGTCATAGTTGCGGTCCGCAGGTATGTAGCCGCGCCCATTCTTCAC